>JGI2171J19970_10000392_pt1 | contig 22912 bp, 19 predicted proteins | sample DeeMarSWOR324_28_FD_19970 | JGI IMG/M metagenome (IMG submission 19970) | reverse complement strand
GCGTTTTTGTATTCAGGGCCTGCCATTAATATACTGGCTATTGTGTTTACTGCGAGAGTTTTAGGGTTCACAATTGGGATAGCGCGGGCTGTCATGGCAGTGGTCATGGCGGTAGCCATTGGGTTGGTTATGGCCTTTCTGTACAAAGATGAAGAGAGAAAAAAAGTGCAACCTCTAAAAGTGCATACAGAAGAGGGAAATCCCTTAAAGAATGGTCTATTCTTTCTTGATCTAGTGTTAATTCTCGTTATCGGGGCTTCAAAGCTGGATAATTCTATTAAATTACCAGTAATTTTGACCCTGTTAGTAATTCTGGCATTCATGATAACAAGGCAGAGCCGCTTTGAAACAAAAATGTGGATGTTAGAAACGTGGGGCCTTTCAAAGATGATATTCCCGTACCTGGTTATTGGAGTCTTTGCAGCAGGAGTTATCAAAGAGGTGTTACCTCCTGCGTATGTATCTCAATTTGTGGGAGGAAACTCTGTGTCAGCAAATGCAATCGCCTCTGTGGCTGGTGCAGTCATGTATTTTGCCACATTAACTGAGGTACCTATTGTGGAGTCTTTAATGTCTTTGGGAATGGGAAAAGGACCTGAATTAGCGCTGTTGTTAGCTGGTCCTGCCTTGTCCTTGCCGAATATGCTTGCTATCCGCCAGGTTTTAGGAACAAAAAAGACCCTCACCTACGTAGTTTTGGTAGTAGTCTTTGCCACTCTTTCAGGATTCATATATGGAGAGATAGCGTGAAAAGATCAACTCATAAAAGGAGGTGATAAAATGAGTGTAACAATTCGTGTATTTGGCCCTGATCCCCCTTGTGCCAAGTGTAAAGCTGCAGAAAAGGTAGCCAGAGAAGTTGCTCAAAAGGTTGAAGGTGTAACAGTAAAAAAATACGATGCATTCTCAGAAGAAGCAGAAAAATTCAACATCATGATGACACCTGCCGTACTGGTCAATGATACTGCTGTGGAAATGGGGAAAGTACCTTCTGCAGAAAAACTGGAAAAAGCTGTAAGAAACGAACTGGAAAAAGGTTAGACTCGGGCTCACCAATCCAGTTCCATTCAGGTAATGGAGATATCACAAACTAAAAGGTGGCTAAAAAATAAAAGATGTTACACGTGTAACAAGAGAGATAATCACACGGTTAAGCCACATGATTGAAAGCTATTAGTCCGATAATGATTGACCCGATTAAAGAGTACTATATCACAGAATTATCCTGCTATTCAATCCTACTGCAGCCCCACATATATGAACAGCAACTATGAGCTGACAGAAACATCTTGTTTATTTGACTGACTGCCAGATTTTTTCTCACACTGGGGCAGGTCCAAGTAACATTCCTCAAATAAATGGCAGGTCCGTTTACAGATCGATACCAGCATCAACATGACTGGTACTTCAATTAATACGCCCACCACTGTTGCTAGTGATGCACCTGAAGACAATCCAAAGAGCATTGTTGATGTGGCAATTGCTACCTCAAAGTGATTTGATGCGCCTATCATTGCTGAAGGGGCAGCGTCATGGTATGATAAGGATAAAACCCTTGCCAAAATGAAGTATCCCAAAATGAAAATGAATACTGTCTGAATAAACAAAGGAACAGCAATCCACACAATGGTTAAAGGATTCCCTATTATGAGCTCTCCTTTAAAGGAGAACAGAAGCACTAGTGTACAGAGGAGTGCGATAATACTGATGGGTGTGAGCAAATGCAAGAATTTTGCTGTAAACCAGTCTTTTCCTTTAGATTTTATGATCCACTTTCGAGAGAAATAGCCTGCAATCAATGGCAACCCCACGTAAATGGTGACAGACAACACAATGGTCTGCCAGGGTATAGGCATACTATTCACCCCTAGCAAAAAGCCGCCAAGAGGAGCATACAGCACCAGCATTGTCAGAGAGTTCACAGCCACCATAACCAGTGTTAACCCATCATTCCCTTTTGCAAGATAACTCCACATTAAGACCATGGCAGTGCAGGGAGCAATTCCCAGTAAAATTGCACCCGATATGTATGACCGCCACAATTCAACTTCTTGTCCTGTCTTGACGATTTCTGTACCAGGTAAAACCCCCTTGAAAATGTAACCTAAGAAGAGAGAAGCAATCACATACATGGTAAAAGGCTTGATCATCCAGTTGATGAATAAGGTTAACGCTACAGGTTTTGGTGTTTTTGCAGCTTTTACCACTTCTGCAAAATCAATCTTGACCATAATGGGGTACATCATAAAAAATAAGCAGATTGCAATGGGTACAGACACCTGATATACTGAGAAAGAGTCGAGCGTTAAAGCAACATCAGGAGCTACCTTTCCCAGGACAATACCTGCACCAATACAGGTTAACACCCACACTGTCAAATATTTCTCAAAGATAGACAACTTCTTTTCTTTCATTTCATTCCTCCTCTGAGAGAAGACATTTTTGACATTTTGATGTACAGCAATACCTGTACAGATTGCATCATATATGGGAAAACACTTATATATTTATATACTTATGGGTTATAAAATAAAAGCACAGAGCGAGGTTGATATAATGGAACCTAACTGTTCATGCAAAAAGGATTCTAGTGTAACCATGATTCTTATGGGAACCCAAAAGATAGGTCTCATTGGGTTGAACTCCCTCTTTGAAGAATGGGGTTCTGCAGGGAAGGCACCTGATACCCTTAGGGGAGAAGAAATACTTACTTCCATCAAGAAGAAAAATTATGTGAGCACAACCTCTGAGCAGGAGTACATAAAAGCTGTACGATCTGCATATGTTGCATACTGCAAGAGAAGGGTGTAACATATTGTGGTTAAAATAAAGAACCCCCGAAAGAAGTAATCTCTGTACTGATTAGGATTGTCAAGTCTTCAGGGGATGAGAAACTTCAACCTTCTCAGATATCATCTTTTCATGGATATGTGATAGAAGGCAATGAATTGTTACACGTGTAACACATGCGAGATAATCACCCGACAGGTTTACAGCCCTGACCATTCAGTAACCTTTAAATATAAGTCATCACTAATATTTTTATGCATTTCAGTGTGAAAGTGTTGAAAGCACTGGGCGATGAAACGCGCTTGAAGATTCTTGAGTTTCTAAAAGATGAAGAAAAATGCGTGTGCGAGATTGTCCCCTATATTGGAACATCCCAATCTAATGTTTCCCAGCATTTGAGAATCTTAAAGGACGCAAACCTGGTCACCGATAGAAGAGAAGGAAGATCCACATACTATTCTATTGTAGATGAACGCATATTCGACTGCCTCGAAATTCTGGCAAGAGTAGCAGAAGATGGCATGAAAAGGTTACTTGAAGTGTATCGATGAACAATGAACACAAAATTCACACACGAAAACACTTCTGTCTGATTATCATTTTTGGATAGTATAAATAGCATATAAACAGAGAACTGACTTATTGAAATGTTACACGTGTAACAGAAAGAGGACACAACAGTTTGACAGCCCTTTTATTCTCCTATAGAGTGTGCAAAAATGTTTTACATTTCCGGGTACTGTTTTTATCGAAATATTTATAAATAAGAATATTACCATATAACCATAGGTGACTATATGGATACGACAACAAGAATGTTGGAAAAAGCCATGAAAAACTGTTTAGAACCTTTAAAGGTTCTAGGAGGAGGGATTTCATGAAAAAGACACTTTTCTTCGTTTTGATATGCATTTTTCTTGCTCTATGCTTGAATGACTCTCAGAAAACCCCACAGGTGACTGTCACTCGCCAAGAACAACTGTCAGGGGAGGTAGTTGATCAGATCATTGTGGTTCACTTCCACAGAGTGCACCAGTGCACTTGCTGCATAAATGTAGGGAAGTGGGCTGAAGAGACAATTGTGCTGTACTTTCCTGAAGAGTACGAGGAAGGAAAAATCGTCTACATGGATGTGTGTATAGAAGAGAACCAGGAAATGGCTAGAAAATACAATGCGTACGGAGCTTCGCTATACATTAATGTGATCAAGGATGGCGGCGACAATATCCTGGATGCTGTAGAGGTGTGGAGTCACTGCTTTGACCATGACAAGTTCGTGGACGTATTCAGGCAGCTGCTTGAAGATGCACTGGAAGGGTAAAAGTGTTGACAATGTACTGGAACAAGATCGAAACTGGAGGTGGGTTACTGTGAATGGAAGTGGCATTGATCAGGTTCCTGTCCTAACTGCTTTTGTCCTGGGACTGGTAACAGCTGTCAGTCCTTGTACATTAGCAGCCACTATTTCAGGGGCCGCCTTTGTATCCCGCAGCATGAAAACGCCAAAATATGCACTTCTTGTGGGTATTCTTTTGAGTATTGGAAGGATTATCACGTTCGTTCTAATTGGGAGTATTATGATTGCTGCAGGACATACTATAGGGAAAATTGCACTCTTCTCTCAAACTGTAGGAAGTATTGTACTAGGATGTGTGTTAATAGTGGTTGGAATCATATTCCTGGATGTAATCAATGTGAATTTTGATTTTGGAGGGGGGCTGATCGCCAGTATGGCAGCCAGGACACGTACTATGGGTCTTTTTGGTGCACTTGTTTTGGGGTTATTGTTTGGGTTAGCATTCTGCCCATATTCTGCAAGTTTATTCTTTGGCATGCTGATTCCTTTGGCAGTACGTGCATCAGAGGGGTATTTCTTACCCTTTTTCTTTGGTATAGGAGTTAACGTCCCAGTTTTGGTATTTACAGCGATGCTCTACTTCGGAATGGGGAGAGCAAAAAAAGTGATGCAAACAGTTTCCCACTCTTGGACAGTAATCAGCCGTGTACTGGGCGCAGTTTTAATATCAATAGGCGTGTCCTACATTACTCCATATTTTTCCTTGTATAGTATCTCTCTTGAATGGCTGCCGTATGCAGTGGGTGGTGCAGTTCTCCTTGTGGTCTTGGGGTTCCATATCCTGAAGGGTTCACATGATTCTAACCCATGAGTTGTCAGGCAGTATTTGAATGATCTGTATTAAAGGATTAATAAATACGCTGTTACACGTGTAACAAAAGTGAGATAACTGCTAACAATTAGACCCAAAAAAAAGGAAAAAAGGAAAAAAATAGTCTAGAATAGCATCACAGGCATAAATTACAGATTGTTATCTCCGAGACGTAATGTATTCCTTTACCGCTTTGGAATTATGGATCTGACTGTCAAAATCAACTGTAAAGCATCCAGGAGCATTATACGTATTTTTCTGCCTCCAAGCAATAGCAGGACATCCTCCTCTGCACCATGGCAGCATTTGACATGTACTGCACTCTTCAATAGAAACTGGATCACGACTCATCCAGGTGTAATATGCTGATGATTTCTTCAGGTATCCGTCACGCTCCAAAAATCCCACAGCATGTTCAGGTCGTCCCACAAGGCTCATACATTTGTATACGAGACCATCTGTATCTATAATATGGAAGTAATCAGTAAATCCTGCACACATGGAAAAATATAACCCAATTCCCGGCTGAATTACGGGGTACCCTGCTTTAGCTGCTTCAAGGCTGATATTCGTAAATAAATCTACAGTTCCTGGATATCCATAGGAGCTGTAGAAATGCGTACACAAATCCATTCGTGGTTCTGCACTTCCAAAGTACAGGTGAGCATTTACGATTCCGTTCTCTTTCAGCATTTCAAGAAAGGGAACTGCTTCTTTTGATCGTTCTTCAGAAATATTTATGCGCAGAATAGTATTTATGTTGTGCTTCTCCAGAGTTTGAGCTGCCCTTAGTACCTGGTTAAAACTGCTTTTTCCATCAGGAAAGATTCTTCTCTTTTTGTGTAATTCCTCAGGTGCATCAAAAGTGAGATGGACATCTGCTATCTCAACATGTGAAAGGGATTGTAGTACAGGTTCATCAAGAAGTGTGCCATTGGTGAACAGTTTAACCAGCAGCCTCACACGGTACAGGCTGCATATTTCTTTCAACCGTTCCAAAACGAAGTTCATGATATCCTGATTTGTAAGTGGTTCACCACCATAGAGGCTCAAAAAGAGCGTGTCAACCCTTTTCTCTGTTATCTCCTTCTGGACAAAATGGAGACTGGTTTCTGCTACTGGTTCATTCATTTGTCCTTTGCAGGGGTCAGTCTTTTTGTAACAGTACGTACAATCCAGATTACATTCATGCGTAAGGATGAGGTTTACAAATCCTACTCTCCCAAGTGAGCTCTGTCTGTAGGTGGTCTGCGGGGCTCGCCATCTGTCGCGTTCTACACACGTTCGAATCACCTGCTTCTCGCAGAGTGTATCTTCAACAAAAAAACCCTGGCCCAATAAGGTATCCATGATCTTGGGCGGCCCCTCACCAGTAAGAAGGATGTCGTTCACATCCTTATCCACTACCAGTACAGCACCTGAGAGTGTATTGCAGATGATAAACTCCTTACCTGCAGGAAGAACCACATTATACTGAGACAGCCGCATTCCATCAATCCCAGATGATCTTTCCATCTTTGAAGTCTTGGGGAAGCTTTCTCTCAAGATACCACCGCAGCTGATGCTTCATCTCTTTTTGTGGTTCATAGCAGCCGCGCGCATGATAGGTGCCGAATTTTTCATATGCTATGGCAGCACATCCACCACCGCAGGATGGCAGCATTATACACTCACGACATTCTTTAATGGCTAAAGGATCACGGCTCATCCAGTTATAGTACGCCCAGGTATGCTCTTCAATCTCACCATCTTTGTTGAGGTGTCCTATGGAATGCTCTTTCTGGCCCACAAATGTCAAACATTTATACACGTCTGCATAGGGGTCAATAAGGTATGTTCCCTCGCCCAGAAATCCGCAGAAAACATGGGAAGGTCTGTGAGTACGAATAACCGCAGTTGCTTGACCTTTTTCATCTACAATTTCACGGAATTCAGCAAGAACTTTACGTGTTTCTTCATCATGTAGACATTTTGAGTAATTATGACATTGCTGAGACTCAACAACTATACCGCAGCGCACCTCTGTATCTTTGAGACCCCGTTCTTGAAGTTCATCCAGAAGCTCACCTATGTATGGTCTGTTTTCAGTGTCTACATTTATTCTGAAGCTCACACCTATATCATGATCACGAAGGATGTGGGCTGCTCTCATCATGTCCTCAAAGGTGCCGCCACCCTTTTTGTACACTCTTATAGTGTCATGGATGCGTTTGGGGCCATCAAGCGTGATTTGCACATATTTTGTGTTGTAGTGGTTTAGTGTTTCAGCTATTTGAGGAGTCACCAGTGTACCATTGGTTACCATAAGAGTGGCGTATGTTACGCCGCGTTCTTCTGCCCACGTAAAACAGGAGTCCATAATATAGACAGAATCATCAAAATTTAAAAGAGGCTCACCACCGTACAGTACCACGGAGAATTCTTGAGCACGGGTTTCTTCCATCTTCTTCTTTATGAATGTAATAGTCCGTCTTCTTGTGTCTTCAGTCATGGTACCACGGAACACTTCTCCTTTTCCTTGGTAGCAGTAGGGGCATGCGAGGTTACAGGCATAGGTGGTAATCAACGTGAAGCTGGGAAAATTCACTGTATACTTCTTGAATTCATATCCTGCTTTGAACTTACGGTATTCGTCAATGTGATCTGGCAGTATGACCTTAAGATCTCTAAGGGTGTTGATCATAGATGTGTCTAGACATGAGATATCTCCCTTTTCAATTATTTCTTTTACTTCTTCATCAATTCCAATAACTGCACCACTCATCATGTTGGCCAATAAGTACTCATCTGGAGTTTCTGTTGGCATGATCATGTTGAAGTTAGACAGTTTCATGTTATCACCCTCTGGGAAAAAGAAAATGCAGCCGGAAGGCTGCATCTTCAAACACTCTAAAAGTATGGTGAGCAAATCTTGCAGCACCAAGAGCCTGTACCCTCTGTTATGCAAAGTGGCTCAAATACTTGTTCGTTTGCTCGGATGAGCACTTTCAGTTTCATTTGCACACCTCCTTAAATTCTTCATTTATAGCACCTTTATAAAGGTTTTCCTTTTGTGGCTGTGATTGTCCATTTGTGTGGTATCTCTGTAAAGATGTGTCTTTCTTATATTAATTTCTTTCTTCATATTACTAAAAGGAAAAATAAAGAGAATTTTTTATTCGTTTTTAACAGCAAAGAAATGAAGAAGTTCTCTTATATAGTGAAAAAATCTCGAAAATATTCTATTAATAAATTTCTTTAAAGATCATTTCAGAATTTGAATAATAAAAAGTCAAATTGGCTATCAGGTGCTACAAAAGGATAGTGATCTAAGCGTATGGTCTCCCAGAAGAATCGAACTCCTTACCACCATAAGGTTGCACAAGGACGTTCTGAAAGAGGTGAGATATTCTTAATTTTAAAAGAAGATAATGGAAAGGCTTTGAGAAGAAATGGAAAAAAATAGATTTCATCCGAACATCTGATGCCCCAATACTGTTCTTATTATACAATATTCATACTTCATGGATTGTCTCTTTATAATTGGATTACAAATGAAATGATAATTTAACTGAAATGTTACACGTGTAACATAGTGACCTCCAAAGACTGGACAACACCTACAAAAAAAGGGTATTGGGTGAAGGGACAATCCCTTAAAAAACGTAACCTTAATATACCAGAAATCCAATGCCTGCTCAGGTTGAGACTATGAGGATAACAGAACATCCCTTGCTGGAATTTGAAAGAGGGAAAAAAATTTATTTTACCTTTAACGGACAGATAATAGAAGCGTACGAAGGAGAGACTATTGCAGCAGCCTTGCACGCACAAGGCATTAAAGTGTTAAAACAGAGTATAATCTATAAGAGACCACGAGGATTTTTTTGTGCTATTGGGAAATGTGCTTCCTGTATGATGAATGTCGATGGTGTACCCAATGTGAAAACATGCGTCACGTTAGTACAGGATGGGATGGTGGTTGAGTCCCAGTCAGGAAGAGGTTTGCTAAAAACTGAGAGTCAACCTGAAAAATCCACGATAAAAAAAATGAGTACTCAGATTGCTGTGGTAGGAGCAGGCCCTGCAGGGTTGATGGCAGCAGTCACTGCCAAAAAGTTTGGAGCTAAAGTGTTGGTCATTGATGAGAACCCTCATGCAGGCGGACAATTAATTAAACAGACGCACAAGTTCTTTGGCTCATCCAGAGAACAGGCAGGAACCAGAGGCACGCAAATCGCACAAGACCTGTATCAGGAGGCTGAAGATACCCTCATGTTGAATGCTTCAGTGATCGGGTACTACAGCGGCAGCCATTCATTAGCATTGGTAAAAGGTACAACTCTCGTTGAGCTACAAACAGAAAAGGTTATTGTGGCCACAGGCGCTTCTGAGAAGATGTTGTTATTCGAGAACAATGACCTCCCCGGCGTGTATGGAGCTGGTGCAGTCCAGACCTTGATGAATGTGTATGGGATAAAACCAGGTCATAATATGTTAATGGTAGGTGCAGGAAATGTGGGATTGATTGTCAGCTACCAATTGTTGCAGGCAGGTGTGAACGTTGAAGCAGTGGTGGAGGCCATGCCGCACATTGGTGGGTATCACGTCCATGCAGCAAAAATCAGACGATGCGGAGTGCCCATATATACTTCTACCAGCATACAGAAGGCTTTAGGAGAAGAGTACGTTACAGGAGCTGTTACCATATCGCTGGATGAAAACTGGAATCCCATCCGGGGAACTGAAAAAGAGTATACTGTGGATACTATCTGTCTGGCTGTGGGATTATCCCCTTCTGTTGAACTGTTCCACCAGGCTGGATGCAGGTTAGCTTACATACCGGAGTTAGGAGGAAATACCCCTGTGCACAACCAGAACATGGAGACCACTCTTCCCGGGGTGTATGCAGCAGGAGATGCAGCAGGCATTGGAGAAGCAAACACTGCCATGATGGAAGGGAAGATAGCAGCCTTATCGTGTATTAACACTTTAGAATTATCCACAGATGAAACAGTTAAAGAACTGGAAGAATCCTTTAGAGAGTTGCACTTGTTGCGCTCTGGAACCTTTGGGGAGAGAGCCCGTCAGGGAAAAGAGAAAGTATTCACGCTGTGGAGGGAACACCATGAATGAACACAGAAGAACAGGCGTCTTAACAGAAGAACAGCTGGAAGAGTTAGCACCTGAACAACGAGGAAAAGTAGCTATCATAGAATGTGTGGAGGACATTCCCTGCGATCCATGCATAACTGCCTGCCCTCAAGGTGCCTTAACTATGGATTCTTTAATTGACCTACCTGAATTAGTACCAGAGAAATGTGGCGGATGCGGGTTATGCATTGCTGAATGTCCTGGTCTGGCCATCTTTGTGGTGGATTTTGACTACTCAGACGATAAGGCCGTGGTTATGCTCCCCTACGAGTTCATTCCCTTACCTGAAAAAGGAGAGAAAGTAGATATCTTAGACAGAGAAGGGAAAAAATGTGGGGAAGGTGAAATTGTAAAGGTGAAACCCCACAAGAATAAGACTACAGTCATATCTGTTGTAGTGCCAAAGGAATTAGCCATGCAGGTGAGATTTGTGAGGAGGATTGTATGACAGAAATTGTGTGCAGATGTGAGGACATTACCAAAGAAGAAATTGCAGAGGCACTTGACCAAGGGTATAAAACATTGGAAGAGCTCAAAAGAGTGCTGCGGTGCGGCATGGGTCCCTGCCAGGGAAGGACGTGCACTCCTTTGATTGCCCGGGTGGTTGCTGAAAAAATGGGGAAATCTGTTGCTGACGTTTCACGTCCTGTCACCAGACCTCCTTTGCAGCCTTTACCTCTATCCACGTTTGCAGGTGAGGAAGAATGAAAGACAAAGCTGAAGTAGTCATCATAGGTGGAGGAGTCACAGGGTGTGGGGCTGCTTACAATTTAGTCAAAAAGGGAGTAACTGATGTTGTTGTTTTGGAGAAGAATTATTTGTGCTACGGAGCGAGTGGGAGATGTGGTGGAGGGATCAGGCAGCAGTTTACCACAGAAGCCAACATTAAATTGGCTATGGATAGTGTGCGCATCTTTGAGCAACTATCAGAAGAACTGGATACAGATATTGAGTACGATCAGGGAGGATACTTGATCATTACCTACGAGGATGAAGTGGAGCAGTTCAAAGAAAATGTGAAATTACAGAATAGAATGGGGCTACAAAGTAGGTTTATTACACCTGAAGAAGCCAGAGAGATCGTTCCTTTGCTGAATATTGATCCCATTGCAGGAGCCACCTTTTGTCAGACTGATGGGCATGCCAACCCCTTCCGAGTAGTCCATGGATATGCCAAAAAAGCAGAAGAGATGGGTGTTGAAATCAACAAATTCACCGAAGTCACCGGTATAAAAGTAGATGACGGACAGATAACAGCAGTTAAGACCAACAAAGGTACTGTCAAAACCAGTATCGTGGTTAATGCAGCAGGTGCTTACTCACGGGATATTGGCTTGATGGTAGGGGTAGATTTACCCAATAAACCGTACAGACATGAAATTTTGGTGACTGAGCCCATAGAGCACGTCCAGGACCCCATGATTATATCGTTCAAGACTGGTATCTACTTCTCACAACAAGAGTGTGGTTCCATCATTGGAGGTATTGGTGATCCTGAAGAACCATCCTCCTACAATCTTTCAGGGAGTTTACGATTCTTGAGAAGAATGGCCACAACCATGATTGAATTGGTGCCTGCTTACGGTCATTTGAACGTGCTGCGTCAATGGGCAGGGCTATACGATGTGACCCCGGACGCTCAGCCCAACCTGGGATGGACAGAAGGCGTCGAGGGATTCTGCCAAGCCAATGGGTATAGTGGCCACGGATTCATGATTGCTCCCAAGGTTACCGAGCTTATTGCAGAATTGATCGTGGACGGGAAGACATCTATGCCTATAGATGATTTAAATGTGAAACGATTTGAAGGCGAAATCACAGGAGAAGCCTACGTAGTGGGATAACTAAGTTCATGGTGTTCGGCCAGTACATAACTGTTTTCATTGAAAGAATTGATGGAATAACTTAAAATATACGTAAGTATTAAGAAATTTGTTAGTTATAAGAAATCTGTTTTCGCAATTAGTCAATTAGGCAAAATGGGAAAAATTTATAAACTTTGAAACTATAAAAGATATATCAAAAAAAGGAGGTGAACAAAATGACTCCAAGAGTTGAAGACTACACAGATTCCACATGCGTGGCTTCCACTGGTGGTGGCGGAGCACTAATGCTTGCATAGTCCTCCTAAGACTGGAAGCTTGTGAAGTTTTTTTTCCCTTTTTTTATTTTTTGATCTCTGCACCTGCAAGAGTAAATTTCCTGTTTTCGTAGATATCCAAGAATATGTAACTTCAACGCATTTAAAATTTCTTGCTTTTACCTATTTGAGGAACATGTCCTGTACAAACATTCCTTGCTCTTCAGCTGTTCCTACTGAAGTGTATATTCTCTTTCTGGCAAGAATGAGCCTCTGTTCTACAGATGTTAGATTTAAAAAGACAGCAGAATGTTACACGTGTAACAGGTGAGACAGCCACCAGTAAGTGGACACCCAACGAGAAAAGTTTTTATGGGGTGACATCCATGAAGAAGCGGGAAAGGAGAGGGTAGAGGAAGGAGGTCCCATGGAGGTTTACGGCACTACAGCTTTGTTGGCAGCACTGTTCAATATTACTGTGGGAATGTGGATATTCAGAAAAAATCCCCACTCAAAGGTAGCCCACAGGTTTCTCATAGCCACCATTCTTCTTGCAGTGTGGGGAGCTGCAGAAGCACTGACAAAATTCTCACCAAATGAGCAGATGTCTCTCCTTTGGGTGAAGATATCCTATGTACCCTTCTTCATACTGCTTGCAGTTCTCTACTATGTTGTGCACTATGCTTCAGAGGGCAGATGGAGAACCATCTACTATATCTCCAGAGTCCTGTACGTAGCCTTCATAATGCTCCTCTTTACTGATTCTTTCATCCAGAAAACCTCAGCCACCCCATACGGATATGAACCCGTGTACGGATGGATATTCCCCTATTTTGCGTTCACTCACATGGCTATGATGGCACTGGGAATTTCACTTTTGTATGCAGTGAGAATGAAATGGAAAGGGTTGGGAAGGATACACCAAATAGATGTGATGATATACACATTCGTCATATCTATGGTCTTTGTTTATACGTTTGAATTACTTTCTCCCCTCTTCGGATGGGGATTGCCAAAGATCGGCTCTGTCTTTTCCATTTTCATTACCATCGTTTCTCGACGTACGTACATCCAATACAGTCACGTTATCTTCCCCACACTGCAAAAACAGGTAAGCACCAATGATGCTCTGTGTGGAGCTCTCTGTTCTGTGTGCACTTCGTTCTATGCGGGAAGATGCAAAAGCTGCGCCATGGGGGAGGAAAAAAAGAGAGAAAAATGCACAATATACCTGTGTGCGAAAGAGCATGCTACGAACTGCCCCACGTGTGGTCGCATGCTCACCTGCGAAACATACCGTGATCACCGAGAGGAATGCCCCTTTTTAGATCCTGTAAAGGTTCTCCCCTCTGGGATTTCATACCGGATAGAATCAGTTGATTACACAGCAGGAAGGAAGATCTTCAGGGATAGGATGATACGCGGTGACTTCGGATTAGTAGTGAGCAGGGAACACCCCGATATCTTTTTCAGCACATGGGAGATGGAACAGCCTCCTTTAATATGGCTTTCCCATGAAGAGGAAAAGAGGTGGACCATTAACCCCACAAGCCTGGCAAAGCTGACCCACATTATAGATGATTTCATAAAAAAAGTTCCCTTTTCCTGCGTACTCTTTGAAGGCATTGAGTATCTTGTTATTTATAATTCTTTTGACACCATCATGAAGTTAGTGTGTTCTGTAGATGAGGAGGTGACACAGAACAAATGCAGGTTCATTCTAAGCTATGACCCCAGGGCATTCGATGAAGAAAAATGCGCAATACTGGAACGAGACTTAAGACAGATCCCAGAAAGCTATGCAGTTGATGGTTAAGGACTGCAACCACGTGTTGGCAACTGAACTGTATGTGCTTTATTCTTCTAAATTGAAAATTAAGACATACACTTATTTAAAAAAGAAGAAAAATAAATTTCAGCTTTCAACAGTCTTTCGCACTCTATTCTACAAAGATGGGCATCTTTCCACCAGTGGAAGCGACACAGGTGGTGTCGATATAGTCCTCAACTTTAGGGGTCATTTTTTCACCTCCAGGTTTTTGAGTAATTTTCTTGACTTTTAAAGTTATTAAACTTATCGGTCGTTGCGATTTACAGAAGATTATTTGACCGTAATGGAATGATGTGACTGTCAGAAAGTCAAATGTGCACTAATTCTTTCCCATCCATATTATCATGTCACGTCAATTCAGATAATTTTTGAATCGCTTTTTTTGAAAATAATGAGTTTTTCAGTGGTTTCATAACATGAAATAAAATAATTATAATTGAAATTCGGATATCAAATAACTAATTCTCCTTGAGTGTCTTAATTTCAGAAAAAGCTCTAAAAAATTGTTACACGTGTAACAAAAAAGAGAAAATCACTAACGATTGGGATCCTCATAAAAGAGTAACTTCTCAACTGTATCTTGCTGCAAAATAAGGAAAAGAAAAAATATTAATTTCAGCTTTTGACTACCTTGAGCACTTTAGAACTCGAAGATAGGCATCTTGGCACCACTTGAAGCTACGCAAGTGGAGTCAGCGTAGTCTTCGACTGCAGGGGTCATCCTTTTTCACCTCCATTTCATTTGGTTAATTCCTTTATCCCTCATAGTTATTAAACTTTTCGGTTGCTGCGATTTTTCGAAAACAATTTGACTGTGAAGGGATATATAGTGTAAAGAGGATTAGGGTATATAATATAGAGTAGCCACTCTTCTGTATGTTTTTTATAATATTAGTTGCTATTAGAGATAGATATACTGACAGCCGCCACGAGGTGAAAGAGTACAATCTGCAGAACCTCACTCACAGATGAGAACCCTTATCTGTCTTTTGCATGAGCAGGCAAATGCATGAGAATCGTTTTTCCCAGCCCTTTAGTAGTAAGGTACATTCCATATACAAAATGATGTCACCAGGTGTGAAGTTAACGTACAAAAAAGGTAAATCTACTGGAATGTTACACGTGTAACATAAATGGGATACCACATAATTGCCTTTCAAACGACTTCAAAGAAGAGGTTGCATTCCCACGTATAAATAACAAAGAAAGGTACGCTAGAGTTTTCGCAATGGTTGTGAAAGCCATTTTCCACATATTCATGAAATGTAACAAGACTGAACTTTCGAGGTTGTACTCTAATAAAAGTGAGGAAAAACCTCCACTACTCGTACCAATTTGTCAAACAAATACCATTGATGTCTCTCTGGTACCTTAGGTGTAGTTCTTTTTTTACGTGGGCGTTAAACGCCTTTAAAGTAATTACGCCTTTTAGATGGGAGGATAAAAGGAAGTATTACTTAAAGACGCCAGTCTTACACCATCCTCCAAAAGGATCGACTCCGTAACTGTAGCAGCTTGCACAATACGGGAAATAACCAGTGGAACAATTTCCTGCTGGTGTCACTGATCCTTCTGTTCCAGATGCTATCAGCTTTGCGAACATTTTGTCTCCTCCTTTTTCATTGGTTCTGTGAATCTAACCTGGAGTTCACAGCATTTCTTTCTGTTTAGACTATATAAATGTTTGCCATCCATATTTTCATTACATTCATTTCTGTACTGCCTCTAGCTTCTCCCAATTGCCAAGCTAGATGCACTAAAAGAAGCTAATTTTTCTATAAGACTGAAAACCTTGAAGGCCCGGTTTGGCGGTCTTGGTCATGGATTATGACAAGGGTTTTGACGAAATGAGGGGCCCTGGTGAGCTGAAAGGCATTGATAGGGAGTTTTCAGGTTGCATCCTCTGTATATAATTCCTGATAATGGTCTCACTGCAAGCATCTTTTAGATCACTGGCGTGCAAAGCCTGGAAGACACGTCAGGATAGGGAGCTCCCCACTGAAGATGCCTCATCGTCTTAGTCATTCTGGAGTACTGCCCTACAAAACCAGAACACTAGAACAAGTTCAAGAAGGGATCAGATGAACTCACAGAGGTTTATTCTCTGATTTCCCCATCTAAGGATTAAATGTAGCATCAACCCAAAAAATCAAGATAAAACCGAAAGATTTATAAAGAGTTATGTATATAAAAACCTAAACTGAAAAGAGGTGATAAAAATGGATATAAGACAGAAACGGATGTCTATAATGATGGTCAGTGTAGCTTTTGTTCTTGCCATGGCTGCTGTTACCGCTAGCCCGTGGGCATTGAATACACCCTTGTATACTGTGAGAATGGAGCAGGCAAGCAGCAAGATGAACTTTTTACCTTATGAAAGGAATGGATTTGTTTACACTGCTGAAGAAGGGTATATACTGAACTATGATGCTCAAGGATGTTGTAACGGGTTAGTACCCCTCGCTACATACCCAGAAACAGCATGTTCGCCACCATGCGAGCCGACAGAAGCGGGTAATACGTGCCAGCAGCAAACATGCCCATATACATATTGTAATACATGTAGTACCTGCCCAAATACCTGCCCAAATACATGCTCAACATGTTTTACATGTGGAGGTTATACATGCAAACATACATGCGAGGACCCTGAATGCCAGTGGTGATACATGCAAACACACATGCGAGGACCCTGAATGCCAGTAATACATCAGAGTTTATGCCCCGATATATGCTTTGATACATGCTGGGAACCGTGCCGCTTTTGTTAACACTTAAGTAATTCTTTTTCTTTTTTTAATATTTCAAATATCCTTTAAGAATATAGTTCCAGTCTTTCATTTGATTGCGGATATCTCTCAAAATATGTATGTATTGCCTTTACATCCAGTAAATATGTAATTTCTGTTATACGCACATATTCATACTATAGCAGGATTCCACAATCCCACATTGATGCCATTGAATTGAAAGAACCCTCGAAAAAAGAAAATGAAGAAAGAAAACACCTCTCATTATGACTCCAAACCCTATGGTTCCAGGAGAGTATATCCTTCTGGACAGTACCCCATTGCACAGTATGCCATTCCACATGGGTGCTTTGGGGCGACCTCTTCCAGTTCTTTTACCACTATTTCCATATCATCACCCCACCTACAATTCTCTGTAGTATTTATGAACACTTCTTAGGAGACTATCGAATTCTTGGCATATCTCTCAATTTGTTACACGTGTAACAATCTATGGTTTCTGATTTTTTTCTTGCATTTTTGAGATTTCAGATTTAACCAAATCAATATTATACTCATTTACTCCCTATATAATTCTAAAGCATAATACAGCCTCTTAGCAGCAAAACTTGTCCTCTCCCTATCTTTGCCTGCCACAATCAGAACATCTTTACCATATCTGAAGGGGTTCACAATTAACTCCCATTCTCCCCTGGATTCGGACCACTTAACCTGGGATAACCCCATCTCCACTATTTCTCTGGTAAATGGGTTCACATCAGGGCCGCCAATCAATATTAAGTTATATTCTTTGAGATCCTCTTCTGTAACCTCACTGGCTAACCGCAACAAAGACGATGGTTCCACTGCACGTTCACCTTCCACTTCTGTTTCAACAACCTTCATGAACTGGAACAAAAAGGTCACTTCTGTGTGTGTTATATCTACAATTTCAATCCTCGCCAAGTGCCTCGGCCCATAAATGATATCACCCGGTTCTAAGCAGCGAATATCAAAGGGGTCGCACACCTTCACCATGATATAACCCAGATCGTTTCTCTTGAAGATCTCAAGATCCCACTTCATGACTTCATCCTCATAAAAGGGAGTATCACAGCACATGGGGTATAAAACCCCGTAATCCGTTAACAAATAAATATTGAATCGTGCCCACGAATTCCCCTGGACACCCAGAAATGGTATTTTTGTGCACTCAATAGCAAATTCCACTTCTTCAGCTCTTCCATCAAAATCTGCATCAATGTCCACCTCGTAGACGAATCGCTTCTCTCGCAAATCCAGAACATCTGCTTGATGAATCCGCTTGGTGACTGTATTCTGCACAAATACTACTGCTCCCAAATTGGTTTGAGGATTTACAACTGCAGAAGGAACAGCAAACGTATAGGAATACTCAAAGGTTTGGCCCGCCCTCAGAGATAAGAATACTGGTTTTGACACCTTTCGCACCACATTCCGGTAGACTGTTCCACTTACATCCACATATTTCTCAAAGATGACCACATACAATGCTAAATCTTTTGAATTATAATCGGACGACAAAAACGTATTCACCTGCCCCGTGGTTTCTCTAATAAATCCCGTGGTGTACACCCGTAAGGGGATCTCAATTTGGACGGAAGCGTAAAATGCATTAAAATAATCCGTGAAGTACTGGGTAGATGTACTGTCAATACGGAATTGGCCGTCGATAAACATGTCTGGTGTCCCCGGGAAAGGTGGAGGATTCCAGTACCAGTTGGCTCGTGCCACTGCATCGGGATTGGACAGAAGACTTTTAACGAAATACTTCAAGTTAACAAAATACGATGGGTAGTCTCCTTGTAACTGATCTGCTGCCTGCTGCGCAGTTAAGGGATCTGTGGCATTGCAGAATAGTTCACCCACCACGTGTTTGCAGTCCTTGCAGTACACGGGCAAAACTATGATATCGTCTGTAACATCACTGGTTATCCGTACTTTCGCTTCCATTTCATCCACATCTACCTCTAGTAATGTTACTGTGTACTTCCCGTACTGTCTGGATTCCCCATTTTTAAAGTATTGATGCTCATAATTTCGAGGAATCCCATAAAAGAGGTACCACCATGTGTAATCGTTGTACTTCCGAATCTCTAACATGCTGTAGTAGTCTCCTAGTAAATTAACCGATGTGGTCTTGGAAGCCCACGTTCGCCCCACCGTGGGAATAAACCCTCCTGGTGGAGTATCTTTTAATTTTGTTAGTTTATAGTCAAACCAGAACAACTCATCATCTAAATCAAATAATAAATAGTAATTCGACCACACAAAGGGGGTCTTATTCAAGACAGTATGCTCTGTCTCAGAGTAGACGGTTTCTGTCACTTCTATCTTTTTTTGTGCAGTCATGTCAGCTATTCTGGTGGCTAACAAGGTGGCAGAAATTACATCTTCTGAAGAAGCAGTATCACCCACCACGATCAAGACTTGCGGTTCATATTCTTTTACAAAAAACTCCTTAGGAGGTAAAGCGGCCTGAGAACTTATTAAGGGAATCAATAAAATAAAGAAAACTCCGTACAACGCCCATTTTCTCACGTGCCCACCCCTATGACCTTTTTTTCTGTCAATTCCCACATGAAGGTGTAGAATCGCTTCTCTCCTGTCAAAACAATGCCATCATTCCATAACAATGTAAATAACCCCTTCTTTTTTTGGAGAATACCTTTCAAGGTTTCAGGATCTACTGATTCTAACCCCTTTAACCTCTCTTTTGAACAGCATATAATCTTGGACACCCCATTGCTGGAGAAACGTACTGCAAACCCGTCTTTTAACCCTTCAATCTTTTCTTTTAATGTACTATCAACGTCAAGATTCTCCCGTTTTATAGCATTCAATAACGACCACACGTGAAAACATAATGGATGTTCAAAATTCAATACATGCAAATGGGCTTTCCTCTTTTCAATGCCGTAGACCAATCCTAATTCTTCAAATTCCTTCAAAATTGACCAGGTGGACCCGTAGGAAACGCCCGCTAACTTGGATATTTCCCTGATTGTATAGGGCTCTTTCCTGTTCTTCCAGAGGAACCAGAACACCTTCTGGGTCTTCTCATTGATCAGAATTTTGATCACCTTCTCCTACTTCAGGGGTACCTTACATATATTGTTGATCAATACTATATAAATGTTTCGCTTAAATTTATAGAGAATCATTAACTCTAGCTCTTAATAGTGTCAATGCTGCAGATACTAAAACTAAAATGAGGCAATTAACACTGGATAGAACCAACACCACTATACAAAAATGAATATGAATTGTGAAACCCTATGCTATCGAAATTTATTTCCTTCTATATCAAGATTATGGAAATTAATAAAATAAAGAAATATAATGTTACACGTGTAACAACATTGAGAGAAACCCTCATGTATTACCAAGGTTCGAAACCAATTTAAAGGGTTACTAAAAGGGAGCTGTATGTATGATCTCCACGTGCACATCATTGGTCATGACAAAAGAATACGAGACTACTCACCGAATGTTGACACCTATGTACTGCAGGCAGAAATGTTAGGATTAAAAGCGCTCGGCTTTGTGGATCACTACCCTTACAGGTTAAAAAATGTCAAAAAAATAAAGGAGAAAGTGGAATACTACAAAAAGAATGCAGATATTCCTGTATGGTATGGAGCTGAAATTTATTTACCCTCCAACACGAGAATTCCCAAGTATTTTGATTATTCTCTGGGGCACGTACGAGCAGGGTACAATTTAGAAGAAGCTTTTAAGATGGCCAACCAGAAGAATATTGATGCTATTGCCCATCCCTGTGCGTATGGGGCTCGCTGTTCGTATGCTCGCTTAGAGCAGTACAAAAATTTGGGGATTTGTTTAGAAATATCAGAAAAAGGGTTGATATACCTCCCTCAATGGTTGTACGAAAAAGCAGTCGCATTAGGAATTCCGCTTCCTCTGGGTTCAGATGCACATTCACCTGATGAGATGGGCTTTCCTGAAGTAGTGGAACGAGGGTTGAAATGGACACCTTTAGAAGAGATTCCTTTCGTGGAGGAGAGTGGATGGCTGTAGTCATTATGTTAGATCTGGATGAATTCGGTGAGGTTACCACAAGGAAAGGATGGACAGAATACTCTCCTAATCCTGTTACGAGGTACTTGAGCCATGCTGTTTCTGCCTTTGCAGAAAAGTATCATGCTACCATTTTATACGGGCTGGATTTTGAAAGAGGTACAGAAGAAGCTCAAATCTACTGTTCTGATCCTGATTTAGAAGAGGTCATGACTGATTTGGAGTGTATTAGAAAAGAAATTCAAACCATCAGCGAGACCACCTTAAGCGTGGGTATCGTTAATGTTCCTCCAGATATTCCGGTGAAATCTCTAAAAGACTTTCCTCTAGCTAAGAAAGCTTTAAGAGAATCGAAAAGAAAAAAGAAGATCATCCTTCTCTAGAGGTACTATGAGAAGGCCTGCATCCTCTTTTCCATGAATTCCTTTCTGAACTCGTATGCATAATCCAGGAGATCGCAGAACTCCTTATCTGCCCTCCGGGAAAATGAATCTCTCGCTTCTTCCTTCAGCAGCTTAACAACGTAGTCGACATTCTTCATAATCATTATTGATTAATACTACTATATAAATCTTTCGATTGCAATAGTATCTTCAGTAATGATAAATGTTATTAATTAGGAATGAGAGGAAATTTTTGCGATATTTGCAATTTTTTTGGAGATAGGGTTATGAATTTGTTGATGGGTAACTCAAAAAGAATTTTAGTTAGCCCACTTCCAGTTTTTCTTTAATTCGTTCTCTGTACACGTGATACGGGTACTTCAGGGTTTGTTCATCAAAGTTAAAGTATGTGAGTACAAGGGGTTGATCAAAAGAGTGCTCTTTGTCAGGAATGGAACGAAGTTGATACAGCTCTTTCTTTGTAATTTCATCTATTTGATCCAGCTTGTGCATTAACCCTGTCAGAAAGTGAGGATGGGATATAAAGCCCACACGCCCCCAGTCCCCACAGAACGAATACTCTTTAAATACTCGTGATCCTCTGACAAAGTTGCACTGTATTCTCCGCGTCACGGCTCTGTCTTCAGTTTTCAAATATAACTCAAAAACAGCGCATTGATCGTATGAAAATGGAAATAGCACATATCTCTTTTTTATTAATCCGCTTTTTAACATTTTTCTATGTGAGTATTTTATTTGATCGTATTTCCAGATTCTATTTAACTTTCTTTCTTCTTTGAGTATTTCAATGAGTTTTGCACCTTTGTATCCCATCTGCAAATAAGGGAGGATACTGATGTCACACGCATTCCAGTCTGTTTCGTGGCACCCAAAGGATAAATCAGGTATATCGCAGGGTTCCAACAGGTTATCTAACGAGGGATTGGGATCTCCAAAGAAATTGGGGTTTTCTATTTCTCTTCTGTGAGAGTAAGCACGGGTAATGTAGTCTGTAACGATGTTATTGTCTTTGAGCAGTTGTATAAGAGATACTGTTTCTGCATTATCTGAAGAAAGGAATATCGCAATTAACACCTCTTTATGGGAAGATAATACGGGATATACATACTTGAGGGGCTCAATTAACCGTAAATGTGAAATGACGGTCTCATAACTTTGGCTGAATTCTATAACAAAGATTAATACAGAGAAAGAATTTTTACATAATTTGCCAAAATCGACATCATAAAAGGGCCCGTGCAGCAGGTTTTGCTTTTTGAACTGTCCAATTTTCTTTATGACACTGCTCAACCGCTTGTATTGTGTGCAGTCAACGAGTCCTTTCAGGGGAATTCCTGGAGATTTTCCTAGTGCATTTAAGATTTCCTTTTCACTTTCAGTCAAGTGGGCCTTTCTCATGCATCGATTTTTTTTTGAGAAAGTTTTAAGTATTTGCTCACCTAATACTTCCGCATATAACGTTCTGCACATTTTTGTGTATATCTCAAATTTGGATCTTATTATGTTATATGAGGGTGTTTAAAAATTCTATCAACACCTTCATGTAAACCGAAAGATTTATACCCTTGGATTTCTACGTGTTTATGTGAAAAAGAAAATCAAATCCAAGGGCAAGGGCCGTCTGAAGTTGACGGCTCTAGTAAAGCTCTTGGATTTCACCAATATTAACCTTTCGGTTGAAGGGAGATCAGGAAAAC
>JGI2171J19970_10000387_pt1 | contig 22936 bp, 18 predicted proteins | sample DeeMarSWOR324_28_FD_19970 | JGI IMG/M metagenome (IMG submission 19970) | reverse complement strand
ATAATCTGACTCAGGGCAGTAATTTCTCAGGGGCATATAGAGTGATTGATAGCATCCGGGAGGTGCCTCTCGAGGTATTACCCCTGTTGAGCTTGAACACATAACCAGCAAATAAACAAGGTGATGGTATTTTTATCCCCTTCATCTTTTCAAATACTCCCCCTGCTCGACAATCATTAGACTTCAGGTTAAATACCTACGGGGCGACAATTGGGAATATAGTGGGCATCCCATTAAAATCGCCCGAAAGGCCCTTCTTTTCTTGAATTGACTAAATATATATAAGCATTATAACAAGCCCGGACAGAGGGAAATAACCGATTCGCTCTCATAAACTTGATTTCATCACCCATCTCTGATATACAGCATAGAAAGAGCAAAAGAGGATTATATCCAGGCACATTATGTTATGTTAAATCCACACTCTCACGTTGAGATTCCGAAAAAGCTATAAGATTTCTTTTACTTTGAGACCGCAACTTCTATTCTTAATAAGATCTTTGCCATTGCACAGATATCTTAGGGAATGAAAGATTTCGGCCTCAGGTCTATCACCATTCCAGACAGACTTGCTACACGCATGATAACTTTGACGGTATGTAGCCCGTGGATGAAATCCTCGCAGAGAATACTGTACCCTATTTCTGTCGCGAAGGGACGGGGGGAAGCTGAGAAACGGTAATGTCTGATGGGTATTTTCGTTGAGATCCCATCACGTTCTCCGAGCACAGCAATTGCCGGTGGAATGCTGTGGAAAAATACTGGGCTTTCGACTATTTCGAGGATGTTAAATCCCTCGATAAGGCACCTTCAACAAAATCGGCAGAATCTTTAAAAGGTATTTCCAATGATACTCGGCCTCCTCCATCCAGATAAATAAGTATTTTGAAACATGGAGTAAGCTGGGGTTGAGAAAATTTCTATCTGTGAGACAAGAAAGGAGGTTTGTCATGAAAAAATTTTTATCAGTTTTGTGCGCCCTTTGTTTTTTATTTATCATTTCTCCTGCAGCTTCAGGCGGAGATACCTTCGATGAGGCGTCTCTCTATAAGGCAGCGCAACAGGAAGGTGAGGTAAACATTTATTCTTATTCTTCACGGGTCTTTAAATTCGGAAAGACCTTTGAAAAAAAATTTCCAGGAATAAAAGTCAATGGATTTGATATCGACTCACCAGAGATCGTCACAAAAGTTCTTGCTGAGCAGGCGGCCAAGAATTATGTGGCAGATGTCATCTTTTTAAAAGATCCCGCTACAGTTGTCCATGAACTGTACAACAGAAAACTTGTTTCCGGATATGTTCCCCAGGATCTCAAGGGGTTGATCCCTGAACAGTACCAAAAGCCCCTTCTCGTTCACCATGCCAGTGTAGATGCACTGATCTACAACAACGAAAAAATGGGCGCACCGCCCATCAACTCATTGTGGGATTTGACAAAAAAGGAATGGAAGGGCAGGTTCATCTTTCCGGATCTCCAGAAAATGTCCGAATTTACTGAGGTACTGGCAGCGATTGTCATGCATGCAAACGAGATGGCAGCGGAATATGAGATGGTCTTCGGTGAAAAAATCAAGCTGAGTCCGGGGGTTGAGAATGCGGGTTACGAATGGATATTGAGGATTCTTAACAATGACCTAATTATCATGGGTTCCACAAACGACGTTGCCAAGGCTGTCGGCCTATCCAATCAGGCAAATCCCCCCGTTGGTTTTACCGCCTTCTCCCGCCTCAGGGATAAGGAGAAAAATCCGAAACTAAAATTTGATGTCATGTATGACGTAAAACCGGTTATGGGTGTTTCAACAGATGTTGTTGTCGGGATTGTTAACCAGGCGAAACATCCCCATGCAGCGAGGCTCTTAATCCATTGGATGATGGGAGACGAAAAGGGCGGCACGGGCTATTCCCCGTACTATGTCCTGGGAAATTTCTCCGTGAGAACAGATGTTCCCCCTCCAAAGGGTTCCAGAAAACTATCAGATCTTAATCTATGGCCAGCAGATCGTGACTTTGTCTGGAACAATGGGCAGAAGGTACGGGACTTCTGGGTATCGCACTTGAAATAGTCCATAAAAAAATCCTGGGTATGCAGTCGCTGCATACCCAGGGTAAAGGCGCTCTCTTGGAAAGAGGTATCAGTTTAATCAGAGAAGATCGCGGAGTCGCGGTAAACAGAATCAGGAACTATCTTCGCCAACCCCACATTATTATTTCCCTAATCCTGTTGCTCATCCTCATTTTTATTGTTGTCATACCCTTTGTCAGAATGATAAAGGATTCATTCATCTGGCAGTTCGCAGACATACGACTTTCCACAGATGCAACCCCCGGGGATTTCACCTTGTTTCACTGGAAAAGGATCTTTGCAAGCGGGATTACCAGAAATGTCCTGGTGCGGCCACTTGTCAACTCTCTTTCCACATCACTGAGTGTTTCTTTCTTTGCCATATCGATCGGCTCCCTTCTGGCATGGCTTGTCACCAGAACGGACTTACCACTTCGGAGACTAATAGCAACGGTTGCTGTGCTGCCCTATGTTATTCCATCTTATATACATGCACTTGCCTGGCTCAACCTTTTCAAGAATGATAGAATCGGAGGAGCCGCCGGCATATTTCAGTTTTTATCAGGGGTAAGCCCACCAAACTGGGTCTCATACGGGTTTTTTCCTATTGTATGCACGCTTTCGATTCATTATTTTCCCTACACCTTTCTGCTTGTCTCAGCCGCCCTGTCAAGCATAGACTCACGGCTTGAAGAATCCGGTGAAATTTTAGGTGCCTCACGGATTCACATCTTGCGGAGAATCACCTTCCCACTTGTTTTTCCTGCACTTCTCTCCAGCTTTATTCTCACCTTTTCCAGAGTGATAGGGACCTTTGGAACGCCATATTTTTTAGGCGCCCCGGTACGGTTTTTTACATTGTCAACGCAGATATATACCAACATTATAAACAGGGTTCCGGCTGTGGGTTATATACTCGCCTTTGTCCTGATTGCCATATCCTCTGTAATCATCTATTTTAACCAGAAACTCATCGGAAAGAAAAAAAGCTTTGTGACCATTGCGGGCAAGGGATTCAGGACCTCGTCAACGTCACTGGGTACCTTTAAGTATCCTGTGTTAACGGTTGTTATCGCCCTCCTTATCTCTTCGGTAGTGCTCCCTTTTATCCTGCTGGCCTGGCAAACATTTACGCTCTACCCAGATGACTATTCCATACATCACTTGACTCCTCTCTTTTGGATCGGGGAAGCCAACACTGCCTTTGCTGAGGGGGAGGCCGGGATTTTAAGAAATCCGGCTATTATCAAGGCAGCCTGGAACAGCATAAAGCTTGCCGTTGTAGCCGCAATTCTTTCCGGATTTTTGGGTATTTTTATCGGGTATGCCGTTGTTAAGGGCAGAAATACAAAGCTCGCCAACACGCTTGAGCAAATGTCCTTTCTTCCCTACCTTGTCCCTGGAATTGCCTTTGGCGCACTGTATCTATCTCTCTTTACCCACAAAATCGGCCCGATTCCGGCACTTTACGGAACCTTCTTTCTGGTGGCACTGGTGTGTATAGCAAAGAACCTTCCCTTCACCGGAAGGGCCGGAATAACCTCCATGCTCCAGATAGGAAACGAACTGGAAGAGGCCTCTGAAACATTAGGTGCCAGATGGTCTATGAGATTCAGAAAGATTATCTTACCCCTTTCCATTCAGGGTGCACTTTCAGGTTTCATCTTGGTATTTATAACGGTAATGAGGGAGCTTTCCCTTATTATTCTCCTGGTAACCCCTGGAACAAGGACGCTTACCACCATGACCTTTCGATATCAAGAGCAGGGATATACACAATTTTCAAGTGCTATCAGCGTCTTGATCATTATTATCGTTATTGCCGGAGAGCTATTCTCCAAAAAACTGGGAAAGAAGACTACTATTTAATCTATACACAAGAGAAAAGGGACTCGCATGACCATGCCTATTGTTGAAATAAAAAACCTGACCAAGTTCTTTGGAAATGTGGTTGCAGTTAATAATGTCTCCTTTACCATTGAGGAAAAAGATTTTCTCATCCTTCTCGGGCCTTCAGGATGCGGAAAGACCACCATCCTGCGGATGATCGTTGGCCTTGAGATTCCAAGTTCTGGGGAAATCTATCTGAAAAGCAGGTGTGTGTTTTCGAGCAAAAAGGGGATATTTATACCTGCTCGTCAACGGGAGGTGGGACTTGTCTTTCAGAGCTATGCGCTCTGGCCCCACATGACGGTCTTTGAAAATATTGCATTCGGCCTCAAGGTTAAGCGAATGAAGCCCGAAATGATCAGAAAAAAGGTGAAAGATGTTCTGAACTATATGAGGCTTGAGAAGATGGCAGGCAGATACCCTCAAGAGATGAGCGGCGGCCAGCAACAGCGGGTTGCCCTGGCACGAATGCTCGTGAGCGAGCCTGAGATTTTTCTCATGGATGAGCCTTTATCCAATCTTGACGCAAAGTTACGCCTGGAGATGAGGGCTGAGATCAAAAACATCCATTATCAAACCAGCGCTACCACTGTGTATGTCACCCATGATCAAATTGAGGGCCAGACCATGGCAAACAAGATCGCTGTTATCAACAATGGCATTATAGAACAGATGGAACATCCGAAGATTATTTACAACAAACCCGCAAATCTTTTTGTTGCGGATTTCATTGGCAGCCCCTCTATCAACAAGATTGAGGGTACTGCAGTTATCAGAAACGCTGCTCAAGGCGGTACCGTAGAGGTAACAAATGATCTCTTCTCTTTGGTTACCTCGTATAAAAATATTAAAAATGGATCCGAGGTTATCGCAGCGATACGGCCTGAAAATATCTCTATCGTTATAAAACCTGGTATCAATACTATTGAGGGAAAGATTCAGACCATTCTCCCTTCAGGACCAGAGACCATTCTCCAGGTAAAATGCAATGGGATCCTCTTCAGCCTTCTGATGACACAGGAAGTGGAGGCAGAAGTTGGAAAGAAAATCTTTATATATCTTCCTCCTGAATATATCCTGATCTTTGATAAGAGTTCCGGAAATCTCTTACCGATGGGGTAGTCTTGGCATGGAACACTACGAAAACTACAGAATTAAAAATTCGCACGCAGCCAGGACATTCCTGAATTTTATCAGGCAAGAGAAAACAACTTTAACCGTTGTGCACCATAACGATGCCTCCGGTCTTTGTTCTACTGCATCGCTCATTAAACGGGGTTGCAAACAGGTCTTCATAGATGCCCTCGAGAATGCGTTTACCTTATAAATAATAAGGATGATAATAAGACACCATGATACCTTCAATCCAAACCATCACAGCTGAGATTGCGAAAAACCTCATCGGGGTCTTCTTTGACATCGATGACACCTTTACTATAGCTGGCAAGATTCCTTCCATTGCCTTTCAGGCGCTCTGGGATCTGAAAAATTCAGGCCTCAAGGTAGTTCCCATTACAGGCCGGCCAGCCGGATGGTGTGATCACATTGCCCGTATGTGGCCTGTGGATGGGATTGTTGGGGAAAACGGGGCCTTTTATTTCTGGCTTGATGAAGTGGAGCATAAGCTAAAAAAGCGATTCCTCGACTCAGATGAGGTTCGAGCTGAGAAACGGCTGCGTTTAAGTCGAATCCGTGATGAAATCCTGATCAAGGTTCCGGGTACAGCCATTGCAAGTGATCAGCTATATCGAGAGACCGACGTGGCTATTGACTACTGTGAGGACGTGAAACCCTTGAATCAAGATGCGATTGAGCAAATATGTGAAATCTTTTCCAAACACAAAGCAACCTGCAAAGTCTCCTCCATCCATGTAAACGGGTGGTTTGGAGACTATGATAAGCTGGGCATGACAAAAACATTTGTTCAGGAGCGTTGGGGACTGGATCTGGATGCAAACAAACAACGGTTTATGTTCTTCGGTGACTCGCCCAACGATGAACCCATGTTTAATTATTTTCGTTACACCGCTGGAGTAAAAAACATTCTCCACTTCGCCGACCGAATGAAACACATGCCAACGTTTATTGCATCCAAGGACGGAGGAGAGGGCTTTGCCGAAATTGTTGGAGTATTACTCCAGCGCAGAGCAAAGTGAGGGGTTGATCAGTGGTTGTTCATTTTCGACCAATTGTTGCCCTGATTATTCCATAACCCTGCTTTTCGATAGCCGATGCAACCGCTTCCTGGAGGTCCTGACCAGGGGTTAAAGCAATCATATACCCTCCCAATCCTCCTCCTGTGAGCTTTGCTCCCAGGGCCCCTTTCTCAATGGCTACATTACACAGTGAAATGAGTTTCTTATGGGAGAGTTCCATTTCAATTAATATTTCGTGATTCTCCGTCATCAATTTCCCCACTTTCCCAAAATCACCTGTCTCAAGCCCCTCCTTTACTTCATATACCTGCTCTGAAATCATTTTAAGACGACTCCAAAATAGCTTAGGGTTACTTTTTCTTTGTTTTTCAGTCATAACCCTTAAAAGTGACGTATCGGCCGTAATGCCACTGTTGCCCAGGACTACCTCGATTGGCTCGCGTGTCTGGATCTTTTCGAAATCTTTCTGTTTATCTCTTACCTGATAAAGCAGAATTCCCCCGTAGGTTGAAGCCGTATTGTCAACACCGCTCGGGAGACCATGATAGGCGAATTCACCCTCCCAGCCAACATGGTTTATTTCATCAATCGAAAGACTAAAATTGAATTCGTCATTCAATGCCCTCGCAAGGGAAACACAGCTGGCTGCACTAGCACCTACTCCGCTTCCGGCCAATAGGTTTCCCCCATAAGAAATCTTGATAGGATTATTTTTGATGTCAATTTTCATCACCTCAAGGATTCTATTGATTGATTTGACTTGCTGCTCTCTTTTCTCTCTCTTATATCCAGGAACCTCCTGACGATTATCTTCCAGAATCCACCTATCCCCATCAATCCTTTGCACCTCTGCTACAGTTTCATAGGGAAGCGATGCAACAATAGCAGGAACGCCATAAAGAACAAATTGATCACCAATCAGTATGGTCTTTCCAAAACCTGTACCCCTTCCCATTACAAACCCTTTTCACTTATTGTAAACATTCTTCCGTTATGATGAACGGAATGTGTTATCCACCAAGAATTCTTTCCATCTCCTCGATCAGTTCAACTTCTTTACCTATAGCCACTGTAGTGGCTGCGGTTAAGCTGTGGCAAGCGTCAGAAAATCCCCCCAGTCTATTCGTGGCTTCAGGAAGAACGACCTCCAGACCCATTGCCCTACCTGCTCTAATTTCCTCTTCCATATAAGGAGAAACCCGCATAGATATCTTCACCTGATTAAGCCCAATGGGACCAAAGCCAGGGATTTCATTGGGAATCACCTGAAATCCAGCGATATATCTTTGAGGATCAATAAAATCAGCACCTCTAATGGCCTCACAGAACAATCCAACCATCTTTACCCCCATGGGGGAAAATCGATTTTCTACGTGAAACCATTGGATATGAGCGGAATTTCTTAAAGCGCCTTCCTGAAGCCGTTTGATCTCGGTTTCAAACACTCTTTCCTTCATCGCTTTTAGCTCCTCTACCATACGGTCCGATTCTGATGATATGCCCTCAAAGCAAACCCTCACTCCCATATCAGGCCCTTCCCTGTAGTATCCAGCCCCCCCTAATATATCCAGATACACGCCCAACTCATCACATGGTATCAGACCTTTTGAAGATTTTAAAAAATATTGCTCCCCTGGTGTATGCTCCCTGATCACCATCATACCCTGCTGAACAGCCTTCATTGTGACGTCACGGTTCTGACCCACTAAACGGCCATCCACAAAAAATTTATCGCCCACCGCGCCTAGAGCCGCGACGGGGGCCATGTCTACGCTGGCTGGATTCATGGTGCGTGCGAAAAGAAAGCACGTTGTAGAGGCGGTAATATCTCGATCCCCTTTAAATCCGTAAAGATCAGGGTCGAGGTTATGAACTTTTGGATCAGTCGAGGCCTCCGCCACATGGTGATCTAAGATAAGCGTCAGGTTTCTCCCCCTATTAAGATCTGAAAGCATTGGAGCGATCCTACCGGCAAAATCTGCAAAGATGAGAATACGACCCTCATGTTTGTATATCTCTTTGAGTACCTCTGGATAAGGTTTTTCCAGGCAAAAGCGGTGAACCACATATCCCTGCCGCTCAAAAGCCCTTGTAAGTATCGCGCCTGAGCAGAGACCATCAGCGTCATTATGATGGAATATCTGAACAGCATTATCCGGCCATCTTTTAACCTCAAAGATGGCTCTCCCCATTGCTTCTATTAATTTACCTAACATTCTTCAGTCCTAATCACTGAGCCTAATCTCGGAACGGTAACAGGATCACTGGTAATCACACCATCCACATCCATCTGGATCATCCGTTGATACTCCTTTTGAGAATCGACATTATAGGGGAACACACAGATGCCCGCCTCATGCATTTTTTTGACTTGTTCATGTTGTAATGCACCGCAATTCGGATGCCATGAAAATGCCTTCAGCCTAACGCAGCGTTCCACATTGTCTCCATCCGCTGGATGTCTTGAAAGTAATGCAATGCCGGGCGCATCTTTCATCGTTACAATATGATCCAAAATCTTCCATTCAAAACTGGAAATAAGAACCGAGGCCTGGAGATTGCGGCGTGCCACCAGCTCGACAACCTGACTCTCAATCGAATCGACAGGATGGCGGGCTTCGAAAGCACTAGCTTTGATCTCAATATTGATCATTGTGCGCCCGCTTACATCGTCCAGAACTTCTTCAAGGGTAGGGATTTGTTCACCTGCAAATCGAGGTTGAAACCAGCTGCCCGCGTCAAGTGCTTTGAGTTCTTTGATTGTGTAACAACTAACAGATCCGTAACCATTCGTTGTGCGCTCTAAGGTTGCATCGTGAATGACCACCACTTTTCTATCCTTGCTTAGCATTACATCCAGCTCTATCATTTGCACTCCAGCATCAAGCGATGCACGAAAAGAGACAAGAGTATTTTCAGGATACTTTGCCCTGTATCCCCTGTGAGCAATTATCAGCGGTCGTTTGAAGGTTGTTAGTTTTACAGATTTAGAACTCATTGTATGACAATAGTCTTGAGAAAGAAAAGTGGCTATGTATTAGCTATTTCATCTATTGCGCGATACGTCCACCACTTTCCCTATCAAAGATATGTAAATTTTTAGAGGATACAACAATGAAAAACTCGTAAAAAGTCTTTTTCGAGCAATTTTGGCCACTTTTAGAAAAAAAGATACATAAAATGCCGACCGTTTAAATCGCCAAACTGTTTGAGGATCATGAGCGAGTAAAAGGATTTTTTACGAGAACATCAAGAATTGACACAGCCAGAAGGTCCCTGGGTGACGATAAACTCTCCCTTGCTTTCAAAAGATAGCTTCACCCCCTTCCTTCCTAAAAAGATGTGTTTGCTCCATATTCAAGGCCAATTCGATATCCTCGTGGAGCCTCGCCTTGGTATCTGAATTCAGAACGGCTGTTAAAAGATGAGCACCTGTAGTGAGATCGAGGTTAATCTCTTTCCCTATAGGCTCAATAACGTTTACGTTGGCTTTTATGGTTACCTCCTCTATTGGTAATCCGTGTCCGCGCCCTTTTTCACTAAAATCCTCAGGCCGGATTCCAAAAATGAATTCCGTTTCTTTTATAGATCTCAATTTTTCTGCCATGGTTTCAGGAAGAGGGATTTTTAAATCTTCTGTAATGATAAACAGGCATGAATTCTCTTCTAAAAGGCGACATGGGATAAAATTCATAGACGGGCTTCCAATGAATCCGGCAACAAAAAGATTGGAGGGCTTTTTATAAATTTCGAGCGGCCTCCCAACCTGTTGGACGATACCATCTTTCATGACGACAATACGATTGCCCATTGTCATGGCTTCGACCTGATCGTGCGTGACATAAACAGCTGTTGTTTCCAGACGTTCATGCAGTTTTTTCAACTCCGTTCTCATCTGAACCCGGAGTTTCGCATCCAGATTGCTCAAGGGTTCATCAAAAAGGAACACCTGAGGATCTCTTACAATTGCACGACCCAAGGCTACGCGCTGTCTTTGACCACCCGATAGCTGTTTGGGCTTCCGTTCCAATAGATTTTCAATCCCCAAGATATTGGCTGCCTTTCTGACGCGAGCCTCTCTCTCTCCCTTGGACACCTTGCGCATTTTCATCCCAAAAGCTAAATTATCATATACCTTCATGTGAGGATAGAGTGCGTAACTCTGAAAAACCATTGCTATATTCCTATCCTTTGGAGCCAGATTATTGACACATTGATCACCAATAAAAATCTCCCCTTCCGTGATTTCCTCCAACCCTGCGATCATCCTAAGGGTTGTTGTTTTGCCGCAGCCTGAAGGCCCCACGAGAACTAAAAATTCCTGATCAGCAATCTCAAGATCGACACTGTTAACTGCCACAACTTCATCAAACCGCTTGGTAATGCCTCTGAGTAATACTTTGGCCATATATAACTCCTTCCAGAGTTCCTAAAACGGTTGAGGTGATAAAAAGTCCTTTTTTGTGGAAATAAGCATAAATGAGTGGGTCTAGCGTGTCAATCCTAAAGTGGTTTTGTTAGCTGTAGGATCTGATTTTGGCATCAAAAAACCCCTTTCGCCTCCATTTGGAGAATATGTATTTTTATTGTTGACAGCAATAATTACTATAGATAATCTCAATTACTGGTTGAGAGTAAATAATCAAGCTGGGAAAGGTTTTCGGTAGTGGTATTATTTCAGGCAGGCGTTACGGCGAAGCGTTTTACTTGGCGGTTGGTGTATTTTGACTTATTAACCATCAATTCATAGGAGGTGTATTATGTCTCATAAATCAAGTCTTCGGTATGTAATCGTATTCTTTGTCCTCTCGTTGTTTCTTTCCTTATCATCGGTGAGCTCTGTTCAGGCTGAAGTGAAAATCAAGTTTTGGCATGCTATGTCCGGCAAACGCATTGATTTGCTCAAAGGGTTGGCAGAGGATTTTAATAAAACGCACCCTGGAATAACGGTGGAATCCCAATATGTAGGCAGTTACAATGAGACATTAAATAAAACCATTGCGGCTGTTAAAGCTGGAAACCCTCCGCACATTTTCCAGCTCTACGAAATCGGCACCCGTGGAATGATAGACGGAGGTATGATTATGCCGATCGGTGACCTCGCCAAACCTGGAGAAGTAGATTGGGAAGATTATGTTGATGCCGTGATGTCATATTACACGATTGACGGAAAACTCTATTCCATGCCGTTCAACTCTTCAACCCCGATCCTTTTTTACAACAAAACTTTTTTCAAAAAAGCCGGTTTAGATGCAAATAAGCCGCCCGACACCTGGAATCAAGTACGAGTAATGGGTAAGAAAATTATGGACAGCGGGGCTGCTGAAGCAGGCATCACCTGGAATATGCACTGCTGGTACTTTGAGGAGTGGCATGCTGTCCAGAATGCTATGCTGGTGGATCAGGGGAACGGTCGAAAAGGTCGTGCGCGCAAGGTCCTTTTTGACGGATCAACTGGCGTCAAGATCGTCAAGTGGTGGACCGATCTGGAAAGAGATAAGATTTTTTTGAATACTGGTAGGGGGTGGAGTAACCACCGCAAGGCGTTCATTAGTGGACAGGCTGCCATGATGATATCGTCCACTTCAGACGTGACTCAGATGACAAATGCCTTTAACGAAAAGGGATGGGATCTGGGAACCGGTTTTTTGCCCCGGCCAGATGCGGTCCCACGTCAAGGGGTGATTATCGGCGGCGGCACCCTCTGGCTGACGAAAGATCATCCCCAAAAAGAATTAAAAGCAGCTTGGGAATACCTCAAATGGATCAGCATGCCGGAACAACAGGTTACCTGGCATAAAGGAACTGGATATTTCCCCATTCGCAAAGGCGCCATGAAATTGCTAGAGAAAGAAGGCTGGTTCAATAAATTTCCCAACTACAAGGTGGCATTTGATCAATTGCTGGAAACCAAGACCTCTCTGGCTACAAGTGGGGCTTTGATCGGGGTCTTCCCTCAACTTAGAGATGCGGTCCAATCGGGGATCGAAAAAGTGTATGAAGGGAAAGCAACGCCCGAAGCAGCTCTAAAAGAGGCTGCACAAAAGATCAACAAAGACTTGGAAAAATACAACTCCCTGTTTAAATAGGGTGATTCCTTTTAAATCCAGCATCAAACTCTCACAGTTGCAAGTCGGAAAGTCGAAAGTCGTCCTATTTAATTGGATTCAGGCTTTCGACCTTCCGACATTTCGTACCCAATTTGTTGTGGAAGGTCAAGAATGGAACAAAAGTCCACCTATGACAATAAAATCCTGCCATACTTCCTAATGGCACCTTCTTTCATTATTATTGGCTACTTTTTATTCTATCCTACTTTTGAGACATTTCGATTAAGCCTTTATCGACTGGGACCTTTCGGGATCAAAAAGATTTTCATCAAGTTTGAAAATTTCATTGATTTGTTTACTTCACCGGACTACCTCCACAGTTTCAACATTAGTTTTATTTTTTCCTTCTCTGTTGTTATTTTCGGACTGGCGATTTCCCTGGCGCTGGCTGTACTGATCAACCGGAAAATTAGCGGTATTAATTTTTACAGGGCTGCATTAATCTGGCCTTACGCCCTATCCCCGGCAATCGCGGGCGCTCTTTGGGTATTTCTGTTTGACTCATCAGCCGGATATTTGAATTATTTTTTCTCCATTCTGCTTAATGTGAAGCCCAAATGGCTTACCTCCGGTTCCCTAGCTCTCTTGGTGGTCACTGCAGCGGCGACCTGGAAAAATCTGGGATACAATATCATTTTATTCTTGGCTAGCCTTCAAACCATTCCTGACGATATTCTTGAAGCAGCGGGAATAGATGGGGCCAACCGGTTTCAAATATTCTGGAAAATTACTTTTCCCCTGCTTTCTCCCATGACGTTTTTTCTTCTTATTATGAACTTGATTTATTCTTACTTCGGCTCATTCGGCTTGATTCACGTGATGACCGAAGGAGGGCCTGCAAATGCCACTAACATCCTGATCTACGACTTGTATCAAGAGGCATTTATCAATCACAACGCAGGGCTCGCAGCAGCCGAATCGATGATTTTGTTTTCCTTGGTGGTGATTCTGACGTTTTTGCAGTTCAGAACTTCCGGTAGAGGAGTCCATTATCAATAAACGCAATAGAGAACGAATGGCCATATGCCTTTCGGATGAAACGTGGCAACTGGATCATGAAGGATGGATGGCAATTAGTCAGCTTAAATCGATATAAAAAGATTCCATGATAAAGACATTTGTTCATAGATATCATATTCTCACCCACATGGCCCTTTTTGCCGCCATTCTTATTATTGGTACGCCAGTGATATTCGCATTTATTATCAGCACCCAGAGTCCCATACAGGTCTTCAGTTATCCACCCAACCTGCTTCCGGGATCCCATTTCAGCAACTACCAGAAGGCTTGGCAGCAAGTAAACCTGGGACGTATGATGTTCAACAGCGCATATATTGCCGTCATGGTCGGAGTCGGCAAGTTCATCATATCCGTTCTGGCTGCATTTGCGTTTACCCACTTCAAATTTAAGGGCAAAGGGTTCTGGTTTTTGTTAATTCTTATTACCCTAATGCTTCCAATCCCGGTCCGTATTGTCCCGCTCTTCGAGATTATTTCAGATCTCAAATGGGTGGACACTTACTGGGGCTTAATCGTTCCTTTCCTAGCCAGTGCAACAGGGACCTTTCTCTTTCGCCAACATTTTCTGACAATTCCTAATGAATTGACCGACGCGGCCAAGATCGATGGATGCGGTCCCTTACGGTTTTTGTTTCAGATCTTGATCCCTTTATCTAAAAATACCATCGGCGCGTTCGCCGTAATTGAGTTTGTTTATATCTGGAACCAATATCTCTGGCCGCTAATTGTGATAAACGCAGATCATATGAGGGTGATACAAATCGGCATTAAAATGTTGATCAACACCGAAGCCATGAACAACTGGGGCGTCATTATGGCCGGAGTTCTGATTGCCATGATTCCACCTCTGATCGTTTTTTTCGTGATGCAGAAGAGTTTCATAAAAGGGTTCGGGTTTATGAAGGAAAAGTAGTATGAGAGCCGGAAACTTTCCGTTTCGTTTAAGTTTTTTCTACGCTTTAGACCTGACCACTTTTAATCTTATACTTCTTGAGTCATCACGTGAGCCCTGCTGGAGTGCATCTTGAATTGTGAATTCAGCTGCTTCGGTTTTTTGAAGCCTTGCGATCCTTCCTAGCTTTAGACTATATAGCCTCACTATCATCGCCTATCTACTTTATCTCTCCCTCGTCTTTTGATTTATACAAAGTCCCTTTTAGGGGAGACGTTTTGGAGTTGCTTTTCTTAACCAATGGTATATAAATTTTAAATCGTTTAGCTTCTTAGCTACACAAGCAAATAGAATGAGCTGGAAAACATATGAAATGAGGAAGTAATGAGAAAACGAAAAGCTTTTATACACCGGCAAGTGGTGAAGATTCTCGCTTTATTCTTATTTCTGTTTGCCTCTGTAGGGTTTCAGGCCGCAGGCAGAACTGTTCCGAAATTAAAGCCCGAGCGGCTGATAAAAAAATTCTACGTTATAGGGCACCGTGGTGCGGCGGGTCTAGCTCCTGAAAACACATTGGCAGCGTTTAAACGGGCATTAAACCTTGGAGTAGATGCGGTCGAACTGGATGTTCTCCTTACTTCAGACAAGGAACTTATCGTGCATCACGACTACCGCCTGAAACCCGAAATCGCTCGCACACCGGACGGTGCATGGCTAAAGGACTGGGAAGGGCCGACCATTAAGAACCTCACGTTGGCTGAGCTGAGGAATTACGATGTCGGCCGTCTGAAACCGAACACCCAGTATGCCCGGCGGCATCCAGAGCAACAACCCGCAGACGGAGAGCGCATACCGACGTTGCGAGAGGTCATTTCACTCCTAAAAGGTTATGACAAAGAAACGCAGCTCTGGATTGAAATCAAGACCTCGCCAGAAAAACCTGACATGACACCATCCCCTGAATCTGTCGCCAATGCGGTAGTGCACCTCCTCAACGCTGAAAACGTGGTTGACAGGGCTCGAATACTTTCATTTGACTGGCGATCACTCGTACATGTTCAGAAAATTGCGTCTGACATTCCGACAGTATATTTGTCCCATATTGGAAGTCGTTTAAATAACATCAAACCAGGTGAACCAGGTCCTTCCCCATGGACTGCCGGCATAGACGTAGACGACTTTAACAGCTCGATACCTCGTGCCATTAAAGCAGCAGGTGGCCAGTATTGGGCACCTCACTATAGATATGTCACCCCCGAGCTTGTACAGGAAGCGCACTACTTAGGGATCCAAGTCTTTGTATGGACTCCTGACTCCCAAGACGATATGCAGAATTTGATCAGAATGGGACTAGATGGTATCATCACGAATCGGCCCGACCTCCTCCAGTCGGTTCTCAGCACACACTAATCTATGTTTGTTAGATTACATACCAGTAAAGGCTCCTTAATCATGGGCCTTGGGAGCCTATCATTGGAAATTCTATGAAATAAGAGGGGGTCGGATATTTGACGGAATATTAGAATTAGAGTGACAATTAAAACCACTTCGTATCCTATAGGCACGTGAGAGATCGAGGAAGAGAATAGTCAGAACAGGAACATACGTTTTTACGAATTAAGAAAAAGGGAGAGTTCTTGTCTTTCTTCTTGCGGCATGTGATGCGGAATCTGGACCCTGCTCATCGTTTCGTCTACGCTTACAAAAAAGTACAGAAAATTGCCCGAGTAGGCCTTATNCATAATGGTGCCCTCTAAACCGAGATCATCTTCAAAAAAACTAAAGCTGCCCATCAAAGCTCGCTGATTCGACATCCACGGCTCCTGAGCACCTTCCCACTCCTATTGGCTGAAATTCGATGACTCTCATGGACTTCCATTTCCCTTGCCGGTAGCGCATCATAAAGGCAATTCCCAGGGCACAGATGTAAAAGGTAGCCAGAGCCCAGGTCGTATACAGTCCAGCTCGAAGGACCTCTACTGCCACATACATTGGGGTAATCATCACCCCCAGCGACAGCGCACCGATGGTCCACATAATAAACCTGGTATCGCCCGCGCCTTTGATGGCCCCTGAAAAAATAAGATTCAGGGCATCAAAAAAGCAGAACACAGCCACGAATCGCATCAATATTACACCCAGATTCATGATCTCTGCATATTGCGCCGCAGTGTGGTGATGAGCCTTAAAAAGATTGAGCAGGGGCTTGGGCGTAACGATAAAAACAACCGCCACGAGTATCATATAGGCCATAGTGATATGGAGCGCACTCATGGTTGCATATGTCCCGTGCTCCGGTCTCCCGCGGCCAATTGCCTGGCCTACCAGAGTGGCAGTACCTACATGAAAGCCAACCATGGGCAAAAAGGAGAGGGTCTCTATGGAGAGCACAATATTGGACGCAGCCAGCTCCAGGTCCCCCAGCCTGCCCACCATCTGGACAAAGAAGGTAATCCCGAAGATCTCCAGAAAAAACTGGATTCCACTGGGAAGACCATAGTGCATCAACCGGCCAAACAGCTCTTTATCAAATGCCCTGCCCTTCCAAGTATCATATCTGGACCGGTTTGCAGGGCTAAAGATAAGCACACTCAGGATACCCACAATGGTTGCTGATGCAGTCACTGTGGCCAGTGCTGCACCCACGATTCCGAGCTCGGGAAAGAAACCAACACCATTAATCAGGCAGTAGTCCAGGGGAATATTGACTGTAGCCCCGATCGCGTGGACCACCATTACTGTCCTGGTGAGACCCCGGCCCGTATAAAAACCGGCCATGGCCGATGCCAAGACCACCAGCCCAGCCCCCAGCGTAAGTATATTGAAATAGGTTACCTCAAGCCTCCGTATGTGGGGTGAGTGGCCGATGAAATCAAAGAGTGGCCCAGAGACGAAATAGAATAATGCCAGCACGCAGGATGCCATAAGGGAAAAATAGATTCCCTGCCACACCGAAGCCCCTATTCTGTTAAAAGCACACGCTCCCATGTATTGTGCTATAAAGGCATTTACATAGTTGGCAACGCCCATGAAAAAGGCCACAGCTGTAAAAGATGCGATTCCAGCCGGCAATGCCGCAGTAATGGCATCGGCAGAATAGTTGGCCAAAAACATTCGGTCCGTGAACTGCATCAGGGTAAGCGATCCCATTGAGGCCACCAGCGGCAAGCTGATTGCCAGGACATGTTTGTACCCGTTCTTTTGTGACCAGCGTTCAATCATGGCTTAAGAAAATTTTCTATAATTAGATTCAAATTGGGATGCATTTTCCCCTGTAAACACAAGATCAACGGATTGACCTTTTAGGACATTAACATTGGAACGAAACACATGCAATCCAAAGGGATGAATATCCCTCAGGTTGCTGGTGTGTATGAATACCCGTGAGATATGGGCATCCCTTTTTCTCACAACATCAAGTAATTCATGGGCGGACGTCCCATCGAAATCACCCCTTAATTTGAGGTGCAGGTTTTCATCGTTTCTGTGGGCAGCGATTTTAAAGTTTGTTGCCATACTATCATCCACATTGCACTTAAAAAAATTAATACACCCAGAGACATTAATGATCCTACTTATACCGTAGGAAAAATCTCCGGTAACCTTCTTTATCTCCTTTTTTATCCTCCAACAAAAAACCCGTTATCAGTCTTACCTGATAACGGGTTTAGTGGAGTTTTTCAACAGCGCTAAGGCATTATCAGGCCCAGTAGCTTCATTCTCTCTACCTTATAGGGCTTCCACAGGGCATTGACCCTTATCCCTGTGAACCTGGAAGTGTTATTAGCGTATTGAAATATGATATTCATGCTATCTTTCGTCTTGATTTTCTCTTTGGTTAAGGTGGGATTCATAAACAAACAGAATTAAAATGTCAAGTATTTTTGTTAAAAAATATTTCGTAACATTTTAGCTCTTTTAAATTACCTGGTGAATGAGCATGGGGATGTCTTTTTTTTACACCTGCAAATCAAGGAGCACGTGTATGTCTTTTTTTACTCATACCCTATAATAAATGCATCGGCGTGATCCCGATAATCGGGATGTGCCAGGCTGAGCACTGACCGCATAAGCGGATAAGGCATAGTTGCTCTACATCCCGATTATCGGGATCCTGTGAGGCCCCATGTTTAAGGGCATAGATAAAAAAAGACATACACGTGCTCCTTATGAAATCCATACCCTTGAGGGCATGATTAAAAAAAGACATCCCCATGCTCATGCTTCTCACCGATGATACTTATGTGGCCTTTAATAAAGGCCAGGGGGAGTTTTCAAAGAGCTAAAATGTTACAATATTTCTTGTATTTTGCGCATAGGTTGGGGGGAACTTGATGAATCTGTTGGCAATTGTGAGATAAGGTCAACCATTGATAGGTCGAGCCAAAGCCTTTTTGCAATGTATTGAATGGACAATAAGAAGCGAGGCGCATTTCTCCTCACTTTGTGTATGCGTCAACTTGTTATTCAAAAAAGGACCATACATTTTTCCGGGTTGAGAAACAGATAGAGTTCTTGTCCTTCCTCTTGCGGCAGATTATACGGAACCTGTACCCTGATCATAGTGCCATCTACACTTACAAACAAGTACAGAAAGTTGCCTAAGTAGGCCTTATGGGTAATGGTACACTTGAACAGATTCTCCCTTCCTTGAGGTGGTTCCGTAAATATTTCCACATCCTCAGGACGGATCGATGCATACACTTTTTTTCCTGGTGTTGTTGCCGTGGTATCAGATGTCTTACACAGCATTTTCTCGCTGAATTCAGTGCGTACGTAAACCGCATCCGTATCCTGGATGGCCTGGACGACCTCCCCGGACATAAAGTTCATGGTGCCTATGAAATCTGCGACAAATCTATTGGCGGGCTTTTTATATATCTCCTGTGCTGTGCCGATTTGCACTACGTTCCCTGATTCCATAACAGCGATTCGATCAGAGATAACCATCGCCTCCGCCTGGTCGTGGGTGACATAGACTGATGTGATGCCCATACGCCTTACTAGGCTCTTGATTTCAAATCTCATTTTTTCTCTGAGCTTGGCATCAAGATTGGAAAGTGGTTCATCCAATAGTAACACTTTAGGATTACTCACGAGTGCCCGCGCGAGAGCCACCCTTTGCTGCTGTCCGCCGCTCAATTGAGCCGGGTATCTTTCTTCCAAGCCATCCAAACCCACTAATCCCAGCACCTGTTGAGCCTTTTCCTGGATACTCTTCTTGGATATCTTCTGAAGTTTCAAGCCATAAACAATATTATTGAATACCTTCATATGCGGCCATACAGCATAGTTTTGGAACACCATGCCGATTCCCCTTTTTGACGGATGGATAAATCCTTCAGAAAGCATCGGTTTGCCGTCAATAACAATGTCCCCCTCTTCTGGCTTTTCCAATCCAGCGATGCAGCGTAAGGTAGTTGTCTTGCCGCATCCGCTGGGCCCAAGGAGCGTTAACATTTCTCCCTTGTTCACTTCAAGCTGTACGTGATTAACTGCCACTACATTCTTAAAGCGCTTGAACAGGTTTTGTATCTCTATGAATGCCATTCAATTTGTCTCCTTACCTTATCGCCCAATGTGCGACACTCCTTCGAGTTGTATTTTACATGCGCGATTTTTTTATGTACCGCCTGGACCCCAGGCTGCTTTGAGAATACCTCCACCGATTCTTGATATGATCAGCAGAAGGATAAAGGTAATCACAATCATCAGGAAGGCCATGGCAGCGGCGATTCCGAACTCCATGCCGCGGTGCCAGTTCAAATAGATTCCTATGGGCAAGGTTTCCCATCCTCCTCGATAAAGGAATATCGCGGTAGAAATCTCCTGGAACGCCATAATGAAAAACATCACCACACCGACAAGCACCCCTTTGATCAGCAAAGGCAACGATATATTGAAAAAAGTTCTGATCTTCCCTGCACCCGATACTTCGGAGGCCTCCTCGAGTGAAATATCCAGCTGCAAGTATGAAGAATGAGCCATCCGCAAAAAGTACGGGAGCCGCCGTGCAAACAGGGCCAACGGCATAATGATCCAATACGTTGCCAAGGGAATGTCTTTCCAAAATGCCAGGAGATAACCCACGCCGACGGCAATACCTGGGAAAGCAAGCATCAGTGTAATAACAAAGTCGAGCGCATTTTTCCCTGGGACACGGGTGCGTACAATGATATAGGCGGCTGGAAGCCCGAAGGTGATCCCAAAAAGCAGGGCTATCCCGCTGAAGACGAAGGAGTTCTTAATTAGGATCGGGCTTTCCAGAAGGATGAGCCTGAAATTCTCTAAGGTCCAATACGTTGGAAATGGCTCAAAGACCCATCTTCTTGAAAAAGCGGATAGCCCCAACACGATTGGAATGAGCAAGACGAGGCCGGCGATAAAAACCATGTATAAATATGCTCCCAATTTCACCAACGCGCCTGGCTCGATTACTCTTCCTTCAGACGTTGTCCCTTTTGAAAGCCCCGTATACTTTTTTCGCTCGACCCACCGCTTCACGAGCAAAAAGAGGGCAATGCAAACGATAGAAGAAATGATCACCGCTACAATCCCCATGTACTTGCGGTACATATCTGTAAAATGATAGGCAATGTTGATATATGCAACCGATGGGAGAAAGTCCACCTGCCCCAAAATCATTGGTGTGAGCCAGTCCGTAAAGGGCCACAGGAATACGATGACGGCGCCCGCCAGATAACTTGGGGTGCAGAGAGGCAAAGAGATTGTGAAAAATCTCCGAAAGCCACTCGCTCCCTCGACTTCGGCGGCTTCTTCAAAGGAGGGGTCTATGGTGGTGAACCCTGCGGAAAGACCAAGGACGATAAAAGGNAGCATGTGCAGGGATTGAATNAACACCAGCCCGTGGAGCCCATAGATGAAATTTATGGGTGTCTTGATCAGCCCCGCTTCCATGAGGAGCAGATTCAGAGTTCCGTGCTTGCCTAAAAAGATGATGAATGCAAATACACCGGCGTACGCGGGCAAAACAATCGGCAAAAGGATGAGGGCTGTGAAAACTGTTTTCCCCCAATGCCGATATCTCGCCAAAATGTACGCCAAGGGCACACCGAATATAGTGGTCGTCAGGAGCACCAGCGAGCCTAGGACCAAGGTATTTCCAAAGGTTTTAAGATAATACGTATCCTGAAAGAATCCCAGATAATTTTTTATACCCCAGTTGTCGGTTCCGGTGATTTTAAAGCTTTCCAGCACCAGAAATGACAGCGGATAAAGCACGAGGAAAGCAATGACTAACCACAGAAGTGCTGCCAAAAAGGTATTGCCGCGAGACATATCAGATTTCTTCCTTTACTATCTCCTATGTGATGTGCGAGAGAGCGTCGGCTCCCCCGCACATCATGTAATACGAGTCTTACTTTCTTGTTGCTGTTACGGCGCGACAAGCAGAGCGCGTGCCTTTGATGCAGCCAAGCGGGCTTCTGCATACTTGCCGTCTATCCCAAAGAGCCTTCTGGCTTCCTTTATTTTCGCCTCAGCCTTTTTCACGTCTGCCTTCCCGGCTTTCGCCGCTTTGATTTCCTCCTCAACCTCCTCTATCAGGTACAGACTGCTTTTCAACTTGCCCCACTTTCTGTAGATCTCATACTCATAGTAGCGGTTGACTTCATCCCATCTCTTTGTCGCAAGATCCAGGTCGTATTCAATGAACCCGACATCCAAATCCCAGAACGAATCAACCCCCAGCGCCTTCTTGGCGTGCGTGGCCATTTCGAAGCCCTCTTTTTCCCACACGGAAAATTTAATGTCCGTCCTGGCTGCGAAGTAACGTCCCTCCAGCACGTATTTTTGTCCGTCCATGGTGAATAGCCAGTCCAGAAAGATCTTCCCGATCTCTTCGTTGGGCGCACCTTTGAGTAAAGCCACTGCCTCTGGAACCAGGATCGTTTTTTCCGGGAGCAAATCACGCACGGGATAGCCATCTTTACGGGCAGCCATCGCGTTCATCTGTGGCTGCGCGACCCCGATGGGAATTTCGCCACGGGCCACTAATTGTGTCGTATCTGTGCTACCGGTGGAGAACCGGGCTAACTGGGCCGCCAATGATCTAAGATATGCCCACGCTTCCTTTTCTCCAAACGCCTGTATGAGAATTTCAACGGTTTCATGCATTGTGCCAGAGGCGTATGGCAGCGTGTACACGATGCTACCCCTGTAAATGGGGTTGAGCAGATCGTTCCACGTTTTTGGCGGGGGCAGTCTGAGCTTTTTCAAAACCTTCTCGTTGTACAGATTGGTGACGATCCAGGGGGCGAAGCAGGTCCAATAATCATCTTTATCCTTCACCTTCATGCCGTGCCATTCGGCGGGAACCTTATCCCAATCCTTTGGCCTGTAGGGGGTGAGAAATCCCTCTTTCTTTAAAATCTCATGCGCTGGAGCGCCTGCGCCTAAGAATATATCGGCATCAGGTTTGCCGCCCCATGCTCTTACCTTGTCTACGACGACCGGCCATCCGCCCGGCCGCACGAACGTGATATCCACATCCTTACCGTAAGTCTTCTTATAGTACGCCTTGAAACCTTTATTCAGACTGGCGGATAACTCCTTGTAAACCGGACCGACCCAGCCGACTTTGTCGTTGGCTTGCGCCTGCGCCGCAAAGGTTGGCAGGAGCAGCAGTGATATTGAAACGACAGTGAAGATTGTTGTTGTCAAGATTCTCTTTTTCATTCCGAACTCCTTTCTCTTTATATTGACACATTTGGATAAATAAAAATTTCCCTCTCCTTGATCACCCCCTTTCGTAGAAATTTCCTTCGTCAATCTAAAACCTAAT
>JGI2171J19970_10000384_pt1 | contig 23072 bp, 26 predicted proteins | sample DeeMarSWOR324_28_FD_19970 | JGI IMG/M metagenome (IMG submission 19970) | reverse complement strand
CTATTTCATCTTCCATTTGTATGTACACTCCGCCAACTTGAGGCAGCCGTCGTGCCATGCGTTCAGCAAGTTCGCTTGCAGGAGTAATGGGGTAACCAGCGAAAAATCGGCATCCAGCGGCTATAGCGCCTTCTGCACAGGCATCATTACCGCTCATGAAGTGTTGACCTGCGAGAACCGCTTTTTTTTCCTTTTCCATTTAGCATCCCTCTTTACAATTCTTCTCAGTGGTGAAGATGGCGAAGTCTGGGCAAACCGCGGTGCAGAAGCCACAAAGGGCACATCTATTCGCGTCTATTACTTTAGGAAAGTGAACACCCTTAATGTTAAGCTCCTTCGATTTCTCTAAGACTTGTTTAGGACAGAATTCTATGCAGAAGTCACACCCCTTGCAGCGATCTTTTATAATGTGTATTTCGGCCTTCGGAAACTTGATTTTATCTGCATCTAAGGGTTTACGCCAAATCCTAAATGGCAAGTTCTGTCACCTAGCCTTTGTTGTCATCATCATTTTCGATTTCTCTGTCTCTTCCGCGGTTACGCTGTTCACAATCACTTGCATTTCCTTGATCTTTGATGCCAGTCTTTCGCCTTCTGAGGCATTTATCCACTCTAGTTGCAGCCGATTTTTGTTGAGTCCCAGCCTCTCCATTTTCTTCCACAACTTTTCAACCCTCTTCAACGTTTGATAGTTAGCGTTGATATAGTGACAGTCGTCCAAGTGGCATCCAGAAACCATAACAGCGGCTGCTCCCTTTGCGAAAGCGTACTCGACAAACTTTGGCGCCACCCTGCCTGAGCACATTGTTCGAATTATGAGCACATTTGATGGATACTGCATTCTGCTAACGCCGGCGAAGTCGGCGCCTGCATAGGAACACCAGTTGCAACAGAAAGCTATAATCTTCCTGTCGGCATCCTGCTCGGTTGCGGCGTCAATTTGAGCAAAGACTTGTTCGTCTGTGAAATGCCGCATCTTTATGGCGTCAAAAGGACATTCAGCGGCGCATGTGCCGCATCCACCGCAGGCTGCTTCAATGAACTCAGCTTTTCTCTTTTCTTTATTTATGATAATTGCGTTGTAGGGACAAACTCTGGCGCAAAGCCCGCAACCCGTGCAGTTTTCCTCGACGAGTCTTGGTGTGATTGCCTCAACTGTGACCTTTCCTCTTGCCATGAGAATGCTTGCTCTTGAGGCAGCGGCACTGGCTTGGGTTACACTGTCTTTTATGTCTTTAGGCGATTCGGCACAGCCAGCTAGGAAGATTCCGCCTGTCGGCGCGTCTACCGGGCGCAGTTTCGGGTGTGCCTCCATGAAGAAACCGTCTTGGGTTTTGGACAGAGTTAGAAGCCGCTGTATAACATCGCTGTCTTTTCTGGGTTCGATGCCTATGGACAGAATCACCGTTTCAGCATTTATTCTGTATAGTTCTTTTTGCAGTGTGTTCTCGCCGATTAGCCATAAATTCTGGTTTTTTCTATCCTCAATTACTTCTGCTGGAAGTCCACGAATGAATATTACTCCTTCTTTTTTTGCTCTTTTGTAGAGGTCTTCGAAGCCTTTGCCGTAAGCTCGGATGTCCAAGTAAAATACGTAGATTTTTGTTTCAGGCCAATGTTCCTTGATGAGGAGACTGTCTTTGATTGTGTTCATGCAGCACACGTTGCTACAGTAGAGGTGTCCCTTTTCAGAGCGAGAGCCTACGCATTGGATGAAAGCTACTGTTCTTGGAATTTTCATGTCGCTGGGTCTGATGAGATGGCCTCCAGAGGGTCCTCCTGCGTTGATTAGTCGTTCAAACTCTAAAGATGTTATGACGTTTGGAAACTTTGTGTAGCCGTACTCCACCAGCGATGCAGGGTCAAATACGTCGGCTCCGGTGGCAACAATTATTGTGCCGACTTCCAACTCCAAAATTTCAGGTTTCATTTCAAAATCTATTGCTTGGCGTTCACATGCTTTGATGCATTTGTCGCATACAATTATGTTTTCCTTGTTGAGGCAAAGGTCTCTATCGACGATGTAAGTGGATGGCACAGCTTGAGGGAAAGGTATGTAAATTCCGTGTCTGGTTGCGAGACCTATGTCGAACTCGTTTGGTAAAGTTACTGAACAGACAGGGACGCAGTCGCCGCACGCAGTACATTCATCTGTAACATACCTGGGTTTCTTTAGCACTTTTGCCTTGAAGTTTCCTATGTAGCCCTTAACCTCTAAAACCTCGCTGTTAGTTAACAGTTCAATGTTTGGATGTCTGCCGGCATCTGCCATTTTCGGTGCAAGAATGCATATTGAGCAGTCCATTGTTGGAAAAGTTTTATCGAGTTGTGCCATTCTTCCGCCTATGCTGGGTTCTCTTTCAACCAAGTACACCTGGTAACCAGTGTCAGCTAAATCTAAAGCCGCCTGGATGCCTGCAACTCCACCGCCGATAACTAACGCTTTCCTAATGATTGGTACCATGTTTTCTTCTTCTGGTTCTAGCAACGTAACTCTTGCCACAGCCATTCGAACTAGGTCTTCAGCTTTTTTTGTGGCGTTCTTCCTATCATGCAGGTGCACCCAGCTGCAGTGTTCCCGGATGTTAGCCATCTCAAAAAGGTACTTGTTCAATCCTGCCTCTTCGCAGACTCTTCGGAAGGTTGGTTCATGAAGCCTTGGTGAACAAGAAGCCACAACAACACGGTTAAGTTTGTGCTCTTTGATATCGTTCTCGATTAACTCCTGCCCAGGTTCGGAACATGTGTAACGGTAATCTTTTGAAATAACAACTTGGGGCAAACCTGCTGCGAACTTGGCTACCTCTTCACAGTCTACTGAACCTGCTATGTTTAGTCCGCAATGGCATACGTAAACACCTATGCGGATGTCTTTGCCAGACTTCACCTGCTCGGTTTCTTGCAATTGAGCCTTTGTCATTAGACTTCACCTTTCAAGTAGCGTTCAATGGAAGAAGCCGCCCTTTTACCTGCCACTATAGCTTCAACTACACTTGCTGGTCCCGAAACAACGTCACCTCCAGCAAAAACACCGGGCACAGAGGTCTCCATTGTAAAAGGGTCAACTGCAATTGTACCAGCTTCGGTAATATCGATTTCCTTTGGCAGAAATGCAAGATCCGGCGTCTCACCGATAGCGAGAACAACCATGTCAGCTTCTACCGTAAACTCGGAGCCTTCGACTGGAACGGGCGCTCTTCTTCCACTTTCATCTGGCTCTACTAAATTCATCTTGATACATTCTAGACCCGTAACTCGCCCGTTTTTACCCAAAATCCTCTTAGGAGAAACTAAAAACTGAATTTCCACGCCTTCAGCTTCTGCCTCTCTAACTTCCCACGGATTTGCAGGCATTTCTTCTCTTGACCTCCGATAAAGAATAGCAACTTCGTTTGCTCCCATTTGGAGAGTTGTTCTGGCAGCGTCAATTGCAACGTTGCCTCCACCGATGACAACCACTTTTTCTCCAACTTTAGCCCTACCAACGTTTGCTTCTTCCAAAAATTCCAGGGCGCGCACAACTCCTTCAAGGTTGCAACCCTTAACGTTTAGTTCTCTGCTTTTATGCGCCCCTGTAGCAATGAATATGGCTCTAAACCCCTCTTGCCTCAGCTTTTCAATAGTTAAGTCCTTGCCAATTGTTACGTTTGTTCTAAATGCTATTCCCAGATCTTTCATGCGTGCAATCTCAGCATCCAAGACATCTTTAGGCAGACGATATATAGGCAAGCATTTTTGTAGCATTCCGCCTGGTTTAGGCATTGACTCGAAAATCGTGACTGGAAAGCCCTTCTGAGCCAGTTCATAAGCCCCAGTTAACCCGGCTGGACCAGAACCAATCACAGCCACTTCATATTTTTCTGCTTCCTGAGTAGAAACTGCCTTTCTCTTCTTCGCAGAAAGACTTGCAGCATCTTTAAGGGTCTTCTCAACGAATTGTCTGTCAACCATGGCACGCTCTGGATGAAGACAGACCCAGCAATAGGTGGCTGGAAAAGGAACATGCCTGCTAACAAGTCTTAGAGCTTCGCTAAATCCTTCAAAATGCCCTTGCTGAGTTGCTATTTTTCTTATGGCAAGAAATATCTCAGGCACTTTCAACCTTTGTGGACATCTCTTATGGCATCTGTAGCACCAAGCACATAACCAAAGCGTCTCTTTTTTTAATACCTTGTCCAAATCCAGAAGAATCTGTTCAAGAAGGATTCTTGGATTGTAATAGTTGGGAATTATCTCAATAACGGGACAACTTGCGGTGCAGATGCCGCATTCAAAACAATATTTCAGTTTTTCCATGTCTAAGAGTTGTTCTTTGAGCTCTCTTGAACCTTCGATTGCTTTGCTTTCCAACGTTGTCCCTCTAGATGTAGGCTTCAGTCTCCAATATAAGACTTTACAAACGTAAAGGTCACTCCTACGCTGTAAACGTCTACACCTGTCACTTTCGCTTGAAAGAGGCGTTGAGTCGGATTAAGGAAGCTGCTGTGATAAGCAAGGCGGAGATGAGAAAATGAGTGGAGAAAAGAAGAAGAGCTCGAAAACCCTTTAGACTAATGGATGGAGCCAAACAACTTCAAACAAACATCACGAAGGTTGGTACATTACCAAAGGTATCTATAAGATGACAGAAGCAAAGAAGAGAGAAAGGTGATTTGCAAGAGACAGCCAAGAGTCAAAATAGAACACTATTGTTCTTAAGGTAACGCCCAGAAACCCCTAGTAGATATTTTTTGGCTTTAGTTGTTGTCATCAAACTATACCTGGAATGTCTCAGCTCTAACCGTCCACACGCTTCAATCTGGTGTTTCGGGCAACCGTATTGCAGTTGTTGTTGTTTTTTGCCTACGGTTCTTAACAACAACACGTATGGTAAGCCCTTCGCAACTGAATTCCGGAAGTGATAGTCCTAAAGGCCTTAGAGACTACTACTTCTAAACCGAGACAGGAGACCTAAAAGGATGACAGTTGTCGTCGTCTTTTTTCCAGTCTCTCGACGACACACGTCTGCCCCAGCGAATACAAATCCTCCTGTGGCGCGCGCCGTTTATTTATGACAATCTCTATTTAAAAGACTTTTGTGTGCTATTAAAAGTATAAATTCGCGCGTAAACGCGATTACAGACTGGATGATGCACACGATTTATATAGGCTGGAACGTATTAGGAGCAAAAAGACAGGATAAAAGGTAAGAGGAAACTCGCGGGAGAGTTCGTCGCCTGCGCGAGACTTTCTGGTTTCTTTTTGTTTTAACCCTGTCTTAAAACATGAGTGAGGTGATATTTTGCCTTCGCATGGTTCACTGACAAAGGCGGGAAAAGTCCGATCCATAACTCCGAAAACCGAATCAAAGAATAATAGTTCACCAAACCCAAGAGTTGGCAACCGCAAGGCCTACAATAGACGAATTATCTTGGGCAGAAATGGTCAATATCAACCCGGTGGAGGACGCTATGGTCATCGTAGGTGACCCCACACATATGCACAACGGCATTTATGTCATTTCACACGACATCAAGCAAGAATGGTAGTATCAGATGACAATAATCTCAGGGGATGCTGGTACTAAAAGTGTTCGAACAAGTTGAATAAGTGTAGCTCTATCGCAGCACTTCGGTGATAAGATTGTCCTATGAATGGCGCAAAAAGGCAAAGAGAGATACCATAAGTCTAGTTATATACATAGTTGCCATGAGTCTGTCCATCTTCGCGATCCATCACATTCTAAACTTCACTTCACTCTTCCAGTCATATGCACAATATCTTCCATACATCAACGCCATAATCATTCTCTCATTTGGCTACAAAGCAGTAGGTGCTGTAAGCAATGTGATATATCACAGTCTGAGGGAGGTATCAGACCACCCTACTGCCTCTGCAATCAGGACGATCTCAAAGATTGGCGGAGTCGCTGTCCTCCTGACATTAATGTCCTCAATCTTTGGGATAAGCCCTTCAGCCGCCTTGACACTAGGATCTTTTGCCGGATTAGTAGTGGGTTTTGCAACCCAAACAGTCTTAACCCACACAGTCGCAGGCATGTTTCTGGTCATCTCAAGACCTTTCAAACATGGCGATATGGTTACTCTGTCCGGTCAAACAGGATTCGTGAAAGAAATAAAACTTATGCACACAATCCTGCAAACAAAAGACGGAAAAAAAGAGATACTAATACCAAGCGGAACCATAATTGGAGCGACAATAGTCAAGAATCTAGACGTGCACACACGTGAAGGTGACACTTCAAAGTGACAAAAAAACAATCCATTTCCAGTGCCGACGCTAAAAGGATAGCTTATCTAAGCACTTATCCCCCGAGAGAGTGTGGCATAGCAAACTTCACAAAAGATTTGATCGATGCCATAGAGAAGCTTCAAGAATTCAGACCACCAAGAGTTATCGCCATAAATGAGGAAGGCGCAATCTACAACTATGATAGGAGAGTTAGATTCCAAATCGAACGAAGCTCAGTGGACGACTACATCCAAGCTTCTCGCTACGTTAATCTATCCAAAATCAATCTGGTTAACATCCAACACGAATTCGGGCTTTTTGGAGGAGAGTGGGGAAAATACATTAACTCATTCTTCGAGGGTATTCAGAAACCAGTAGTAACTACCCTCCACACTATCGTGCCAAACTTTGGGTCAACGGCTCAAAAAGTCTTACAAAGCATTGTACGCCACAGTGCCTCAATCATTGTTATGACGAGAACAGCTATGAGACTGTTAAAGAACTCTGACACCCACCGTGAAAAAATCAGCATTATTCCTCATGGTTGCCCCGATGTCCCGTTAGTCAGTAGTGAGAAGCCCAAGGCTACCCTTGGTATGAGAGGAAGAATAGTTTTGTCTACCTTTGGTTTAATAAGTCGCGGTAAAGGCATCGAATACGCCATTCGCTCTCTTCCTTCACTTGTTGAAAAAGAACCGAGAATTCTCTACCTGGTGATCGGAGAGACACATCCTGAGGTTAGGAAGACTATGGGTGAGCGTTATCGGAGGAGATTGATGAAGCTTGTTGATGAACTCAGGCTATGGAAATATGTCAGGTTTCACAATCGTTTTCTATCAAAACAGGAACTCATAAGGTATTTGCAAGCAACAGATTTCTATATTACTCCATACGTTGACCGGAATCAGATAAGCAGCGGAACCCTTACATATGCTCTGGGAACAGGCAAGGCCATAATATCGACTCCATACCTCCACGCTGAAGAGGCTTTAGCAGAAGGACGCGGATTACTGTGCAAGTTTAGAAACCCTGACTCAATCGCTGAGTGCATAGACAGGCTTCTAGAAGATGAAGAACTAAGGCTCAACTTGGAGAAGAAAGCTTATGCTTACAGTAGAGGCTTCACTTGGTCGAAAGTTGCAGAAGAATATGCCAAGTTGTACAACCGTATCATTGAAGATTAAGAGGTGACGATCATTAACCCAACTATCAAGTTAGATGGTTTGAAGGCTCTAACTGACGATACAGGTATAATGCAGCACACCAAATTCTCGATTCCAAATAGAAAGGAAGGCTACACAACAGATGATAACGCACGAGCACTAATTGCGTGCATGAGATTTCTCAGGCTTCATGACGATTCCGATGCAAAAAGACTGGCTAACACATATTTGAGCTTCCTATTGCACATGCAGAGATCAGATGGCAGATTCCACAATCTGCTCAGTTTTGACCGTGTTTTCCTCGATGATGTGGGGTCAGAAGAATGCATGGGACGGGCTCTCTGGGCTTGCGGGTATGTGATTTCAACTGGTTTTTCTGAAGGCATTAAGTGCACATCGAGGGAGATTTTTGACAGAGGCTTTCAACATGTATCCAACTTTAAGAGTCCCAGGACTAAGGCTTTTACGATTCTGGGTCTTTGCCATTATTATGAGGCTTTTGGGGAAGACAGAAATCTTCCAAAGAACATCGTGTCTTTGACTAATCAACTGATAGAAGGTTATCAACATTTTTCTTCTGCTGAATGGTGTTGGTTTGAGCCATACTTAACCTATGCCAACGGTCGTTTAACCCAAGCACTCTTCGGTGCGTATGATATTGTTAGAGAAGACAAGTATCTTCAGATCGCTAAGGAGAGCCTTGACTTTCTGGTGAAACTTCAGGTAATTGATGATAGATTTGTCCCAATTGGCAACAGAGGATGGTATAAGCGGGATTCTCATAGAGCTTTGTACGATCAGCAACCAATTGAGGCGTCGTGTATGGTAGAAGCAGCCGTAACTGGCTTTAATGTTACTAAGGAGAAGCGGTATCGAAAAGTAGCCCACACTGCATTTGACTGGTTTTTAGGAAAAAACTCCAAGAATGTAATGGTTTGTGACCCCAACACGGGTGCTTGTTATGACGGGATAACTCCTCACGGAGTGAACTTGAACCAAGGAGCGGAAGCCACAACATCTTATCTTCTTGCTTCACTAGAACTAGAAACTCTAAGTGAGTAAGCGGATGATTGGCATATTACGTGACTCTTGTGCGAATCAGTTAGATTCTCAAGGTCTATCTCTTCTAAACGATGGAATGGGAAACCTTTAGTTTGTCGGCTGAACATAATGAATAATCTGTAAAGAAACTTGAAAGAGATTGGTGAGATTACAATGTGCAAAACAGCTTAGAGGTGATCTTGGTGGTCTGCAAAAATTGAAGGTTCAAGATCTGATGTCGGAAAACGTGGTGACAACAAAGGAAGAGACTACGATTGAAGATGCAGTCAAGTTACTCTTCAGAAAACATGCTGATTCATTGGTAATAATAGATGATGAAGGAAAATGTAAGGGGATATTCACAGAACGAGACATTCTTAGAAGCGTCGCCAAAAGCGTACCCCTAAACACGCATTTGAAAGAAGTCATGTCAAAGAACGTCTTGACTGTGAGGAAGAAAGATTCGTTCGCGAAGGCTAAAGGGCTCATGGTTTCACATTCTATACGGCATCTGCCAGTTGTAGATGAAAAGGGATACTTGGTGGGAATGCTGACAATACGGAAGATTTTGGATGAACTCGTTGGAATGCCAATATTTAGGAGTTAGGAAGCAACGTCTGTATATGACACAACTCCTAAATCCATAGTCTCCATTCACAAACAAAAAAAGTCACGTGACTCCAAGATGACCAATAGGAAGACCACTAATGAAGAGATTTCCAGAGAACCCTATTCTTAGGCCAATCGTAGGAAACACTTGGGAAGCTCGCGCAGTTTTTAATGCCGCGGCTCTTCGCATAGGTGGGCGGGTCCACATTCTATATCGTGCTGTCGGCAACGATGGATTATCTCGACTCGGATACGCCTCCTCGTCAGACGGGTATCACATTGAAGAGCGATTATCGTCTCCTGTCTTCGAGCCAACAAACAATGCTGAAAAAGGTGGCTGTGAGGACCCTCGATTGACCATGCTGAACAAACAATGTATCATGGCGTACACAGCGTTACATGACCTTGTTTCACACACACATCAGATCGCCTTAACGTCCATCGCAACAGATGATTTGCTCAATAAGCGATGGAATTGGGGTGAAAAAATGACACCATTCAAAGGTGTTCGAAACAAGGATGCAGTAATTCTCCCTCGCAAAGTTGGTGGACACTATGTTATGTTTCATCGAATTGACCCAGACATTTGCATCGCATATTCCAAAGACCTCCGGAATTGGTTTGACATAAAGGCAATAATTGGACCTAGATTGAAGAAGTGGGACAGTTGGAAGGTGGGTGCAGCTGGTCCACCAATGGAGATCAACGAAGGACTGCTCTTCATATATCATGGTGTAAACTTTGAGAAAATATACCGCCTTGGTGCCATCCTCATTGATAAAGATGACCCTGAACGGATTCTATACCGTTCTGAAAAGCCAATCTTGGAACCCATAGCAGACTATGAACGTTTTGGAAGAGTTTCCAATGTTGTTTTCAGTTGTGGGTCGATTCTGATCGATGATAAGCTCCTTATCTATTATGGAGGTGCTGATACGGTCGTATGTGTTGTTACATACGACATAGGCGAGCTACTACTCTAAAAGCACTCTTTACGTTGCATTCAAAGTGCAGTAAAAATCATTCTTCTACCTATCCTCATCTCTCTCGCGATCATACTCGTCCTTGAAAAAATCAGCAATCCCTCAAAGACAGAAGGTTTATAAAACCTCGAGAGAAGACGACAGTGTCGTTGCTTTAGCATCTCTTGACCGTCGACCACACATGGCATACGTCCCTTTATTGTGTCGTAGATGCATATTAGACGTCGGAGAGAATAGGGCAAGCAAAATACATCTTGGATTGGATGAGTGTGAATCCTGTCAGTGAAGAAATCAAGCGTAGAATGCCCAAGTTGGCTACTAGCTCAGTGCTAGCTTTGACCTTCTGGCTGATTAGTGTCATTACATCACCTATGTTAAGTAGTTTTAGCCAGCAAAGTGGGTTCTTGGTGGGATTTGCAACGATGTTTGTTGCAGGGATTTTTCTGGTGAGAGCATTGTTCAATGCCGTGCAGATAAGTGACAAAACAGTAAGGTTTCTTCTGAAAGGTCTAGGCATAAAGGAAAGGAAGGCTCGAGGAAGAGTCCTGAAGGATTCTATATGCATAATCGCTGCTATTCTGTGCTCAGCGGCGATATCTCCTTTCTTTAATAGTTTGGATAGCGTTGGGAGTTCACTTCAGACGATCACTACTATCGTCGTCTTAGGTATTGTACTTTTATTTGTGTATGACATCGGGCGGGTTCTGCATCGTTTTGTTGAGGAAAAGGCGAACTCGCTATCAGAATGGCTTGTTGAGGCACATAACGAGGAGGCAAAATGAATAAGATATTCGGCATACGGACTCCATAGTTTGATTCTTAAGATTCAGTTTCGGTGCTCCGCAACATATCCTTGCTTAACCTAGTAAAAGCTCCAGAATCAGGCTCGTTCTTCTGTTTGACTGGCATCTTTCTTTAGTTTCACGAATTTCCTCTTCTTAAGACTCCATTCTGACGTTCTTTTCTTGAATACTTCAACCAAGCCCTTGTTCCTCAACGTTGGGATGACACCCATCATTCTAGTGGGAATACTTGTGGTCAGCACCTCTCCACGCCTTTTGATGAAACTATAAGCTTTACTCTCGAGGTCAGTCAGTTCTCTAGACAAATCTAGGTCCTCTTATTATATCCCCATGGTTTTCGCTGTGATTTTTCTCCAGAATATTGGGACAATCTGATTAGACGGGTTAAATATCCTGCAATTCTATTTTTCAACTTTTTCGAAGCAACATCTGTCAAGTCTTCCACAAGCTGCTTGTTAGAACTGAAGTCATTGGTGAACTTGTTTGGAAATCGAGCCATTAGATCTTTAGCAATATTCTTTATTATATGTGATCTTACTCTTCCCAAGGATGATACAACCCCTAGAACTCCTTCCCCCCAGCCCGGGTGCACGTTATTAAGTACCTTACGGCTCATCTACATCCACATGACATGCTTGTCATGCATGAGAAAGCAAGTCAGTGGAGAACCCACCGCTAATGGGGTCATGCGGAATCTGTCAAAGAAGGCGAATAGGTTTTCCATCTCTTGAAAAATGTGAAGTGAGTCAATATAAGTCTTTACTAATTTTCATTGGAATCGAAAATATTTTATTATTCAAAAACAACTCAGTTTAGAACGATCTTAAGAAGGGAACTAGCTGTGAAAAGAGAAGAGATGAATAAGATCATAAAGTTTGAACTGGGGTATATCCCAAAGGGTCCTGAGGGATCTGCTCAAAACAAGCTTAGATTTTATTACAATGCATGTCGCAGAAGGGGCCTAGTGAAGGGAAAGCAGAGAGAAGAATCTCTTAAAGACGCGATTAATAGATTAAAGAAGGAATACCCCGACTTCAATCCTATGTTTGACAAAGGCTTCTTTCGAACACCAAAAAAGAGCATCTTCCAAAAACTGATGAACCCCCTTAGAAGATGAGACTACTGTCCAATAAACTCTCTCAAATGCATGCGGGCGCATGACACCTGAAGACCTCGTTCAAAGCATTCCGCGCATGTGCATGCATGGAAAATTAGAGGTGAAAGAGTGGGCAGAAAGAAGGTCAAAAGTGAAGAAGAGTTTAAGGATATGGTGCTGCTCGTTGCCAACGACGTCCTCGGGTAGCCACAATGAAGTTAAAATCTGTTTTCTTTTTGAGATTGCTTCTAAACACTGGTGATACAAACCGGCTAAGGAGTCTTTTTTGAGGATGCTGTCCATTTGTTTTCGAGCTTTTCTCAGCCGAGAAGTTTTCATTCTTAGCTACGTCTTGGCAGAAGTCTTCTTCCTTGTACCTGGTACTTCAACGGGCAACTCCGGAAATCTCTCCTTGACCTTTTGTTCTGCCACGAATGCCGCGTCCTTCAATATCTTTTGGGCGTCCTCGTTCATTTCCTCAAAGTTGATGTCCAACTCTGTGCTCTGACCGGCTTCAATAATTATTTCGCTGAGTAAATTTCCAATGTGCCCCAGCTCCCTTTCAGCCTCAGGCAAGACGCCGACCATCCCTGTTCTCACACTGCGCAGCACGCCCACCGTCGGAGAAAGCGTGCTAACAATGTCGCCAAGCTCCGAAACAGTCCTTAACCTCAAGGCAATCTGTTCCAAAGCCAGTCTTGCGTGTATGATCATCTTTTCCATTTTCCGTATTTCACCCAGCTCGCTGGCAAAAACATTAGCACGCGACAAGTCACGCCTTGAGTAAGCCTCAACAACTTGCTTGAAGATGAATTTGTCGCGTTGTGATAAGCGATTCGTCGCCTTGTCCAACCTTTGGACGTGCAATTTGATACGCCTAATCGCGATTTCGAGGCGTGGTTTCAATGGACTTGGGGGAAGGACGGCATCCTTTATCTTCTTGTAGAAAGGTGGTTTCACTTCTCTTTCTTCCCATTTTCTAGAAAACTTCTCTGACAACACTTACACCCGAGAAAGAAAAGGACGTTTAGACATATTATTACATTTAATACGCTGAAAACATCGGGGTATATGCGTACGGTATACTTGTTCCATTGTTTTTCTGAGGATTAATTCCATACGCGCAAAGGAAACATAAATAACAGTTCTTGATAGACAAGATTATGTATACAGCCAGTAATATCATCTTCACAAGAACATGAAAAAACGCCTAAAGACCAAGCTTCACTTCTTTTTTATGAACTTTCGGAAGTCTTCCAGCACAAGTGACAATGCGTGCTATCTCTATGTGGTTGCCAGTACCTTTGTCTTCTTTGTATGGATTTTGCTGAACAATATATAAAGTCCCGTGAGAATATATAAGATGCAATGGGATGTTATGGGCCAATTGAATGTTCCTTGGAGTTGTGGTTGGTAGATGGGTGACAAAATAACTGGAGAGGGGCTTGTTAAGAAGGCTGAGGTGATTTCGGCCGTTAGAGACTACGAAAATAGGAGAACTCGAAGAAAGGAAAAGAAGGTGGACCTTACGGTTTCGCCGTCGGAATCAGATGACAAGATATTGATACGTGTTATAACCGAAGCCAAGTCAAAGTCAGGGTATGTTGGCGTGGATACTGTTAGGAAGATGAGTGAAGTTCTTAAGAAGCAGAATTATGATAAGGGCATCCTTATTGGGAAGCGGTTTACTGAGGGAGCGAAAAGTGAGATGGAGCATGAAGATATTGAGGCGGTTTCGGAGAGGATTACGCCTCACTTCAAGGTGGAGCGGCTTTACTTGACAATAGAAGGTTGCATTGAGAATTTGTGTAGGGCGAAGTGTGGTCGCGTTCCGGTAAAGAAGTCTGATTGCAAGGGTTATGTTGATGGTAATTATTCTTGTGATGTTAGGTTGATTAGTGATAATGCTAGTTTTCATTTGGAGCAGGGTTGGATAGGCTTTTTGGAGAAAGATCTGGCAAAGCTTTTGGCGATTGAGAAAGATCCAAATAAATAGCGTTTGTATCCGAGAATGAGTAGACAGAAAGAGACAGAAGGCATGCAGAATGGGGAGCTAATTGCGCACGAGACAACCTCAAAACCGCTGGCAAGGTTGTAAAAATGCCACACAAGAAAAGAAAAACGAGGAAAAAGCGCGGATCAAGAACCCACGGATACGGTCAAATAGGTCAACATAGGGGAGGAGGGCAAAGAGGAGGGCACGGGAAGGCAGGGTTACGCAAACACAAATGGACCCATACGATAAAATATGCGCCTGAACACTTGAGAAAACACGGGTTTAAGCCTCCTAAAAGAAAGGAAGTGTGTGCGATCAACGTTGGGAAACTAGACGAACAGATTGACAGTCTTTTAGACAACAAGCAAGCCAAAAAAACAAAGAATGGGATAAAGGTTTATCTAAATCGTCTTGGTTACGACAAATTGCTTGGAAAGGGGCAAGTTACTCACCCGATTATTGTACAAGTAAAATCCTATTCCAAATCTGCCGCCGAGAAGATTGAGAAGGCTGGCGGCAAAATTCTGGTAACTAAGCAATAGGATTGCTGATTGGTGTGCGCATGCGTGCCTCTGGCTCACTTCTTTAGTCTTTTTGAGAACTATTCTTTTTGAATGCTTTTTTTCGCCACTTTTTTTCCAGCTCTTCCATCCAGTCTTTACGAGCTTCTCTCTGATTCTAGGTTTTTCCGCAACCCATTCCAGAAGTATCCAGAAACTCCTATTGTCTTCCAGTCTCTCTTCTGACACTCCCACTTCTTTGCACCACTTTACGAAGCTTCTCTCAACCATCTCTTGGAGTTCACCTGTGATTTCCACTTCTTCCACATTGAATCCTCGGTCTCGTAGGTGTCTGCGAATGCTGGAGAGAACGTATCCTGAGCAGATCTTGAAACGAGTTTTCCTGTCAGGCCGCATCACTTCAACGATCTCCTCGGCAATCTTCACGGCGTCATCTAAGTACAGCTTATTTTCGAAGTTGGGCGGCTGGAAGGAAGAGACTGGGATCCTGCGTTCCAGATACTTGCGGTCTGGAAGTTTGAAGGTGCCAATAACCACGCCTAAAATTAGGTCTCCCCATCCAGCATCATCTATCAAAATCTCCTTCCCAGAGAGAAACCGATTCAACCCCATAATCTACATCACCAAGATCTTCACAAATAAGCTTCTTTCAGGCCGTTTAGTTCACCTGCGCGTGCATACTAAGCACATGAGAAACATTCCAGTCTACTTCACAAATTTCCTTCGATTCCTTTTGAATCTCTTCTTGCACTTCACACTACAGAAATAATACGTTTCTCCTTCATGCTTGATCTTAAATTTAGATGTCCTTTCGTCCAGAATCATGCCACAGACAGGATCTCTAGGCATCGTCTCGCCCTTCATCCCACAAAGTCACAAACATGTGCGCACAAACCCATCTTTTAATTCTGCTTAGAGTATGACACATAATCTTTACGTAATATGAATCTTATGGCTTCCATCTCCGTCAGCTGTGGATTCCGTTCTCGCACTTTTTGAATCTTTGTTTCAAGTTCTTCAATTCCGAGCGATCGCAAAAACTCTTTGATAATTATCAGCTTGCCAAGCTCCTGTCTGCTGAAATTGCATGTCAAATATTTTTGCTCGATATCAGCAACGTTAAGTTTTTTGTCATGAATGGGACTTCCCATCAAATATTTTCTCTTTTCTTCGTCTTCAAGTGACCTGTTTAACTCTGCTTCGAACGCTTTTTTCAGAGAATTTGGTTGAATCTTCTCTTTTTGCAAGCCCGCCCGCTCCGCTGAGTCTTTGATGACGCGCCAGATGCTTGAGACAGCCATTCTATCTCCAAAGGGCACGTTTTTTCCTTCAGATGCGAATAGAGGACTGGTTTCCGTTAGTTCTTTCACGTTGCCTCCTTTTTTCATTATTTTCTGAATCTTTCTTTTCCGTTCGTCAACATATGCTCTTAAGGCATCACATGTCTCAGCTCCGAAAAAAGCGTAGAAAGGCATCTGCGAAGATTTCTTATTGATATGAGACGTGATGCGGATCCTTATAGGAATCTTGCCTTTTTCAAGTTGGTCTTGGACATGTCCAATCTTGAGATTACGCAAGGCGGTTATTCCAAGTCCACTCTGATACATAGACAGGATTATGGCCCGGTTTCGTGGAGAACCGGCATAGTCTGCCATAGTGTAAATCTGCTCTTTGCTAGGAATAATCTCTTCTTTTTTGGCTACTCTAGGGATAGTGTCAAGTTCTAAAGAGATGCCGTTCGCTTTGAAGAAGGACATTAGGCAGGTTCTCACATGTCTTGCCTTTTCTTGTTTGCCGGAACTAAGCAGTTCGTTTATAAACTCTTGCACAAGTTTCATGATTGAAGAGGTTGCAGAAGTCATTTCTTCTCGCTGGTTATTTTCTTCAGTGCTTGATGCGATAGTGATCAACTCGTTCGGATTCTTGCGTGAATATTCAGTGAATTTGTGCAAGGTTCTGAGAAAGTTGGGAATGGTTGTTCTCCATCCAGCTTTCTTTTTTAGATTCGAAATCCATTTTTGGACGCTTTCATCTTTCAGCAGCGGTTTATATTCAGGAGTAGTGCTAACGAAATAGCCGCGCTTGCTCCGTTTTCGCCAGTCCTTTTGCATTTTGTTATTCACATTTCATTTGCCTAATTTGAACATTCTCTTTCGGATTTACGTGTTATCCAGGAATAACATATCTGTATGTAACATGTTTTCCAGCTGTAGGGCTGTTTCTAGTAATCTTAATGATGCCTCCAGGCTTCGCACCTATTGCAATCACAGCGACATCAGATGCTTTAATTCGAGGGAGTTGATGCCCTTCTACACGATACTTCTTTAATAATTTCTTTGTTTCCTCTGGTGAAACCACCTCATGTTTTGGCACCAATTTATGCTCAAATATGTTAAAAGACGGAAACGTCCTTGGAATCAATTCAATGTGGTACTTTTTTGCGTCTCTCCTGGCCGCGTAGGTGTATCGTGCATTAGCAACTATGATTCCCTCTTCAGCCTGAACCGCTTCCATTGCCTTTGCCATTTTCCTAACGTAAGCGACGCCCACAACTTTAACCTCTAATAAGCATAAAATAACTATACGAGTTTTCTTTCGAGGAATCCTGGCTATAAACCGGATAGCGTCCTCTTGCTTCTCACGTTTGATCGGTTTGTAGCCCCTGAGCTTAATAAGGCTTAGTGCCTTTCTTTCCTCAACACTTTTGATCCTCAAGGGAGCAACACACTCGCGGATAACGCCTCGACCAAGCTAGCCATACTTCTTGAGCAGCATATGAAGCTACTTTCATGACCAACAACACAGCAAACAGACCCTAGACAATCAATCAAAAAAGGGGAAATAGAGGTCGAAGTAAAGCAAGAGATTCTTAGAAAAAGGAAAATTTCCTTCATCTCCCTCTTACTTCTCCTTTCTCTCTCTTAAGATTCTTGCACTACTTCAACTGCGCTCTAAGGATTTCAGCGACCATTTCTGATGGTGTTTTGTTTGCCGCGTCCGCTTTCGTCTTCAGCTTACTCATTAAATCTGCATCCAAGCTAAGCTCTATCTTCTGAACAGAAGGTGTTGGTGTAGACAATTTCTTCTACCTCATTAATTTAGCCCTCTATTTGTGAGAGTGGATATATAAGCATTACTATTTTCCATTTAAATCGAAAATCTTTTAAACCTCCAAGCCAACTGTATGCTTACAATGCCAAGAAGATACCAGTTCTCTATTAGAAGACAATATCTAGTGCTGAAAGCCGAAGGATTGGAACTCATCGAAACGTGGTTTGGCACGCTTAAATGTGTACCTTCCAACTTGACGAAGTTATACCAGCTACTGTTACATCTGGTTACTATGAACGGAACGGTTTCGGTTGACCAAGCACTAAGATTAGGATATACCCGAAAGTCAGTTAGCGAAGCATTATCCAGAGGGTTTATAGAGCTGAGCCTTGTACCTAAGAGACCGTCAGGGGAAGTCTTAGGATACATTAGAGAAATCATAGGAAAACCTCCCCAACAAATGTTCGTATAAAATGGAAAAGTGTAAGCTATTATGACAATAACTGAGGAAAGAGTCAGATTAAAATCGCTTCCATCTAAAACCTGCCCTGAATGTGGTAGTTCGTCGCTCGTGCACGACAAATCAACCGCAGAAGTTGTATGCACAAGCTGTGGCTTCGTCATCACCACGAAACTACCAGATAGAGGACCTGAATGGCGAGCTTTCACCCCTGAACAGCAAGCAAAAAAAATTCGAGTTGGAGCTCCCTCCACGTTTGTAATTCACGACAAAGGTCTTTCAACAAACATCGAGAAACGTGACATACGCGGCTATCCTTCAGAAAAACGGGCACAACTACATCGCCTTCGTCGATGGCAAAGGCGAACTCGCTTCTCCGGTTATTCAGAAAGAAACCTCGCCTCAGCCCTGACGGAGATGCATAGAGTTGCTGATTCACTCGAACTTCCAAAAAATGTTCTCGAAACCGCTGCCATTATGTATCGGAAGGCCATTAAGAAACGTCTAACACGTGGCAGGTCAGTTCGAGCAATGGCAGTCGCCGCCATATACGTGGCTTGCCGGCAGTGCAGAGTCTTAAGAACCATCGAGGAGTTGTCCCAATCCGCGGGTATCAGCAAAGTAGAAGTTGCGCGCTACTACCGATTATTGGTTAAAAATCTCGGTTTTTTTGTGTCGCCTCAAAAGGCAAACAATTACATAACCAAATTTTGCACCGAACTTGGTCTGAGTGGAGAGATAGAAGACACAGCCTATGATATCATTCAAATAGCAAAAGAGCTCAGACTAACCTATGGTAGGGCAGCCAAAGGCATCGCCGCTGCAGCTTGTTACATCGCTTCCAAAATCTCAAGGGATTATAGAACTCAGAGAGAAGTAGCAGAAATCGCGCAGATCACAGAGGTCACCCTAAGAAACAGGTACAAGGAATTCATGAAAAAAGCTTGGATTATCGTCAGTCTATAGTACCGTTAATGTACGATCTCATGACTTATGGTCATCTCGGAGCGTACATTACCATTTCATGCCCAGTGTGGCTCACTTTCCTTTGATTCAGTATGCTTACATAAGCTTGGTTTGCTTCAAGCAGAGATCATCAACAGAGTCCCGAAAAATGGGATCTGCTAGAGATGTCTCCAGACCCTGTGGATCACAAACGCAAAAGTCACTCTGCGTTGTAGGACAGCAACCAAATTAAACCATAGTCAGCTGGATTCAGGTGATTTTATCTCTCGATGTCTGCGAATGTCAATAGGCTGATATTTAATGGTTGTTTGACTGCGCTTGAAACACGAGCGGCTACAAGGTGTTTGATTTTCTTCTCATCAGCAATGTCTACAAGTCTCTTGGTTATCACGCCGTCGAAAACCACAGTGTCTACATCATTGATTTTTTGAAGCTTTTCGGCGAGTTCGCTTACTGGAAGCCGCTTGATCTGCTCAATTTTTCCATTGAAAAGCACTGCTTCTAACGTTCCCTTTAATTCCTTTGCGGTTTCAACAATCTTTTTTGGAACAATCACTTTTCGTCGCTCTTTGGCTTTGCGTGGTTTGATCGTCTCAATTGGCACTCTTTGTTGGAGTATTGTTAGAACGTCTTTTGAAGTTAATTCCTCAACTTCTTTGCCTTTGGGGGCTCTAGCAACATATTTGAGGTTAGCCACCTGCAGCAGTTCTTTCAGGATGAGGTCGCCTCCGCGGTCTCCGTCCAAAAAGGCTGTGGCATCTTTTTCTTTGCTTAGTTTTATGATGGTTTCGGGGATTTTGGCGCCTTCTAGGGCGATGACGTTTCCGATTCCACATTTCAGTAGGTTGATTACGTCTGCTCTGCCTTCGACTATGATCATTTCCTTTGCGTCGTCGATGCGGGGTCCTGCAGATAGCTTTTCTGGTCCGTATTTTTCGACCTTTGGCGCCTTAAGGGTCTTGGCAACTTCTCGGAAGATCTCTTCTGTGCTTGGGAGACTTCGGATAGTCCATTCATGAAGGATTTGTTTGGCTCTGTCGATTATGGCTCTTCGTCTAGCATTTCGTATGTCTTCTACGTTTTCCAAAACAACTTTAGCGTCGCACGGTCCAACTCTGTTTATGCTTTCTAAACTGGCTGCGATAATGGCTGTTGAAACCCTGTCTAAGCTTGTTGGAATGATAATTGAGCCGTTAGTTTTATCCTGCTTCGATTGCAGTTCTATTTCTATTCTTCCTATGCGCCCTGACTTTTGCAGTTCACGTAGGTCAAGCTCTGAACCAAATAAGCCTTCGGTTTGACCGAAAACGGCGCCGATAACGTCTGGTTTTTCCACAACCCCGTCAACTTCGAATTTGGCGCGGACTACATACTTTACTGTAACGGTCTGGGATGATCCCGTGAGCGTCACCTCCAATTAAGATGTTTTATGGGTGAATTCCTATAACGCCGTAAGCGTGACTTACCCGTTACGGCTTTAACGCAGTTTCCCACTATTATACTTTGCTAATTACCAATTCGTTTCTTCAGTGTTTTTAGGTAAGCTGGTAGACCCTCTATATCTTTGATGTCATGCCCGACTAAAGTGCGCAGTTTATTCCAGAAGTTGATGTCAACCTTTATTCTCTCCTCTTCTAAGCGTTGCTTAAGGCTTTTTGCCAATTCTTTTCCTCGTCTGTCAAAATCTAAAAGGAGAATAACCTTACTTATGTTCTGCTCTTCAATTTCGGTTAGGATGTCGAGGAACGACTTTCCGCCGGTTTTGACTGAAATTATGTTGCCTTGGATGGCTAGTTCTTTTAAGGCTTCTATGTCATTTTGTCCTTCCACAGCGATTAAAGTGCTCTTGGTTGCCTCTGCTACAAGCCTTTCTAGAAGTTTTGCAAGCTTTTCGGCTTTCCTTTGCAGGCTTGTTGACATTGATTCTACCTTGAGACTTCTATCTTCATCATCTTTTCCAGTCTCTGCGGGTGCTTGTGGAAGTACCCTCTAACTGGTCTGAGAATCTCAATGAGGGCTTCGGCTATGGCTTCTTTGAGGTCGAGGGGGTGAAGCTCACCCTTCATGTATGCTTCTTCCAGTTTTTCGTAACTATCGAACTTTTTTGGTCCTCCATACTTGGGTGCGCGTGGAATGGTTAGGCTTTCTCTCTCGGTGAAAACGGTCAATTTAGCTGTCTCTATCACCGGATTGCCTTTGATCTCCCTCGGTGGACAGTATGCTTCCTTGATTTTCGTCTCGATTTCCTCTGGAGAATCATGCACGAATATACATCCTTTGGGCACACTCTTCGACATCTTTGAACTGATTTGGAAGTTTAATTCCACATTTTCATCGAACTGTGTCTGACTTTTCTGAGGACCTTGCAATCCAATCAGCAGTGGTGTATGTACGATTACTGGCTTTCTCCAGCCCAGTTTCTCGGCGGAATCTCTGGCTAACATATGAGCCTTTCGTTGGTCCATGCTTGCGCAAGCCATGTCAAGTTGCATATGAAAGATGTCAGCCGCTTGCATACATGGATAATAAACCCAGGCGGTTTCCATGTCCTTTAGGCTCATTTCCCGCCCCATGATGGGAAGAGCCCGCCATGTTCTCTGAAGAGAAACGCTTTTGGCTATTCGAACCACTTTCTCCCAGTACTCAACATCTTCAGCTAGGTCAGAGGCTAGTATGTAACGAACACTTTCAGGTTTGATTCCTAACGCGGTGAAGCAGTCTTTAAAGTATTCACCGCAGAGATGAATGTTTTCCATGTTGCCGCTTAACTTGTTGTTTATCCATGAGTGCCAATCTGCGAGGAAAATTACGAAATCGAACCCGGCCTTTATCATATCTTTGATTTTAGAACCGCAGATCAAACTCATTCCAATGTGCATGAGACCGCTGGATTCAAATCCCCAATATGCTTTGGGCTTAGTCTCTGTTTCCAGCAGTGTACGTAACTCTTGAAGAGTCACTACCTCTTTTGTGTTTCTTGTAACAAGATTCAGCCGCTTTTCTAGGTCCAAGGTATGTACCTCGCTTCCAAATGTTTCGTAAACGACAGACTTAAAAGTGTTTATCGCGGGCGTTGTCTCCCAGCGTAACTAACACACAACTTCATAGTTGGAGCATGTCGCTCCTCTCTGTTGAGCTCTCTCTGACGTGGGATGTCATTTCGCCCGCGCCCACCGTGTCCCATGTCTGGGTAAACCCTTCCTCATTGGCAAGTGAAAACTCACCTTTCTCCGTTAGGTCCGTCTGCATGAGCCCTGTTTAGGGTTCCGGTGGGATGCTCCGAAAAGTCATCGCTAATTATTCATAATGAAGATGAGTTGAGATAAAACTTTCCTTTCTGCTAGGCTTTCTTTGTTTCGAGTTCGTATTGGAAGATCAGGTCGTTTCGTCTTGGAATGCCGAATCTGCCAATTTCTTCTTTGCCGCACTCTCTCACGTAGAGTATTTTGCCGCCAAGCATGTATTGGGCGATTATTGCTGGCAGGTTGTCGTTTTCATGGGAAACATACAGCCTCTTCACGTTGTTTTCCTTTGCAATCTGCTTCAACTTCATTATCATAGCTGAGAATAGTCCTAAACTTTGAAATCTTGGGTGTATTGCCATTTCCCAGAATTGGATGCTCATGTCTTCTTCTGGATCCATGGTGAAAAGAAAGTCGAGGTAGCCGGCTGGCTCGCCGTTTGCGCAGACTGCCATGGTTTTGACCTTGTACTCTTTATGTCCATACACTTATCTAGGCCGCGGCTTCCATTCTGTTTCTAGGTCGATTTTCTCTGCTGGTGGACATCCTGTTAGGTCTTCTAAGGCTTCTAGGATTGTTCTTTCTTTTGGGTCTTGTTTCATCTTGTCGAGGACTTCAATTTTGATTTTTGGTCGTTTTGGCTCTGCCATATGATGTTTGCCAACTGGTACGAACCTTGCGCATTCGCAGCACACATAGTTTCCGTCAACGGCACACTTGTATTGGGCTATCTTACCACAATTCTCACATTTAGGTATCTCCACAATTACTCCTCCTCTTGTTTATGAGATCTCTTCGATGTCTATCTCAAAGGCACACGTCGGATTCTCCAGTTCAAAATTGTTTAACACTTCGGGATGTATTTCTCCTAACACACCTATCTCCTTGTGTTTCAGATAGACAGCCGCCT
>JGI2171J19970_10000382_pt1 | contig 23080 bp, 15 predicted proteins | sample DeeMarSWOR324_28_FD_19970 | JGI IMG/M metagenome (IMG submission 19970) | reverse complement strand
TTGAGGTCAATGTTACACGTGTAACATTTCAGTTAAATTATCATTTCATCTGCAATTCAATTATAAAGAGACAATTCATAGACCAAAGCAGATTCCATCCCCCGAATTCCTGACAATCTCCCCTCGTCTCTGTTTCATTTCCCTGTGAAAGGATTATTGAATGAGCCTCATTTTTATTCAAGCCCAGATTGAACTTTTTTTACTACCGCATTTTCCAAATCCAGAGTTTTCCACTCAATTTCAAATCCTAACTTTCCTAGAACATCTTCATTCAGGCCGTACTCATCTAAAACATTTTTCACAGATGATAACCGCATATCTTCCAGATTCTCTAACCTTTTCTGGATTTCCTCGAGTACTGAGTTCTTCACGAAGGTATCTCCTACAACTATGCCTGTATCACTTGTTTGAAGAATTTCTTTTGCTGTTTCCACCCCCACGTTATGAACCTGTGCTATATTTCTCAGCAATGTCACATCTTCTGTTAATTCAATATCTGTTAACGAAAGCTTTCCCTTTTCCTCTTGTAACTGTTCTAATTCAATTTTCCTTATCCTCTCTAATACCGGTTTCATAGGGACTTCTTTGTCATACAAGATGACATCTGCATTCTCTTTAAAATCCCTTCTTGTGCACTGCAGTTCCTTGTTAACACATAACAGTATCTTCTGGTTCAAGTTCTGTATCTTCTTGATCTTTTTCTCTATATACTCCGGTGTCCAAAACCCTACAATTTCAACGTAACATCTTTTTCCTCGTCTTTCCAGACTGAAATCAGGAATCATCACTGACGGCCCTGCCTTTAAAATGGTGGGTTCCCTCTTGATTTCCCAGTCCTTTCTCAAGGATGAGAATCGTTTCACAAAATGCTCCTCAACTGCACTATCAAACTGCTCTGTATCCTCTAATACTTCCGGGAAAAACCCTTTTTTTGAGTCAGATAGTTCAAATATGTAGATGCGAGGTTCTCCAGCTACTTCAGTTTCAATTTGCGCCTTAATCTTCCAGGAAGGTGCTTTCATAATCTTTGGCACCAATTTGGCTAAAGAGGTTCCGTATTTCTTGGTTTTCTTGAAAAGGGATGCTGGCCCTGTCACCCTGACGGAGAAGTTGTCGCCTTCAGATTGAATTTCATACATTAGCCCCAAAAATTTTATCATCCTGAATATCTCTTGGTAATTCCCAGAGGTGGTAAACTCTAAAGATAATGCATCAAATAATAAGGTCTGTGTCAACGACAAATTGTAGTACCTCACTAAATCGGAAGCAGGAATGTCATCAATGGAAGCCACTATTTGGTAATCCTCTCGATCTGCCCAGAAAGATGTCTCAATGCCCTCAACAGGCACATCAAACTCTTTAGAAGCCTTCAATAACAGGCTGGTTCGCTCTTCCTCGCTGGTTACAAACCCTTTTTCGTACAAGTATGTCCTCACTTTTTGGGGGTTCACCGTGTATGATTCTTCAAAATGAGTTCTTCTCCTCATGAGCTCTGACAACCCTCTTACCACCCTGAAGGTACTGTGTGTCTCCAGGGATAGTGTCTCCTCATCAATGTCCCCCTTGGGTTTCCCTTTTTCATAGATTGTGATAACCTTTTCTGCTAGTCCAGTCTCTTCCGGATGGATATACACCGGGGTTATGTACGGTCTCCTTTTCCGGGTCACTAATAAAGCTCTGGAAAACATAGGATCACTCCTTTCTTGACCTCCTGGCAGATGTTCGTATTTCTGCTGTCCCTCCAGATATGACCTCGTACAGAACGGCCTTTTTCTCTGTGGGTCGTAAAATTCTTCCTAGTCTCTGCGTGTACTCCCGTAAACTGCCTGTACCACTTAAGATAATACCAATGTTAGCCTCTGGTACATCAATACCCTCATCGAGGACTTGAGAGCTTACAATGGCAGTATACATGCCAGTCTTAAACTTCTTTAAAATTTCTGTTCTCTCATTCTTGTCTGTTTTGTGCGTAATACACGGAATAAAGAATCTTTTCGAAATATAGTACACCAAATCGTTGTATCGAGTAAAAATAATGATCCTGTCATTTCTATGTAACTGGAGCAGCTTTTGAAGCTCTTCAATCTTTGATTGTGAATTGTACGCAATCTTTCTGGCCTCATTTCTCGCTTTCACTGCTCTCCACGCCCGCGGATCGTACCCACTTCTGTAGACTACTTTTTGAAAGTCCTCCGGTTTTCTCATGCGGATGTGGTTCGCCCGGATATAGTTTTTAAATATTTTCATGTTTTCTGCGTATTTCTCCTTTTCATCGGGGAGCATTTCCACTTTGATCTTTTTTATCTCATATTCTGATAAGTGCTCCCCTGTTAATTCTGTGGTTTGTACCTCGTATACCTTTCCTCCCACTAACCGGGGAAGCATGAACTGGAGTCCGTCTTCTCTCTCATAGGTGGCAGTTAAACCCATGCGGTAGGGAGATGCACACATTTCTGCAATGTGCCTGTACCCCTCTGAGGGAAGGTGGTGAACCTCATCAAAGACCAAAAATTTAAATTTATTTCCCAGGTTTTCTGCATTAATGTAGGCAGAATCATACGTCGTTATAGTGATAGCTTGCAATTGTTTCTTTCTCCCCGTGTATTCCCCTATTTCTATGTCAGTTTCCGGTGATACATACAATTTTTTGAGATTCTCTTTCCACTGGTCCACCAGATCTAATGTGGGTACCACAATTAATGTGGAACAGTTTGCAGCCTCTATTGCTTTTAAGGCCACTAATGTCTTTCCCGATCCTGTTGGTAAGACGATGACACCTCTTTTGTCTTTTAACCACATTTGTAAGGCTTCTTTTTGGTAATCTCTTAATTCTACTGAAAAGTGAAGTTCAGGACAGGGTATTAAATGGAGCACGTCATCGATGTAGTCAATGTCAGATTTTTTTAAGTAGGTGATGATCTCCCGGTAGTACAAAGCTTGTGCCCGGTACGTGTGAGATCTTTCATCCCATGAGGTATTAGGAATGTGGTATTGTCCTTGGAGTTGGATGGTCCCCTTGTAAAACTGGAGTAACATTACCTCTCTTTTCATACGGCATTTAAATTCTTTTGGTCTGCGTTACTTTCGGTCTGGTTGGAATGAACTTGGATGCTGCATACGTATTACTTTGTGAGTCAGAACAACTACTGTGTTGAAGGGTTAATGCTGCTAAAGAAATGAAGTTCTGGACACCAATCTAAGAAATTCTCAAGAAAATGTTACACGTGTAACAAATCTGAAAAGCTGTTATCATAACAAAAGCAACGAAAAGGATATATACATATACTCCTAATCTAAAGAGACCACAACAGAATGAGAATGGGTGAATTCATGATCACATCACGAGCACAACTCCACAATTTGATGGAAAAAACCATCGATAGAAACCTCAGATCAATGGAGGAACGAGGAGAGTACTCCGATTATGCAGTTAAAACTAACATTATAGAAGCAAACTGTGGAGTAGAAGATATACCTACCTCTTTTTCGAAATATAGCATTGAATTGAAGCCAACGAAAGATAAATTCTTGTATGTCATGATTGCAAAGGAAAAGGGCAAAAAATTCATTCTGTATCTCGATTCCTTCTTTAAAAGATACTGGAAGTTGTACAGTATTGAAGAAAGCGTCACCATAAACAGGTTTATCGATCATTTCTCCAACACTCTTTTGAAAATCGACTCTTTATGGATGCCCCATCAAATGCTGGACAGCTTTGAAAAGGAATACATCAACACAGGATTCTCTATAAAGTTCAAGCAGGAAGTATTAAAAGAGGAGGAACTGTCAGAAAATGATATATCTCAATTAACCATGAGGTTGTGGTCTAAGGGTAGCAGGCCCGCACAGAAAATTGTTGATCTCCTCCAAGAGAATGACTATCCTGTGACCAAGACATCGACGCGATTGCTGCATGTCAAAAACGACGAGGTAAAGTTCTTGGACGAGGTGTACTATGATGGAAAGGTCACCATAAGCAAGGGGACAGACATAGAGGAGCATATTCGCTTTGTGAACAGTATCATAGATGCATATAAAGAAAAAATGACTCGTATTGAAGACAACAGAATGTATTTAGAATCATCTGATGGAGGATTCAAGAGTTCTGGGCACCCTTTTGAATTGAAATTCTCCAAGGATCAGAATATAGAAACACTTTCTGAAAAGATTGTTAATTCGACGAGGCCCTTCCGGTTATGGGGGGTAGTTCATGATCATGATGATGACTTTTTGAGAATTGCGGGGGTAGACACCCATAGTGGTGATAAATTTGACATGGATTTAATGCCTGGCTATGCCAGGGTGTACCTCCCAAAAAAGGCGTGTGGGAATGTAATTTTTAGGCTTTACACTAATGTACAGCATTCGTTAGATCCGGGGGTGATTATTTATGACCAACACGGACCACTCTTTTGATCATCTTGATATTACAAATTCGGTATTAAGCCTGGCGTACAATCTTGAATCCTACCCTAACCATCTGTATAAGGCAGGTTACTCCATTTCCAGGATAGAACCGAAATTTAATGTTAATGGAGGAGTGAATCCAGATATATTGTTCATGTCAGATGACAGAGGGTTATTCGCAGAATGTAAAGGAGGGGAATACTACACAGGGGAGAACCTTGGAAGATATGACCGGATAGCTGCAAGGCATTTAGTGGAAAAGGGTATCGATATTCCTGCAGGATCTATTGAGATAGATGTGGGAATCTTCGGAAAAGAAAACCTTGAAGCCCTGAAAGATAAATTACTGGAAGAAGGAATAACCTATCCGCAAGTAATAATGAATAAGGTTATCCAGAAAAAATATGGTAATGACTTCAAAGATACAGCCCTCCAGAAGTTATTTGTAGAACCTGTTCAAATTAAGGGGAAACCTTTACAGATTCTTAGATTCACAGAGAATAGTTCGCTCAGAAAGATAGCTCCCTATGTTTTCCAGGCAATGGCGGCGAGATCAGCATCAAAAAGGGTGGAATTTACCACGAGAGAACTGACTGAAGAGCTTATGGGAGAAATCTGGGATAGTCTGGATAGAGAACTCCAGAAAACACTGAGCAATAAAGTGGGACTATTCTTGAGACGTTGTAAGAATGAATATCTAAGGCCTTACTTAGGTAAGAAAGAGAATGTTTGGAGAATTAGAGTAAAAGACCACTGGAAAAGCAGAAAAAAATTTGGCGAGGACTGTAAAAGAATGGTAAAAAACCTGGATCAAACATCGCTTTATGATTTTGTGTATAAACAGTAATCTGAGCTTAAATCCTCCTCTTTTGGGTGAGATTAAGAGTCCAATGCTACGTAAAACTTCCGTTATCATATTTCTGCAAATCATAATCACCAAGTTATGGACAATATCAAGATCTGTCCTTATCCAACTACCCATTTGCATATCCAGGGTATTATCCAACAAACAGCGTACATCCCGACAGGCTTCGAACCAAAAATCTCATTCGCACAATCCTTCTAATAGGGTGCTGGAATTGAGCTCTTCAAATACTAAAACTTCAGAATGGAGCTAAGAGACCAGTGTTACACGTGTAACAAAAATGAGAAAAAAAACAACGTGACAATTCCTTTCAAAAACCTATTGTGTCCCACTTTGAAGAGAATCATGTATTTGTTCCAAACATTTATAACTCTTCACTGCAAACCAAACCATGATTATTCACGCAGCTGACGCTCATCTAGGTGTTACCCGTTACCACAAAATCGATCCAGATACTGGGTTAAACATCCGAATGATGGACTTCTGTCATTCCTTTGAGCACCTTATCTCCCAAGTTATGGAATTAGCTCCAGACGCATTCATATTCTCTGGTGATCTCTTTGATCGGGTGAACCCCACCAATTTTATCCGGAAATTCGCTCAGGATCAGTTCAAAAAGCTATCAGAGCAAAAGATTCCCACCTTTTTAATCCCCGGAAACCATGAAACCCCCAGATCAAAAGGAGTCAAAAATCCCCTCACTTTATATCTGGACATTCCTCACATCTACATTGGATTAACCCCTTTCCAAAAAGAAATAGGTCCCTACACCATAGCAGGAGTGCCCTTCTCCAGTAATCCAGAAAAATACATCCCAGCACCAGTATCTGGAAGGACCAACATATTAATGCTTCACTGCGTCGTAGAAGGAGCAGTCTGGGGTTCGGAACGCTTCATGGAATATGTAGACGAGACTGTAAAACCAGGAAAACTCCCTCCCTACGAGTATATCGCGTTAGGCCACATCCACAAGCACCAGAAGATTTCCAACATGGTCTACTCCGGCTCCCTAGAACGATATGACTTTAATGAAAAGGATGAAAAAAAAGGGTTTGTCATATACGACGAAGATCCTGAATTTGTTGTCATCCCCAGCAGAGACATGGTAGACATTGAATACACTTGCACTCATAAGAATGCATTCCAGATAACGGAAGAAAGTGTATCCTTGTTAACTGACATCGAAGAGAAAATCGTTCGACTAGTCTTACAAGGAAGAATAGACTCTGTTACCAGAAAAGAGATCAACTTCGCATTGATCCGTGAAAAAGCAAAAGAATCCCTACACTTCTCTATAAAGGATTCCACAGTCATTGAAGAATTTGAAGAAATCAAAGACGAAGAAGTCATGTATGCCCCTCAAGAAGAGTTAAAAAGATATTTAGAAGCCGTCAAAAAAGAAGAAGCCTTACAAGAAGGGTTAATAATTATACAGGAGATTTCAGGATGATCTTGAAGCATATCCACCTGGTCAACTTCAAGAAATACAAGAAAGCCAGCATAGCCTTAGATAACTCTGTAATTGGTATCTTCGGGGACAATGGTGCTGGAAAATCCTCGTTATTTGAGGCAGTAACCTGGTGCCTATACGGGGTGGCCCAGAGCATGGAAGGAAGAGAAGGAGTCAAGCAACAAGACTTAATCAGGGACGGCCAACAAGAAATGGGAGTAGAAGTGGAATTTACGATGGGAACCCATACCTACAAGGTGGCCCGCTACTTAAATGCAAAGCGCGGTACCAAATCCCGATTGTGGATTGATGGGAAAATGCAGGCACGAAAATCCAGAGAGGTTACCGCACGAATTGAACAGGACATAGGGTTGAATGTGAAGGGATTTATCTCATCCTCTTTTATCCGCCAAAAAGAACTGGATTTAATCACCTCAAAAATTGCGTCTGAACGCAAAAAACTGATCAATCGTCTCTTCAACTTGAAAATATACGAAAAATATGAGGAAGCCGCCAAAAACAAGAAAAAAGAAAAAGAGAACGAATTACAGGTTGTGCAACTGCAGAGGAAAGAAAAAGAAAAAGATTTAGAACAATTACCTGATGTAGAGAAAGCATTGCAGGAATTGAAAGAAATGGCGGAAGCTCTCAAAGTGCAGTATGATACAGTAAAAAAAGAATCTGAAACCGTAAAGAATGAATATGCGAACCTTGAGAAAGAGTACCAAACCTATCAGAATTTACAGTCCACATCAAAATTGATGGAAAAGGACATAGAAAATACGAAAAATACTATAGAACAACGAAAAAAAGATCTGGAAGAAATAGAAAAGGCAGTCAAAAAGAGAAAATCATTGAAACCCGAGTACAACAGTTTTTTGGATCTAAAAAAGAAATTTTCTTCATTGGATAAAACCAAAGTACAGTACGATACAAAGGTGAACCAGCTCCAGAACTTGCAGACTGAAATTACTATTACTCAAAAGAGCCTTGAAGAAAGAATAACAGAATCCAAAAAAGAGATAACCAGTCTAAAAAACCAAGAGGACGAACTCAAAGAATCGAAAGCAAAGTTAGAAACTATCAGAGAAAAAATGAGTGAACTTGAAAGTGTCCCCCAGCAAATTGAAGAAGAAATCCAGAAAGTAGATAAAATAAAAGAAAAAGAAGCAGAAATTTATGCTGAAAAAGCAAAATATACAAGCCGCATAACTGATCTTCAACAAGAATTAGAGGATATCCAATCCATTGGTGTGGGAGCTTTGTGTCCTAAGTGCAAGAGGCCATTACAGAAAGAACATTTAGACGAATTGGTCACCAAGTATGCGACAGAAATTGCTGCACACGAAAAAACGAAAGAGAAATACGAATCAAAAGAGAACCATCTAATTGAAATGAGAAAAGAACTGGATATAAGAATTAAAGAACTGAAGAAGAAAGAAAATGATTTAACCAACCTGAAAAAGCAGGAGCAAACTTACGTAAAAGCAGAAATGAAATACGAGAACATCCAAAAAAGGATAATTGACTGCACAGTCAAAATTTCAGAAACCCAGGAAAGACTCACCAAGGTAACTCAGAGAAAAAAAGAGGTTGAAACTCTGGAAAAGGAGATACAAAAATTAGAATTTAACCCTGCAGAATATAAACTGATAAAAAAAGATTTGGAGGAAAAATCTGTTATTGAGCGTGAAATGATCAAATTGGATGAAAGGATTTCAAAAAAAGAGGATGTTGAAAAATCTATTGAACAGGATGAGGAGAAGTTACATACCCAAGAAAAGGAAATGGAACACGTAAAAAGTAAACTAGAGGAAATTTCAGATATCCCTGAAAAATTTGATAATGTAAAAAAGAAAAAAGAGCACATAACCCAGGAAGAGTTAAAAATATCAAAGGAGTACACGGAAAAGAAGACGTTATACCAGGAACGGACAAAAGAGTTAGAGAGGCTGCACAGGGCTAAAGATGAATTAAAAACAATGAAAAAGAAACAAAAAGAACTGGAGGATATCATACTGGTGTACGGAATATTACAGGATGCATTCAAACAGATCCCGGTACAGATTCAGTCCCGGCTGCGACCCAGGATCAGGAAGGAAACATCAGCATTGCTGAACGAGGTAACAGAGGGGAAGTACCCTTTCATCGATCTGGAGTCAGACTATTCTGTAACAGTTTACTACGATGGGAACTACTACCCCATTTCCCGATTTTCTGGTGGGGAAAAGGATTTAATCAATTTGTGTTTGAGGGTAGGTATTTCCCGGGTTTTGGTGTCTTTATCCTCCCAGAAGAGCTTTGCCAGAATCCAGAGTTTATTCCTGGATGAGTGCTTTGGCAGTTTTGATATAGAAAGGAGGAAGAACTTATTGGCAGCGTTAACCCAACTCAGGACGTACTTTGCGCAAATTGTGTTAATCACTCACATTGAGGAGGTCAAGCAAGCGTTACCTGAGGCATTTCTGGTGGAAGAACTGGAAGATGGAAGTTCTATAGTAATAAAGGTCAAGTAAGGAATATCACTCCACATTACTGAGAATCAAGATAAGAAAATGTATTACAGAGAATCTAACTATTGCAGTAGTTTTTAATTATTTCAAAGCTTTTAAGTCATTTCTAGATTCTCTTTTAAAATAATATTCTGATTTAGCACAATTATACTATTGAAAATCAAAAGAACGGAGTATCTGCAGTGATGAAGGTGAGTAATGCATGAATTTTGAATCCCATTCCAAAATTATTTTCTTAAATTGTCAAAAATAGAATAATAATAAAGATAAAAAAATTCATTCTTATCTGGACCACGTGAAAAAATTACGTTGACTTGATAATAAACTATTCATGGAAGAATTTATAAAGAAGAGATCACTTATTCTCTTACAATTCAAAAGGAGGTGAGCAAATGGAATTCGTCATTGAAGCTCTGGAAGAGGTAGCACCCAAGCATCCAGCATGCTCTTCCAAACCCTTCCAAAAGATGCTTCCAGCGCCAGAGGTCTAGGCGAGGAAGGTTATTTATTTTTCCTTTTTTCTTTTTCCACTGGTTTACATGGTTGTATGATTCCTGGTGAGGGTCAAGATTTGAAATAGGATTGAATTGATTATTACATTGCCCATATAACTCCTTAATAGAGCGATATAAAATTTGAGTGTCCACATTGTTACACGTGTAACATGACGGCACGGTCTTTGATAGATGCAACATGTGGCTTAATAGAATTCCGAAGATTGAGAAATGTAGTTCATTTGCCATCAACCCCTCGTGTGCGCATTTCTATTGATAGTTCATTGACCTCAGAAATGAAAGACATGCTGGCATAGTTAGTACTGCATGAGCTTTTTGGGGACAACCTCCCGATAAGAAGGGATTGTCAACTTTTTCGATGCTAAAAATTTTTAATCTCCTTTAGTATTATAATAATTCCTGAATTATTTATAAAAACTAACAATTTGTTACACGTGTAACAAAACTGAGATAAACGCCCAATGATTTGACTAAACTGTTAAGAACAAAGATTTATATTATATTCTTCACATAGGAAAGAAACCAGAACCGCTTGTGGTGGTACACCATGAAGATAGGAACCTACAACCCTGCAGAGATGGAGCCTAGAATTCAAAAGTTCTGGGAAGACCAAGAAGTTTTCAGATTCCAGAAAGACTCTGAAGCATCAATTTACTCCATAGATACCCCTCCTCGTACCCTCTCGGGAACCATCCACATGGGACATGCCATGAGTTATTCCCAGATGGAGTTCATGGCGAGATACAAGAGGATGCGGGGGTACAACGTGTTCTTTCCCATGGGATTTGATGATAACGGATTAGCTACAGAACGGTACGTGGAGAAGAAGTACAATGTGAATGCTAAAGAAATGAAAAGAGAAGAATTTATCGATTTATGTCTGAAAGAAACAGTTATCGGAGGTAACTACTTCAGAAAAGTGTGGACAAGTTTAGGTATTTCCTGTGACTGGACCACCTTGTATTCTACTATTGATGAACACTGCAGGAAGGTGGCCCAAAAGAGCTTCATCGAGTTGTACAGTAGGGGCCGACTGGAAAGAAAAGAAGACCCCATAACCTGGTGTCCCGTCTGTGAGACTGCCATTGCTCAGGCAGAACTAGAGGATAAAACTGAAGAAACTATTTTAGCCACTATAAAGTTCACCTGTAGTGGGGATGCCCTTCCTATAGCCACCACAAGACCGGAATTTCTGGCAGCCTGTGTGGCTGTTGTAGTCCACCCAGAAGATCACCGGTACAGAGATCTTCCAGGAAAAAAAGCACAAGTCCCCTTGTTTGGGCATGAAGTCCCTATTATTACAGACGAGAGGGTAGACATGAGCTTTGGTACAGGCATTGTGATGATCTGCACCTTCGGGGATAAGACTGATGTGGAATGGTGGAGAGACTACAACTTGGACACGTTAATGATCATTAACAAGGACGGCACCTTAAATGAATTGGTTGGTGCATACAAGGGATTATCCCTTTTAGAGGCGCGTTCAGAGATTTTGAAGGATCTAAGAGAGAAGGGATTGACTCTAAAAGAGGAAAAAATGGAACATGTATTAAATGCACACGAACGGTGCCATACCCCTGTTGAATTTGTGATTGCCAAGCAGTGGTTTGTCAAAGTTCTGGATATAAAGGACCAATTAATTGAAAAAGGGAGAGACATTAACTGGTTCCCAGCATACATGGGGAAACGGTACGAATCCTGGGTGGAAAATTTGAGATGGGACTGGTGTGTCTCCAGGCAAAGGCACTATGGGATACCCTTCCCGGTGTGGTATTGTAAAGCCTGTGGGAAGATTGTCTTGGCAGACGAGGAAGATCTGCCAGTTGATCCTGTCAATGATGAGCCTCCCCGCCCGTGTGAGTGTGGATCAGAAGAATTTGTACCAGAAATAGATGTTTTGGATACGTGGTTCACCTCTGCACATACGCCGCAGATTGCTGCCCGATGGGCAGAATCAGATTCCTTCATGGATTTGGTATTTCCCATGAATTTGAGGAGCCAAGCCCATGACATTATCAGAACCTGGGCGTTCTACACTATTGTGAAGGCCATGCTCCACCACGATACAGTTCCCTGGTATGATGCCATGATTTCAGGGCACGGACTGGACGAGAAGGGAAAGGGCATGCACGCTTCTAGGGGAAATGTAGTTTTGGCTATTGATATGGTTAAAAAGCATGCAGCAGATGCAGTGAGATGGTGGGCATCAGAGACCAAGCTGGGTGAGGACTTACTATTCAAGGAGAAAGATGTGGTTAAAGGATACAGGTTGTGCGTAAAATTGTGGAATGCAGCAAAGCTGGTGTCCTTACATGTGAAGGAAAAACCTGAAAAGTGCGAGCTAAAAGATGTTGATCAATGGCTTCTGTCACGACTGGATGCAGTAATCAAGGAAGCGACTGACCATTTAGATGCGTACGAGTACAGTCGGGCCAAGAATCTGATAGAGTTATCATTCTGGCACGAATTCTGTGACAACTATTTGGAGATCATAAAATACCGATTGTACGGTAGCGGTGAGAAAGAGAAAGATGGTGCTGTCCTCTACATGCTGTATCATGGGTTACTCACGTATTTGAAACTGTTCTCCCCGTACGTGGCTCATGTAACAGAGGAGTTATACCAGAATATCTATGCAAAATGGGAAAAGGATAAGAGTATTCACATTTCCCAGTGGCCAGAACCCTTTGGGGTGCCTGAACCTGCACAAGGACAGTTGATTGTGGATATTATATCTACGTTGCGGAGATGGAAATCGGACAAAGGGTTGCCGTTGAATCGTGAATTGGCCAGAGTGAAGTTGTATGCATCAGAAGAGTTCAACCTTGAAGATATCAAGGGTGCTATGAACATTAAAGAGATTGAGATCACTGAAGGGACTCCTGCATGGGAGGAAAAAGTGTCGAGGGTCACCCCCGATTTTAAGGTGATTGGGCCCTTGTTCGGGAAAGATACCAACAAAGTGGCTGCTTTATTGAAGGAGCATGCTGAGGAACTGGAAGAAAAGGGAGAAATTGAAATTGAGGGGTTCACCCTGAAGAGAGAGTATATGACATCGATAGAGAAAGAGTTCTATGCAGGAGAGAAAAAAGTGGAAGTTCTCTCTTCAGGTGATGTTATCATTGAGATAGAGGTATAAGATGAGAGCTGCTGTCTACTATGGTGTGAACGATTTCAGAGTGGAAGATGTGCCAATACCAGAGATTGGAGAATATGAAGCGCTCGTTAAGGTGAAAGCCTGTGGTATATGCGGCACAGATGTGCACAAGGCAATCCATAAGACGGTGGAACCTCCCCTTGTTTTGGGTCATGAAGTAGCAGGAGACGTCATAAAAGTAGGTGAAAAAGTTCAGAAATTTGCTGTTGGTGACACCGTGGTGGTACCGCACCATACACCCTGTTTTGCCTGTTCTTACTGCCACCATGGACATTATACATTGTGTGACCAGTACACGAAGACCAATATTGATCCTGGTGGGTTTTCTGAGTGCATCAGAGTTCCGCAACCCAACGTGGAGAGAGCTATGCTCAAATTTAACGATTTGGACTACGAGGAAGCTGCCTTTGTGGAACCAGTAGCATGTTGCATCCACGGATGGGAAAAGTTGACAATGCTCCCGGGGGACACGGTTTTAATCGTGGGGGCTGGCCCTATTGGGTTAATCCATTTGGAGCTGGCAAAAGCGTTTCATGCAAAAGAGGTGTACGTGGCAGATATTAAGGAAAAACGGTTACACGTTGCAGAAAAAAGAGGAGGTATATCTGTTCACGTTGGTGGTATCGGTGGTGCTCATATTAAGGCAGATATTGTTATAGTGGCTGCTGGAAACAAAGAAGCGTATAACCTGGCGCTGCGCTCTGTTAAAAAAGGTGGGCAGATCAGTTTTTTTGCAGAATGTCCTCCCGGTTCCCGCATAAATTTGGATCCAAACTTGGTCTACTCTAAGGAGTTAACCTTTTCGGGAAGCTACTCCTCAACGCCCTTTGGCCACTGGAAAGCTCTGAATTTAATTCGGAAGGTGATAAACGTTAAAGATTTAATCACGCACCGGTTCGGGTTAGAAGACCTAGGAAAAGCCATTGAGATGGCCTATGAAGCGGATGATTGTCTAAAAATAATGATAAGGCCGTGATCTCATGAGAATGAAAGTTGCCATGTTTTACGGACCTGAAAATGTTCAGTTAGAAGAGAAAAATATACCAGAAATTGCTGATGGAGAAGTTCTGGTAAGAATAAAGGCTGCTCTAACCTGCGGTACAGACGTGAAAACCTACAGGAGAGGACATAAATTATTGCCGCCGCCTTCTCCCTTTGGACACGAATTTGCAGGAGAGGTTGCAGAAGTGGGTAAGAACGTTGAAGGGGTTTCAGAAGGAATGCGGGTGGTGGCTGCGAACTCTGCTCCCTGTGGGTATTGTTTTTACTGTAAACGGGGAAGAGAAAGTTTATGTGAGAATATATTCTTTTTGTGGGGAGCTTTTGCTGAATATATCGTGGTACCGGAGAGAATTGTCAAAAAAAATTTGCTGGAAATACCGAACCACGTAACATATGAGGAAGCGGCTTTAACAGAGCCCTTAGCGTGTGTCATCCATGGGGTGGAAGAATCCAATATTCAAATGGGCGATACTGTAGTAATCAATGGGGCTGGCCCTATTGGGTTATTCTTTACCACATTAGTGAAAAGAAAGGGAGCGCGGGTCCTCCAAACGGACCTGGTGGATGACAGGTTAAGAGTGGCTGAAAAATTGGGTGCTGATCACGTTATTGATGCCAAAAATGGAGAAGATGCCACTGTACAAGAAGTGAAGGAATTAACTGACGGCAGGGGAGCAGATGTAGCAATTGAGGCTGTGGGATACCCTGAAATCTGGGAAACTACCATAAAGATGACCAGAAAAGGAGGAACTGCCACTTTATTTGGAGGCTGTGAGAAGGGTACCGCCATAACGGTGAATACCGCATTGCTCCATTACTCTGAATTAACCTTGAAAGGTGTCTTCCATCACACTCCTCATTACATAAGAACTGCTCTAAATTTGATATCCTGGGGTGCTATTGACGCCGAAATATTTATTACGGAGAAAATGCCTTTGTCTCAAATTGATGAAGCTTTACAAAAGGTTTTGCACCAGAAAGGAGTTAAGATCGCTTTGATTCCATAGAAATATGGTCTCATTTCTCACGCTATAGGTCATCCAAGAATGCAGTCCTTGCCATTACTCTTCTGTCAGTAGAATAACCACATCCTGTTCTCTACGTGGCTTGCTGTGAAGAAAAAACTCGAAGCAGTTGCTAAGGTTACATACACAAAACTTAAAAATAATGAAAGAAATGCCCATTCATGGATGTAACTAGAGAGGCTGATATTGGTATTTCACAATATATTGACAAGAATTTAGGAAAATCCATAAGAGATCCCCTCTATGATTATATACCATTGTCACAGGCAGAAATAGCGATTGTTGACTCTCCATGGATGCAGCGATTGAGGGAGATAAAGCAGATGGGAACTACCAATAGAACATACATATCGGCAAACAATACACGGTTTGAACATTCATTGGGTGTTTGCCACCTTGCTGGCAAGATGCTGGATTCTCTTGATAATCCTTCCAAAAAAGGATTGTTAGACCAAATCGTAGAGAATGTGGACGAAACCATATATGAAAGGATTTTGGCTGATTTTCCCCAAGATGATGACAAGAAAAATATCTTAAAGCAATCTGTGAGACTTGTAGCTTTGTTACATGATGTGGGCCACGGGCCATTTTCCCATACGAGCGAACAATTTCTTAAGGTTAGTCCCACATACAAGAAATTTAGGAAAATCTTAAAGCCCCATGAGATCTGCAGTTTGGAAATAATGCTGAAATACATTCCCAAAGGGATAGAATTGATCCTGGACAATGAGAAAATCGATTCCAAACATGCCTCGAAAGGCAAGATAACTAAAATAACAGCTCTTAAAATGGCCAAGAAATTCCTTGAAGAAAAGGACTTGATAAAGTCTCTATTCATTCCATCTTACAAAAATCGCGACTCTCTGCAACCGCTCAATATGATAATAAATAGTCAACTCGATGCTGACAAACTCGATTACTTGAGACGAGACGCATATGCCACTGGATCAGAATTTGGAATTGCACTCGATGTTCAAAGAATGATAGGGGGTCTTTCAGTACGTGAAAACTGCCTCTGTATAGAGAAGAAGGCCCTGAGTGCTGCAGAAAGTCTGGTTGATTCGCGATATAAAGCGTACCGTTACATACATACACATCATGTAAAGCTGCAAATGGATGAAATTCTTAGGAGAGCTATATATCATGGATTACAAGGGGGTGTATTCAGGATTAACGTAGGGGGAAATGAAATTAGAAATCCCTTTGGCGCAAAATACTTTGGAAAGGCACTGTACAAAGATGGAATACTCTGTTTTGAATATGGGACTATCGATGATCACTTTCTCATTCAAAGAATTAGAGAACATGATTCAACAAATCAAGCAGTCAGTAATGCAAAATACTACCTAGAGCGACTAGAAAAAAGAATACTTTTCAAATCCCCTTGGAAAGTCTCTGACACATTCATATTAATTGAGGAAAAAATCAAAAAGGATGTTTCTATACCTATCATAAAAAAACATAATTTGCAATTAATGGAAGAATTACTAGCTATTAATGGCGATCATATTTCGCAAGAAACTATAAGTAGATTGGAAAATGAAATAAAAGAAAACTCTACTTTGTGTAACCTTCATAAATTAATCTCCAAATTTGAAAAAGATAAAATTCCACCTGAGCCACTGGAAGAAGAAATTGTGAAGTGGATTAAAAAAAATTCTTCAATAAACAACATATCTCCAAGAGATGTCATGATCGCGCACCTCAGATTCGATCCGTATCCTGCACCTGTAGGAAGAGAGAAAAGAGAGAGAATTATGCTCCTCCATAATGGTGAAAGAAAAGATCTTATCTATTTTTCTCCCGAAGTAAGAGGGCTCATAGTATATTGGTTTGTAGAAAAGCAATATCACGGCATCTATTTATACTTTTCAGAACCTCTTTATGAAAAAATGGGAAAGGATTTCATATTTGAAAACTTAGAAAAGCTCGTGAATCATCTAAAAAAGTCAAAGATTATTCTTGAAAAAGGGATATGACGAAATAAATATTATCCATTCTTTATTAATTGGTATATTCAGATTTTTAGTTCCTCTTAGAATTTCATTGAGCTCTTTTTCAAAAAATTTGTTAAATATCACTTTTAAAGAATCTTCTTTATCATCTTTAAGGAAATCTCTCATCATAAAATGTACAATATTCATCTCATTACGTTGTAAATCCTTTTCAAAATCTCTTAAATCATCAGTCAACTGACATAAACATCCTAAATGTTTTGTAGTCTCAAACAGTTCGTTGTAATCTTCCACGGATCTGCATACATCCACAGTTTCAAAGATTATATCTGAAAGAAAAGAGTACATGATTCCAGATAATCCACAGGCCTTCATCTCTAATGTAAATAATAATTCATTGCAAGAATTACGTATAGTTCTGTAATTTTCAACCATTTCTTCTAATTTCAATATCATATCAAAATATTTGGATATATACACTCCTTGTAGTAGAACGGCTGATTTTTTAGAAAAATTCTCTTCTGCAAATTCTTTAAATGCTCTAGTAAATATGTCAAAAACCTTTTTCATTACTTCACGTTCATCGTGGCAAGGCTTAATGAATTCTAAATATATCTTGTCATGATCATCTATGTAATCATCAGTGAAATGAGAAAGCATATAAAAAAGAGTGGTCGCAACGCCGGCTGTTTTCAACTTCTTTTCTGGTATTTCTGAGTTGCCGAGCAAGAGCAGTATATCATAAGGGTATAAGTGGTCCTTCCTTTTGATGAGTTCTTCACAGTGGAGATTCTTTTCAGCGGTTTCTAAATGAGTATAGACTTCATCAAGAATTTCCGATACAAATGATCTAAAGTTATGCATTTCATTAAAATGCAAAGATTTCTTGAAATCAAACTCTATTTCTTTAAAATTTTTCAGAAAAATATTTCTTGTGTTCGGTGATATATCCCTGTCTAAAAGTATATGGTCATGGTTGTATTTCAACGCTTCAAGAAAAGAGGGCACTATCTCCTGTGAAAGTTCCTCACGTATGTATGGTTTCCATTTTACACAACTGCTATCCACTTGGTTCATTTTGGGTTCCTCTCTTTCTTTTCTTTATTAAGAATAGTCATGATGAGTTTAAATACTTATTGTAGGCTGAAATCGACAGGTTGCCCATAACTAGGGTGCAGCTCTTCCATCTGATTTCCATGAAAACCCACATCAGCAGAGGGTTATATTAACTATTCATGTAGTTCTACAGCCAAATCCATGAAGTCTCGCACCTACCTTAGTTATTTATTGAGACCTTACTGATTTCGACTTCTGATTTTTCCATTCACGATAAAGAAAAATGATACGATTCAAATATTCTGGTTTAAATCTTTCACAATGCAAAAGTTCATTCTTTACTCTTCTGAACCTTCTCATATATCGCTACTCCTCCCGCATTACAACCCCTTGCACAGCCAGGCCCAAAACAACCTCAAGCAAAAGGGATCCACTGTAAACGTACGTGACATCTCAGACACTGAAGCTCCCATCACGATGATCCCCGAGACCGTCACCACCACATGCAGGAATGCTATTGGATGGCTAACGAGAGCAGGAAGATCCTTTCTATAAGAGAAATGTCAACTATCTGTTGAATCTCCCATTTATCAGGCGTACTACCCATTCTTACCTGTCTGAACCTGGAACCTTTACCATTCGAACCACTGAAACTCATCTGTTAGCCAAACCTTTATATTCTTCAAATGATCTCTCTCTGTGGGAGGTGTAAGAGTGAAAATAACCTATCTGAGCCATGCATGCTTTGAGCTCACAAATACAAAAACCATCCTCATTGACCCCTTCTTTGAAGGCAACAAGAACGCACCACCATACACAGGATATCCTGATATCATTTTGGTAACCCACGAGCATCGAGATCACAGCGATGCACAACAATTTAGCTCACCAGTGGTCTGTCCTGATACCTGCAAAAACAAATTCACAGAAACAGTGACCATGACCATTGGCGAAAAGAAAACCGTACAAGGGATACCCATTGAAATGGTGAAAGCATCCCACCACCAATCTGGGTACCCCACAGGGTACATAATAGAACTGGAAGGCAAACGCATCTACCACATGGGGGATACCTACTTGGAAGGCGTCAGAAACTATGGTAACCTCGACATCTTATTTGTCCCCATTGGAGGGTACTACACCATGAACATTGAAGAAGCTTTAGAAGCATTACGAATCGTCAAGCCCACATTGGCCATCCCCATGCACTACAATACATTCCCCCAGATAAAGGCTGATCCTTTAGAATTCAAACAGTTGGCAGAGGACGATGGATTCACAGTCAAGGTGTTCAATTTTGGAGAAACTGCAGAAGTTTAACCTGTACCGGGAAGTGCTTTCTCGAGGCATCATTGCTGTTGGACTGGCCCACTTTTGTACTCATCACCTTGAGTTCGCACTTCCTCCCCTTTACCCTTTGATGGAAGAGTTTTTTTCGTACTCCGATTTAGGAGTGGTATCCAGTGCTGTTATCATAACATTCATTTTTTCAGACTCCTATAGACCACCTATCAGACAAAAGAGGAAGAAAGTTATTACTCGTATCTTTTCTCGTTCTATGAGCAGGTTTCACCTTTGTGACTGGTTATCTCAAATTTTGTTCATTTGCGGTATTATGTGAATCAATGGCAATATCTCATATGTTACACGTGTAACATAACGAATGCCCAATTTCCAGACAACCTCTANTNAACCATCACTAACAGTAAAATCACACAAAATACATGTACTGATTTTCAACCTCCAATGTGCCCACAACCAACCGGTATCTCCCATCAACCTGTTCCAATCTGCCCCTGGCTTCAACGTTCTCTCCTTCTGCAAAAACATCACAGTAAACACCCTCGTAAGATATAATCTCTTCAATGGGGACATTAACTCCTTCAATTATTTCTAATACCTCAATTTTATATTTTGCAGGTAAAAACATGGACTCTGAGCTGTCAGTAATTTCAGCTTTTATGGTGGCTGCTCCCATGCCGGTGTACTGAACCTCACCATAATTTTCAGTGATTTCATCGTCTGTTCGTGTGGGATGCACAGAAAAATACGTACCTTTGTAGAATCCGTAGTTCCATTTTCTGGCTGCAAAGAGTTCAGCATCTCTCCTGCTCAGGTTAAATATCTCCATTTTATGTGAAATCCATTCTGTTTTTCTCGCCTCTTTTAAGATTTCAACGTTCTTGAGGGTTTCTAATACCTTTTTCAGCTTTTTTGAATTTTCTTTCCCGTAAACAATTAAATCTATATCTGAAAACAACGGGTTGTGTAACTCAATCAAAATAGATCCTGTAATACCCAGAAAATCTAAAGGTACACCAGTTTCATCGATAATATCCTCTGTAAAGGTGGCTACTTTCTCCTCCAATTCATCCTGTGGAGAAGTAACTAACTCGGTCAATCTTTTCTCAGGTTCGTAGTACTCTTTAATGTAACCTTTAGGGACCATGGACATTTCAATGTGACGAACTGGACAGTAATGCACATACTGGGGATAATTTTCTTTTAAATACTCTATAGTCTTTGAAACGGAGAACACATGGTAGTACGGGAGTTCTCTCCTGAAAGCTGTATCATTTTTCCTCCATTTCCCTTCTACAACAGGTGAGTACTTTAAATATGCTGTAACCTTATCCGGAGGATGCAAATACCCGGCCACGCAAAAGAACATGCCTTCTTTGGTTTCCAGAAAGTCTCTATCTTTCAACTTTCTCATGTACCGTATTCAGGAAAGGAATATAAAAGGTGATGGGTAACAGCTTTCCTCCAGATCCAGATTCTGCGCTATATGAAAGGATTGCGTTTACAATTATCTACATTTACAATTATCTACTTGCTTTTACTTTGTTACACGTGTAACATTCCTCGATGATTTTATGCTGAGCAGTCTCTTCAATGTCTTAATACTATCTCCTATACAGGTACAACACTGTCTCCCAATTATACCCTCCAATCTCGCCATCATACTCTATCAAATCGCCGCTCTCTACAACTTCGATGAACACTAATTCTGCATGCTTCAATCCTGTAAGCTGCTCAATCTCTTGTACTGCATCGTCGAAATTCCCTACAACATCTGCAAATCCCCAGTCTAGTGCCTCTTCTCCAAACCAGGTCAGCCCGTCTGCATAGTTCTCCACGAAATCAGTAGTTAATCCCCTTCCCCTAGACACTGTATACACGAATCGGTAGAATGCGTCATAAACTGAATCAGTGATGAACTGCCGTTCCTTATCATCTAAGCCTCTCCAATCTGCTCCTGCATCCTTATGCTCCCCTGTCTTGAATACTGTAATATCGAATCCAAACTGGGAATAGTACCCTGAAGCATCCACGTGCACGTAAATAACCCCAATACTCCCTAGCTCTGTGTCAGGTCTCACTACAATACTGTCACAGACAGACATGATGTAGTACCCTCCAGATGCTGCTATCCCTCCCGAATAAGCCACCACTGGTTTCAAACTTTTCAACCGTTCAATCTCGTACGTGATCTGGGTTACCGCCACCACTGTTCCTCCAGGTGAATCAATCCACAAGACCACACCTTCAATCAAGGGGTCTTCACCCACTTCCCGCAATTTGGCAGCAATAGGCATGACATCTTCTGAGTCCAGTATACCCTCAATACGGATGACAGCCACTCTACCATCAAAGGGCCCTTCCCTGAAGGATTGCTCTATGGACTGCTGCTCTCTATTGTATTCTTCTCGTAATTTGCTGTAATCAGGTTCAGGAATCTCAGCTTCTTCAAAGGTCAACTCTTCTGTGAGCTGCTCTGCACATCCTGCCACTACTACGGTGACAAGTATCAATACTACGAGTAGGTTCTTCATAAACTCACCATGGTGGTTTACCATCACAGGTATAAATATGTTGAGATGAAGGATTGCTCCAATTATTTGGTGCTTGTCCCACTTTGTTACACGTGTAACAAACCTGAACCCTACACCAATCTGAACAACCCCTCAACCCTCAAACCTCAGAACGAAATGTTTATATGACTAGATGATCTAAGCACCTCATGCCAGAACATGAAGAAACACACGAAAAGTGGCGCGAAGATCCTTTAGGAGGAGTATTCGTTGGCCTGTTCCTGATCGTTGTAGCCGGTATATACCTTTTCAGAGACCGGCTCCCTGGAGAAGAATGGTGGCCCTGGATTATTGTAGGCATTGGCTGCATCTTTTTACTGGAAGCTTTGGTCCGATCTATCAAAGCCGAGTACAAAAGACCTTCCTTTGGCAGGGCAGTACTAGGAGTCATTCTAGTAGTAGCAGGTGCTGGCATTGTCTATGGATTCGAAGAATACTGGGCACTCATTATCATTGCTATTGGTGTTCTCCTCTTGATATATTACATCCGTCAGAGTGTTTGACCACATCCGTCAGAGTGTTTGACCCATTAGTCTCTCCCAGTAGTACTTTATCACATTGAAATCCTTTTCCCTGCCCAGACAGGTGAGTGCACTCCCTCCAAAGGACTTGACCACATCTCCGATTTTGTATCGCGGGAAGAGGCAGGAAGAAATAATGAGAGAGCCTCTTTCTCCCTTTTCCAGTTCGTACAGCATTTTTATCCTGTGGTTAGTCTCCACTTCAAAGAAGTAGAAATCGTAGTTAGGGAATACGTACGGTCTCTTGTCTAACTGCTGGGCATACATTCCCTCTGTAGCACCATACATCTCTCTCAAATCCGAAAAATCGTACATAGCTTTGAGGACAGGTTTTTCCTTGGTGTTAATACCCACCATGGAGATACAGAACAGTACAGGCTTTTCCCATACATCTTTGGGGTAGATATTGTATTTCTTCTTTAAAAAGGTAGCAAAATGGATCATCCCCTGGGCAACACCGGTAACCATGGTCACCTTTTTATTCTTGGCTTCATTGTAGGCAAGATCAAATCGTTTCTCCCAGTCTCTCTTGGTAGTTCCCGTACCTGATTCGTTTATTTGATCGATGGTCGGGACAACTTTGAGTCTCCCTTTTTCAGCCGAGTATTTGGCGTAAATACCAGAACTGTATCCGTACTCCACTTGGTTTCCTCCCACGTCCATGGTTCCCACATTCGAGGGGAAGTTGTTGTTTAAGACGTACCCTTCCAAAATGTGATATTTCTTCTCCTTGTATACG
>JGI2171J19970_10000379_pt1 | contig 23131 bp, 27 predicted proteins | sample DeeMarSWOR324_28_FD_19970 | JGI IMG/M metagenome (IMG submission 19970) | reverse complement strand
ACACAGCGGTCCCACCACCACCATCAAGATGGCTGACCGTGATTTTGTGAAGTTGATTGCGGGTGAGTTGGATGCCATGAGTGCCTTCACCACTGGAAAACTCAAGATTGAAGGAGATCTCATGAAATCCCAGCTTATCGAGAAGCTGTTTAAGTTTTAGGGGAGGGATGAGTATGGCTACGGGAATTAAAGACAAGGTAGCGATTATAGGTATGGGCTGCACCCGCTTTGGAGAACGATGGGATGTGGGCGGAGAGGAACTCATGGTGGAGGCCTTTACCGAGTGTATTGAGGACGCCGGCATTGATCCCGGAGAAATCCAGGCAGCCTGGCTTGGCACCTGCATAGAGGAGGTCAACGTGGGCAAGAGCGCTCTGCCGTTGTCTATGACTTTGCGACTTCCTTTTATTCCGGTCACGAGGACCGAAAACTTCTGTGCCAGCGGCACAGAGGCATTCCGGGGCGCGGTTTATGCGGTGGCCTCTGGCGCATATGACATTTGCCTGGCCCTGGGCGTGGAAAAACTCAAAGACACCGGCTACGGCGGGCTCCCCAACCCGGGCTCCAATGCTGGGTCCTTGAGCTGGCTGTGGTTTCCCAATATGACAGCGCCGGGCGCCTTTGCCCAGCTCGCAACAGCGTATGCGGCCAAGAACCGTATCCCGGATCAGGACCTCAAGCGGGCCATGGCTCAGGTCTCGGTCAAAAGCCATGAGAACGGGGCGCTCAATCCCAAGGCCCATCTCAGAAAGCCCGTAACCATTGATCAGGTTTTGGCCGCTCCTATCATAGCCCATCCGCTGGGGCTCTTTGACTGTTGTGGCGTGAGCGACGGGTCGGCCTGCGCTATCGTGACCACAGTGGAAAAGGCCAGAGACATGGGAATAAAGAATCCGGTTACTGTCAAGGCACTGCAACTGGCTCTGAGCAATGGCGAGGAGATGGGTTACAATGAGTGGGATGGGGATCATTTTATGACAACGGACCGGTGCAGTACCAAGGCCTATGAAGAGGCGGGCGTTACGAATCCCCGCGAAGAGATCAGCATGATGGAGCTCCACGACTGCTTCTCTATCACGGAGCTGGTCACCTATGAGGATCTGCACATTTCCGAAAGAGGCAATGCCTGGCGGGACGTCCTTGATGGGTTCTACAACCGGGATGGCAAGATACCCTGTCAGATAGACGGCGGATTAAAGTGCTTTGGCCATCCGATTGGCGCATCCGGATTGCGCATGCTCTATGAGATGTACCTACAGTTCCAGGGAAGGGCAGGGGAACGGCAGCTCGAAAGCCCTAAGTATGGCATCACCCACAATCTGGGAGGGTTCCCTCCCATGAATATATGCAGCATAGCCATCGTTGGTCTCTACGATGGGTAGGATCAGCATATGCTTGAAATTCTCGTTACCGCGCCCGTGGGTGAGTACAGGCTTTTCAGGAAGGATGAGAGCCAGTGGAAGCCGGGACCGGTGAGATCATGAAGGGAATCAGTGCCAAGTTGATGGGACTGTCAAGGACCTTGCCATGAGCTACGATGAAAGACCTTGGCTCAGGTCTTACGATCAGGGGGTCAGCCCTGATGTCCAGATCCCTGACATTTGCCTTGTGGATCGTTTTGATGAGACCTTGAAGAGGTTTCCCGAGAGACCGGCGGTCCATTTCTTTGGCACAACCATGACTTATCGAACGCTCATGGGCCATGCCAACCGCTTTGCCCGGGCGCTCGTTGAATGGGGTTGCAGGCCCGGAGACGTGGTTGGTATTGACCTGCCCAATATTCCCCAGTATCTCATAGCCCAGGTGGGCACTCTCAAGGCCGGCTGTGCAGCCTCCGGCATATCACCTCTCTTCACCCCTAGCGAGATGGTCTACCAGTTGAACGACTGTAAGGCCAAGGCCTTGATTGCCCTCGACGCAATATTTGAGCACCGGCTCTTGCGCGTAGCGGAACAGTTGCCCGACCTGAAAATCGTGGTTGTGACAGGCATCCTTGACTTCCTGCCTAAGATCAAGCAGATTTTGGCCCGGCTTTTAAAGAAAATCCCCTCTGGGAAGGTGACTCCCTTGCCTGGAAAGAAGATCATCCGGTTCCTGGATATTCTTAGTTTCTATCCTGATCACCCCCCTGACGTAAAGGTGGCTCCTGAAGATCACTGCCTCGTTCAGTACACTGGAGGAACCACTGGTACCCCAAAGGGAACGGTGCTGACCCATCGGTGCCTGGTAGCCAACCTGGTCCAGATCAATGAATGGATCAAACCAGAGGAAGGGAAAGAGATCGGCCTCAGCGGTTTCCCCTTCTTCCACTTGGCGGGACTCATGTTGGGCATGGTTGCCCTTGCCGCTGGGGGTGCCCAGGTGTTAATTCCTGATCCAAGAGATACCAAACACATCGTAAAGGGAAATGGCCCGCTGCGGTCCGACCATTTTGGTCAACGTCCCTTCTCTCTATATGATGCTTCTGGAGGAGCCAAGATTCCGGAACCTGGATTTTTCCAACCTGAAGTTTTGTATTTCCGGGGCAGCACCCTTTTCAGTGGATGGTATCAAGGAACTGGAGAGGATAATCGGCACAAACAAGCTCATTGAGGTCTACGGCATGACAGAGGCCAGCCCCATCATCACCATGAACCCTCGGAGAGGAAAGAAGAAGATTGGCACGGTGGGGCTCCCTGTCCAAGGCACCCGAGTGAAGCTGGTAGATGTGGAGACCGGAACAAGAGAGGTTCCTGTGGGTGAAGAGGGCGAGATCATCGTGCAGGGACCTCAGGTCATGAAGGGCTACCTGAATAAACCGGAGGAGACGGAGATCGCAATTCGGGAACTTGAGGGTGAGCGGTGGCTCTATACTGGAGATGTGGCCCGTATGGATGAGGAGGGATACTTTACCATTGTGGATCGCTCAAAGGACATGGTGAACGTTGGAGGGTTCAAGGTGTTTTCGCAAGAGGTTGAGGAGAAACTCCATGATCACCCGGCCATAGAACTTTGCGCCATTATTGGCGTCCCCAACCCAAAAAGGCCTGGGAGCGAGCTGGTGAAATTGCTGGTCCAGCTCGAGCAGGGCTACGAAGAGAGGAATGAGGAGGATACAAAACAGGACATCCTCTCATTTGCCAGGCAGTGCCTGTCCCCCTACAAGGTCCCCAAGATCATCAAGTTCATGGAGAGATTGCCCCTGACCCCAGTGGGTAAGGTGGATAAGAATGCCCTCAGATCAGACAGGGATTAAAAACCACTGCTCTGATCCGCTGAAGCTTTGCGCAGTATTAATCTAAGTCAACGGGCGTTTTGCACCTGTTACACCTCATGGCACCTCTGAAGAGCTTATGACCGCACTCAGGGCAGATATAACGCGCCTCCTCATCGCTAATCCATTTTTCTGTTCCCTTTTCTCGCCAATAGGGTATCGCCCGCAGTATGACCTTCTTTCCAACAGGTATGGAAAACTCTTCTATTAATTTGCAAGGAAAATCCTCGCATTCGTGACAGCCTGCGTATCCCTTTTTCGCGGTGCAATCTCTTATAGCGCATTGATTGCAGAAGGAAAACCGTTCTGCAGACAAACAACCCTTGCAATGAATGTCCTCAGCGGATAGGTTCTCACTATTAGGAAGTCTGCCCTTATATACCCCGACGAGTCTTTCTCTAAACTTCCAGTTATCGTCAAGGGTTACATAGAGGATAGCACATACACCACAGTAAAGACCGCAAGGCGCTATGTAGTCTGGATTTATTTCCATATACTAGACCTAAAGAAACTGGAAAGTCTCAAAAAATATCTCTTTTGTCGACATCTTCTTTGCAGGAGGTTTTAAATACTAGCTTGAGTTGTAGATTATGTCAACAATCTTACTAATGATGGCATGGAATAGACTGTGTATACACATTTTCGATTTTGTTTTGTACCAAGCATATGAGCACCATTCTCAGTACTGTCCTGCCGCGGACTGATTGTTTTGTTTGATCTCGGTTTTTGTTGGTCAAGATCCGGCAGATAAATTGCCTTGACATCCGAACCAGAGGGTAAATAATTAGGTTACGGAGGGGGAAAATCCAGTTGAACGTACGGTGCACAAAGCTTTGGATCTGTATCATTGTGTGGGGGATCCTCTTTGCATGTTTAGATCCATCTCGGGCACAGGCCAAGAACCTATTGATTGGTTTTACGCAGGGAGAGAAATCAGATTCTGTGCCTGAGGGATGGGAACTTCTCACCTATTTTCGAACGGTCAAGAATAAGCTGTCTCTCAGCAAGGAGGGAAAAAGGACTGTTCTCAAGGTGAGCAGCGTGGGAGGCGCATCGGCTATTCTAAAGAGGCCCGAGGTTGATCTCAAGGCATTTCCTGTTCTTGTATGGCGATGGAAGATCAATAGGGTTGTGGGCATGGCAATTGAAGGCCAGAAGGACAGGAACGACTCTGCGGCCAGGATTAGGGTTATTTTCGGAAGGCCAGCACCCAAACCCTCCCGGAGCCCGCCAGAGATTCAAAAATTCTTAAAATCCCTGGGGTTTCAAATGGGAGCTGTCGAGCCAAGTGGCTTCAAGATCGACTATATCTGGGGAAACACCATCTCTAAGGGAGAGGTTATTGACTATCCAGGTTCAAGAAATCATAAGGTTGTGATTGTTGAAAGCGGAGGCAAAAGAGCGAGCCGGTGGGTGTGGGAGAAACGCAATCTACTTGAAGACTTTCGTCAATTCTTTGGAGGGACTCCCCCTGGTCTTGCAGGAATTGCTGTTCTGACAGATACTGATCAGACCAACGAGGGAGTAGTAGCCCACTATAGCAGCATCATCATGATGAGCGAGTGAGCTTTCCCGCTTCTATAAGCTTAGATCTCTCCCTGTTCAATGGTTTCTCATTCAGTGCTTACTATCCTTAGAATGCCCTTCGCCCGCGAGAAAGGGTGAGGTAATGATATGTTTGAACCGGAGTATAGAGTTGGTTTTTTGGTACTTAAGAAAGAGATAGGCCTTTTCCCTACCTTGAAGGTTGTTATTCCTGCTGTCTTCAAGTCGCTGGTGATCAAGTATAGAGCCGACAGAGATCTCGATGATGCTGAAGAGAAGAAGACAGAGATAAAGAATCATTTTAGGCTCCTCGCTTTTACCTATAAAGAGGTCCAGAGGCGATTTGGAACTCAAAAAACGAATGAAATTATGCATGAGGTTCTCATGAAAGGTGGACAGGTCTTCTTCCGGGGGTTTGAGCCCCTTGGCAGCGAGGACGATCTCTTGGAGTTTAGTGCGGTATACAGAGATTTTGAGAGTCACAATGTTGTATTTGATGTGGTTGAAGAATCTAGGCAGAAATTCGAGATAGTAATCAGGAGGTGCTTGATTTACGAGGCCTTTAAGGAGCTTGGAATGGGAGATCTCACGCAGTGGATGTGCGATATAGCATTTGCGTACTTCAGGGGCTATCATCCAAAAATTACATATGTGAAGGATGGCATGATCGCAAGAGGAGATGATACCTGCCATGAGATTTTTATGTGGCAAGGCTAACCAGATGGCAAGCTTAAGTTATCCGCGTTGAGGAGGGGGCCTTTACCATCTAAACAGCTTCTATAGTGGAAGGTGGTTTCTTGGTTATGCTATAGGTAACACTGACAACCCCGGGCACTTCTGTGGTAATTCTCTCTGCCAGCCTGTCTAAGACCTCATAAGGAAGTTCGGTGGGTGATCCTGTTTTCGCGTCCTTGCTCTCCCAACATCTGACCTCAATCTGCAAACCGTAATCTCTCTTTCCTTCTCTCACCCCAGTAACCTTATCCTCATGAAGAATCGCCAGATATTGAAATGCCCCGCTAGAGGATAGTTCTTCCTCAACAATTGTGGTAGCCTTCCTTACAATCCCTACGCGTTTGGGTGTCACTTCCCCGATTACTCGTGCAGCCAGGGCTGGCCCAGGAAAAGGTGGTCGGTTATATATTTTGTCTGGCAGCCAGAGTTCCTTAGNGACCTCTCTGATTGCTGATTTCCGAAGTTGGATTAGGGGTTCTATAATCTTGTATCCATACATCTCCTCTGGATCGATCCCGAGCTGCTCAAGGATATTGTGCTGCCTTTTGATTCCGGCAACGGTTTCTTCAATATCGGTGTAGTTAGTGCCTTGCAGNAGATATCTTGCACCAGCCTCTCTCACTAAGGCACCAAACACGTCTCTGTAAAACGCGCGAGTAATNGCCTCTCTTTTGTCTTCTGGATCGGNGCGGCCTTTTAATGCGTCAAAAAAGGTTTTCTTGGCGTCGACAAGCTCAACAGTCACTCCCAGATCTTTGAATACTGAAACAATATTCTCAGGCTCCCCCCCTCTCATCAGACCGTTATCAATAAAATATGTTTTTAGCCGATCACCCAGCGCCTTGTGTCCAAGTATGGTAGCAGCAGCGGAATCAACACCGCCTGAGAGGGCACTGACAGCCAGACCATCACCAACAATCAAGGAAATCTCTTCAGTCTTTTCAGCGATGAATTTCTCGGCATCTAATTCCTCTAAGGCAATCTCCTTGATTTCCATGGTGCCTCCTATTTTAGCCTTCTTATGTTNTGNCACAATGCATACTAAACTTACCTACCGTAATGTCAAGGTCTTTGGCGTTAGGCAGCAAGGATAAGGGGTTTTTCCACCTTAGGGCAATCCGGATGCCTTCCACAATTCCATCCCCATTACCTCACTATGATTCACCGCAGGTCTTACAACTGGTGGCACTACACGAACTGCACGAAGCGCCCTTTACGCTTGAGAACTCACCATCGCTCTTATGGCAGAAAGTAGAAAGAAGCTTCTTAACGTCGTTGCCCTTGCATGTGGGGCAAGACACTTCCTGGTCACCGAAGACCAAGAGCTCGAAGTCCTTGTCGCACTCCCTACAATGATATTCAAAGATAGGCATGCTAAAGCCTCCCTACAAACTTTTGATCTTAAGATCCTTGGCTATAATATAAGATCGTCTCCAGTACTTGTCGAGCCTGTTTAGGCATTTTATTACTGTAAAAATGGATCATGTCCGTACGGGGAATCACCTAAATAACCTCTGAGAGTAACATATGCTTTATGTATAAGAATAGCAAGCTTCCTGTGCGTCGGGCGGTTTCCTGAAAAGAGACAGCGATCACCACCGGAAAATTTCCCTTTATACGAAGGCATTATCGAATCAAGTATACACAGGCCTTCTTTTCTCCAAAAAGGCTGCTATCCCTTCACGTCCATTGGGTTGATCAGCGCACCGTGACAAGGCCTCCCGTTCCTTTTCAAGCTGGGCCTCAAAAGAGGTGTCAAAGGAATCGGTTATCAGTTTTTTATGGGCCGCAAAAGAGGACAGAGGGCCAATTTTCATCTCTTCAACCAATTCAATAGCTCTTTTCAAGGACTGACCATCTTGCACCACCTCTGTGACAAGACCCCAGGATAAAGCCTGTTCGGCGGCAATTGGACGGTCAAAGGCCGCTATTTCCATTGCCCTCGCCAACCCTACTAATCTGGGCAAGGTAAATGTACCTCCGCCATCGATGCTCAACCCGTTGGCAGTATATGCCTGTCTTAATACGGCGGATGCCTCTATGACCCTGAAGTCGCAGGCGAGGGCCATTGAAAAACCACCTCCTGCGGCAATGCCATTAATGGCTGCCACTACCGGTTTGGGCATGCGGCGTATTTCCAGGATGGCCTGATGGTACCTGGCTGCCAGTCCGTGGAATATCTGACCATAGTTTTTTTCAAAGGTTGCTACCCATCCAAGGTCCGCCCCTGCACAGAAGGCTTTCCCCTCTCCGGTAATTACGACACCCACAACGAGCCTGTCCATAGCGAGCTCTATAAGTCTTTCTGCCAGAAACTGGATCAGATCCAGGCTGAATGCATTAAAAACCTTGGCCCGGTTCAGGGTTATCCTGGCAATCCCTTGAATCACATCCAATTTTATAGGTTCATCCATGTGTAATCTCCTTTATACAAAAATTGTGTTCTTTCTCTGCCGAGTATCCTGAAGAGACCATACAGATGTCTCACAATTTGTACAACCTTTTGGGGTTAAGTGACTTTTTGTAGCTTTGAGTTTTCGCCTCCATCCAGGGCAGGTAATGTCCCACTTGGGGCGAATCCCCTACTCCTATCTCCATGTAACATCTTGATGATTCTCCTGCAATGGTTATTATTGATGTCTTGAGCTTGACCTCTATTGCTGGGTTTAGTGGATCCGGGATAACTGCGGCTACAACCATTGAATACATGAACATGGAATAGCCAACTACAGCCACTCCTTTGCCAGTGCTGAGAGCCTTCTCTGCCTGATTGCAGCGCGGATTTGGCGCATCAATGATTCCAGAAAGTACAAATTATGTATGGTCGCCAGGCGTATGGCCAAAAGTTCCTTGGCCATAAAAAGGTGTCTTAGGTAGGCCCTAGAATAATTGCAACAGGTATAGCACTCGCACCCTTCATCAATGGGGCGCGGATCATCCTTAAATTGCGCGTTAAGGATATGTATCCTGAACCGTTTCGTCTCTTTAGCAAAGAGCGTCCCGGTCCTGGCCATCCTCGTTGGCAAGATGCAGTCAAAGAGATCAATCCCATGTTTCACCACTTGGAATATGTCTTCTACCTCACCGATCCCCAAGATATGCCGTGGCTTATCTTGTGGCAGGGGTGGGATGGACCATTCCAAGACTTGGCACATCTGTTTCTTAGAGTTTCCGAGGGAGCCACCGATGGCGTAGCCGTCAAAATCCAGTTTTCCCAGGAATGTGGCACTCTGCTCCCTCAGATCTTGGTATGCGCCACCCTGAACGATTCCAAAGATCGCTTGACTCTTGTCCGAAGTACGCTGGAATTCCCCTAATGCACGGATGGCCCAGCGATGAGTTCGCTCCATTGCCGCCCTGGTGTAACCATAGTCGTGGAGGGGTGAGGTACATTGATCCAGCACCAGGGTGATATCTGCACCGAGCTTTCGCGCTATCTCCACTACCCGCTCAGGTGTGAACCGATGTCGGGAACCGTCCAGATATGAGACAAATTCCACCCCATCATCATCGACCCTCACCAGGGATCTTCCCTTCTTCGAGGTGAAATGCCGTCCCCGATCCTTCTCCTCTGGAAAGATGGGTGCGATCTTGCCAACCCCATGTTCTTTGGCTGCACCTAAGCTAAAGATTTGAAAGCCACCAGAGTCGGTCATCAATGGCCCTTCCCACCCCATGAATCGATGGAGCCCTCCCATCCTCTCTATCACATCTTCGCCAGGTCGGAGGTGGAGATGGTAGGAATTGGTGATAATAAGCTCGGTTCCGATCTCGCGAAGGTCCTCTACCGATAGAGAGTTCACCGTCCCTTGAGTGCCAACAGCAACGAACGAGGGGGTTTGGATGGTGCCATGAGGGGTAGCAATCTTGCCAGCCCGTGCATCCTCTTCTTGTGTTAAAATCTCGAAGGAGAACATCAGTAAAAGATAGTCACTGTCCGATGATAAGGCCTTGCTTTGAATTCCTTGTGCTGACCCATATTCCATAGGATCCAATCGATCTCGACCGCCCTCAAGCTCTTTCCCATCCCCTCTAGTTCCTTGCGGATCAGCTCAACCGCCCAGATGGTGTTGGCCCTGATCTCAACCTCCTCCGGGCCTCCCTGCCCAAGGAAGATCTTTTGATCCACCTTTCGGGCCAGGGATTGCGCATAACGCAAGATCCCCAGATGACGGAGCACCTGGGGGAGCTTGTAGTCGGCAAAGGCGGTCAGCTTATCGATATCCACAAAACCGCCCCACTGTGTACCATCAAATGCGCCATAGAGGTCAGCAGCAAGTATTTGTGCCCGCTTATAGAAGAATACCTTATGGTCCAGGTATTGTGCAACGTCCTGGAAGGATGACAATTTTTCGGCCAATAACCGGGCCAGATTTATCGCTGATTTTCCTGCAGTCGCCACCAAATTGTGAGCCTCCCCACCGTACTCTTCAAGGAGGACCCGGCCCAGGTCATTAAGGATCTTATGGCGCTGTTCAAGGAGCTGCAATTCCCCTCGCCCGCGCAAGATCTCTTTCAATTTGTCTAAAGAGAGCTTAGCCAGATAGTCGGCCTTGGTGATCGGGACATCTGACTCAATAGCCTCCTTAAGGGAGGCTGCCAGGGCATAATAGCCAGAAACCCACCTCGATTCGTATTCGATCTCCCACGTGTCCTTTCCTGGTTCTGGCCAAAAGCAGAAGTTGAGGCTGTCCAGGACCAGAATGTAGGAGACCATCTCTTCACTTCTGCCACAAAAGTGGTAGAGGCAGCTCCAGGGTGGCACCTCGATCCGGTCTTCAAGCAATTTCTGGGAAAATCGCACTAAGGCCTGTTTTTCAATCCGCACCTGGCGGCTGTTTTCTGCTACATTCCGCGCTGTCTTAAGGACTTCCCACATATTTCTGTATGATCGTTGTAGGGTATCAGAACGCTCTAGGTGGAGCGCGGGCGAACTCTGCAAACCCTGCGGAGCCAGCTAAAAAGGGCCCCATTTGTGAGGTGAAACTCAATGAGAAATGATAATCAAGTGAAATCCCTTTCCTATGCCGAGGGTATAGCGAAGAGGTGGTTGTGTCAAGGACAAAGCAGGCAATACCACAGAGGATAAATTTTGCCTTGACAATCAAGCGAACCATGGAACATAAGTATGGAGCAAGGAAGAGACCTAGCTCTGGCGTTAGCGGGCGGGCATAACAAAAAAAAGATACCCACACCCTTAAACTATTGGCTACTATAGTAACAAACCGGTAATGCTCCCCAGTTCATGGCACCATCTCATCGATTCGTATTTTGTCACGTTGAGGTACATTGTCCCCTTGACAGGTTTATTGCGTGATGTCCTTGGAGGCTGAAATGCGGGTTGAGAAAGGCAGAGGCAGCAAAACATGACGCATCATATCACAATTCCAGATGATTTTCCCAAGGCCATTTCAGGAACAAAGGCAGAGGCCAAGGTGAGAACCTTGGGAGAGGTTCATATCTACACTCGCAAGGCGGAGACCCAGGAGGAACTCATGGAAAGGATCAAGGACTCCGAGGTGGTTATCAATATCCGGGCCTATACCCATTTGACCCACGAGGTTCTCGCTGCTTGCCCAAACCTGAGGTTGATATCCATCTGGGGGACGGGAACAGACAACGTGGATTTGGGATCGGCTCGGGAACTGGGAATCACGGTTACCAATACACCTGGAGCTAATGCGCTGTCCGTGGCCGAGCACACCATCGCGATCCTTCTGTCTCTTGCCCGAAAAATTCCCTACCTGGATCAGGAGGTTCGCTCAGGGAACTGGCCCAGGACAGAAATGGTTCAGCTCAGCGGTAAGGTCTTGGGGCTCCTGGGTCTGGGAGCTGTCGGAAGACATATGGCGAGGATGGCAAAGGGCCTGGGCATGGAGGTGATTGCATGGACGTTTCATCCATCCCGAGAACGGGCAAAGGAAAGCGGCGTGCGTTTCGTTTCCAGAGAGGAGTTGCTGAAAAACTCCGACGTGGTGAGCCTTCATCTCCGGTTGAACGACGAGACACGGGGGTTTTTAAAAAAAGAGGACTTCGATCTGATGAAGCCAACAGCCTTTTTTGTGAATACCGCTCGAGCGGACCTGGTTGAACCTGGCGAACCCTATGAGGCTCTCCGGTCGAGAAAGATTGCTGGGGCTGCACTGGACGTCTATGACCAAGAACCCCTTCCCCCTGGCCATCCAGTAACAACCCTGCCGAATGTAGTGCTGACCCCCCACAATGCTGGGTTGACACCAGAGGCAACCATCAGCGGGCTGATGATGGCAGCGGAAAACGTGGAGTCGTTTTTTAAAGGCAAGAAGATCGATCCTGCCTGCCTGGTGGTCAGGGGAAGCCGATGAGAATTAAAGCCGTAACGTAAGATTGCCATGAATATCAAAGCCGAGGTTTTCCCAATCTCCCACAAGACTAATATCTGGTCGATTTCTGATCTGTTCCCAAATATTTTCTGACACGTATAATTCATCTAATTTTAAGGTATTTCGAATGATAATAATACGCGGCTTCGTGCCAGGTAAATTCCAGATTGTTTTCATGGCTACATTGAATGCCTCCTCTTCAGTATTGCACACGATTGGAATTCTTGCTCGATCAAGAAAGGTAGTAGTAATGGTATTTGCATAGGTAGCGTTAAAGTCAATCTTTTCATATACTTTCTTTGTAACTAGGTGAGCCAGCCCAATCCCTAATGCATTTCCACGCGTTTCCTTTGTTAAATCTAAGACAATTATTCTCTTTATTTTCGGAGGACTATACTCACCTTCTTTACATCCATTGATTCCACCCACAATATTGGTATCCATTCCAGTTCCACTAATGTTCTTCCCCATCTCTTCTACAATAAGGATGTCGATATCTAATACGGGCAGAACAGGTAAGATCTTTTTACATTCCATGAGCAGTTCCCTGTCCACTTTCTCAAAATTGCCTGGTGCAACCGCAATTAACTTATAGGTATCATCATATGCGTTCTCCAGGATACCTAAGCCGCAGAGAATTGGAGCCTTTTCTAATACCACTTTAGCAAATTCAACCATGTAATCCCTAAGGCCCCTCACTCCTAAATAGTGCACCAAACTTGCCCCCTTATGATTGCCCAAACCTACAGACAGCATCTTATGCAATCCACTTTCAATGTCCGATTTGAAGGCCGTATGGGCCTTGATCCGGTTAACCACGATTATGCCATCTGCCTCAAAGGCGATCTTGTCGAAATACACAGGCAGGCGATTTTCAAGACACCCTAGTTCTACCACGTCCATTGAACTCTTAATGGATACACCCATGGTTTCTTCGGTAATTCCATAATTCTCTAATACTCTCTTTTGCCCTTCCGCGGTGGCGCCACCGTGAGAACCCATTGCGGTAAGAATAAAAGGAACACCCCCTCTTTTCTTAACTTCCTCGACGATACTCTTTATGATTACCTGTATGTTATTGATCCCTCTGCTTCCCACTGTTATGCCTATTCGCATACCCGGTTGGAGCTTTTCGCTCAATTTGATTTTCTCAAACTCTTGTGATATTTTTTTTGGGATGCTCTCTACCTTTTTTTGCTCAAAGATTTGCATTATACGACGCATCTTTACTTCTTCCATTTGACATACTCCCTTCCCCACGCCCAGCTATGGGCTATTTAAGATGTAGTAATGAAAAATTTGCCTCACTTTTTGAACGTTAATGGCTTTTTCTTTATATAGAAGATTCAGGCCCGGGTCTACATTTTTGACAGGATCGGAGCCAATAAAGAGTAGAGGCAGGTGAGGTCATTGGCTTGACAGGGTAGGTGTTATTCTATATATAATCAAGCCGCAACCAGGATACCTGGACTCTGTGCGAGGTGAGCAAATAGAGACTCCTTTGCAGGCCAATCGAGGCCAGGCGAGGGGACGATAATCAGGAAATAAAAGAGGGGAGAGAAGATGAGACCACTGGATGGAATTAAGGTAATCGAGATGGCTGGTCTTGCCCCGTCGCCATACTGCGGCATGATACTCGCGGATTTTGGGGCCGATATTGTTATCGTGGATCGGCTGTTAAAAGCAAGGCCAGAGATCCCAAACATCATGGCCAAGAACCCCTTTGACAGGGGCAAAAGGTCCATGAGGGTCGACCTGAAGACAGGGGAAGGTATTTCTATTCTCCAGAGAATGATTCAGGCCTCTGATGTCCTGCTGGAGCCGTACCGGCCAGGCGTAATGGAAAACCTGGGACTTGGTCCAGATGAGGCCTTAGATCTAAACCCCAAGCTGATCTACGCGCGGCTCACAGGCTGGGGACAAAAAGGATCCTATGCAAGCATGGCGGGGCACGATATCAATTACATTGGCCTTTCAGGGGCCCTTTCCTTGTTTAGAAGAAAGGGGGAGAGGCCTCTTCCCCCGTGTAATCTCCTGGGAGATTTTGCAGGTGGCGGCATGCTGTGTGCTATGGGTATTTTTTTAGCTTTGATTGAGAGAAACAGGTCGGGCAAGGGGCAAGTAGTGGATGCAGCTATGGTAGATGGAGCGGCCAACCTCTCTACCCTATTCTATGGCCTTCTGGCCAACCATCTCATGACCCTTGATATTGGAACCAATATGCTGGACAGCGGGGCACCCTATTATCAGACCTATAAAACCGCCGATGGCAAATTTATGGCGGTGGGTGCCATAGAGGGCAGGTTTTATCAGGAATTCCTAAAGGGTCTTAACCTGGACCCATCATCCCTCCCACATCAAAATGAGCGGGGAAGATGGCCGGAGATGACCGCCAGGTTCGCTGAAACATTCAAGACCAGAACACGGGATGAATGGACATCCATCTTTGAAGGGAAGGATGCCTGTGTAGCGCCTGTATTGGAACTTAATGAGGTAGATCAGCATCCCCATAACGTGGAGAGGGAGCTTCTTATTGACCTTGATGGTGCCCTGCAGCCGTCCCCGGCCCCGAGGCTGTCGCGAACACCTGGCAGAGCTCAAAGGCCCGGGAAGCCAAGGGGATCCGAAACCAGAGAGATCCTTAAAGAACTGGGGTATTCTGCCCAAGAGATCAAGGCCTTTAGTAAGGATGATATCGTTGAATAGGGGGTAGACGATCAATCTTCAAAGCAGCCCTGTTTCGTGAAATAGGGAGCTAGGCACAATTCGGAATTGCTGCGCAGAGGCTACAGTCATGGAATCTGTCTCTTATGCAGTACTGGAATCAGCCTTTGGCACGCTCAGTATTGTTTGGCAGGAAACCGAAAGAGGGCCAGAGGTTCAGCGATTATTCCTCCCGACTGAGGGAACTTCGGTGGAGAAGATTGTCCGGATTACCTTCGCTGACGCCAGCCCCCTATCGTGCACTGCTATTACAGAACTTGGTGAACGAATTCAAGGCTTTCTTCAGGGTGAGGCCGTTGATTTTGAACTAGATATCATAGCCCTTGAAAGGTGTTCTGAATTTCAAAAAAGGGTCCTTTTGGCTGAATACGAGATTCCCAGGGGTTGGGTGAGTACTTATGGAAGGATTGCAAGGAGTTTGGGAGCTTCGGCTGGTGCAAGGGCAGTTGGTAGAGCCCTTTCGCGCAATCCTTTCCCAATAATCATTCCCTGTCATCGAACTATCATGTCCACGGGTGAACTAGGTGGATTTCAAGGTGGACAAGACATGAAGCAGGCCCTGCTTAAACTCGAGGGATTAGAGTTTTCAAAGGCAGGAAAGGTGCTCACAAACAGGATTTACTTCTAACGCTACAACCAACTCCGCAAGAGTGGGGCGGCTGAGCTTGATCATTAGGCATTATTGGGTTGGTAAGGATTTGGTGCTGAAATGAAGGAAAAGATCCTTTTGTCATGGAGTGGCGGAAAAGATTGCTCTTTGGCACACTATTATATCCAAGAAACAAAGGCCTATGAAATCGTCGCCCTTTTGACCACTCTTACAGATGGCTACGACAGGGTAAGTATGCATGGTGTTCGAAGGACCTTACTTGAACAGCAGGCGGAGTCTTTAGGTGTACCTCTCCAAAAGGTCTATATCCCAAAAGACTCGACAGATAAAGAATATGAGTCAAGGATGAGGGAGGTGCTTTTGGGATATCAGAATGAAAGTGTCAATTCCGTTGGCTTTGGTGATATTTCTCTGGGGGATGTAAGGAGATATCGTGAGCAAAAACTGGCACAGATAGGGATGGAGGCAATTTTTCCACTTTGGAAAAGGGACACCGGAGCGCTGATAAGAGATTTCATAGATTTAGGGTTCAAGGCTATGGTCACGTGTGTTGACTCAAAAGTTCTCGATTCATCTTTTGTTGGAAGACTCATTAATGATGACTTTGTCTCCAGTCTTCCACCACATGTTGATCCCAGCGGAGAAAACGGTGAATTCCATTCCTTTGCTATTGCTGGGCCGATCTTTACACAAGAAATAAAAGTATCTATTGGCGAAGTGGTTTTAAGGGAGTCCTTTTATTTCTGCGATTTAGTGCCCGGATAGCATTGACCACAGACAAGGAGAACATTAATGGGCGAGGGCCGCTATACCGGGTTCGCCGAGTGAGGAGGTGGATTATGTCTATAGTGCAGTTGCCGCGGGTTGCCTTAGGGCACTGGCCAACCCCTCTCCATGAGTTACCAGGCCTTTCAGCCGCTCTTGGGGGACCTCGGATATTCGTTAAACGCGATGATCTGACAGGGCTCGCACTGGGAGGCAACAAATGCCGCAAGCTGGAGTATGTGCTTGCAGATGCTCAACAAAGAGGGGTTGATACCCTTATAACGAGCGGGAGTTCGCAGTCTAATTTTGCCCTGCAAATGGCAGCTGCAGCACGCAAGTTGGGGATGGATCCCTATTTGGTGCTGGTCAAGGGGGTTCATGTAGAGACACAGGGCAATCTCCTGCTCCACAATATCCTCAATTCAAAGGTTAACATCCTTGAAGTTACCGATCCGAGTGAAATGTTTACTACTATGCCCAAGAAGATGAACGATCTGGCTGATGAACTGCGCAGCAAGGGGCGCAATCCCCTGGTAATCCCGGCTGGAGCTGAGATTCCTCTGGGAACCTCTGGCTGGGTCAGCGCTGCTGAAGAGATTAGCCAGCAGCTAAAGGATAAAAAAATAGACGCTGACTATGTGGTTTTGGCCAATGGTGGGGGAGGTACCCAGGCAGGGTTGGTTCTTGGTTTCAAAGGACTCAAAGTCCCCATTAATGTGGTTGGCATTAGCGTCATGTATAAGAGCACCGAGGCCATAGACGTGGTTCTTACCCATGTGAATGAGACCGCCAAGTTACTCGGTCTGGATGTAGCCATAAGCGCGGGCGAAGTAACGGTTTACGATGGTTATGTAGGTCAAGGCTACGGCATACCAACAAGGGAATGTATAGAGGCCATCAGAGTGGTTGCACAAACCGAGGCAATTTACCTTGATCCGGTATATACTGGAAAGGCAATGTCTGGCCTCATAGACCTCGTTAAGAAGGGCCACTTTACCAAAAAAGATACTGTGCTTTTTATCCATACCGGGGGTGTAGCTGCTGACTTTGCTTACAGCGAGGAGTTGAGTAGCCTTTAGGTTTCGGCGAATCTCTCCCCACTTCTCCAGGTAATATACCCTTTTGCCAACACCTTTGAACGATACCAATTCATTAACCTTCCAATCAATCTGCCAAACAAACCAGAGGGTTTACCGCCACCGCTCACTTTCTTACCTTTTGAAGTGGTTTTTCGTTCTATGGTGCAGGTTGCCCTACGCCACCAACGATGGGGATCACCTGCCTCATCGTATCTCCCCTTTCTCCCCTCTGTTATTCAATGGACATACCTTTAAACATTTGAAGCACGAATAACTGCCGTGGTCGTCAACACCCACGGTATTCACCATTGTTTCAAATGAAAAATTCTCTTTTATGGCCTGGTCTCTCAGTAGGTGCGCCAGAAGTGGATTGGAATTCGCGTGACGTATGCATAAATTATGATTAACCTTGCCTGTTTTCTCTATGGCATTAATGGGACAGACATCTATGCAGTCGAAACAGCCTAAAGGACAAAGTTCGCCACTCAGCTTTTCAGTTGGCGCTAAATCTATTGTGGTAACCACGCCCCCTAACAGAATCCTTGTCCCATAACTGGGATGCGCAAGTAAGCCACATTTGCTGAGTTTACCCAGGCCAGCCTGTTCAGCCCAGTAAACCAAAGGCAGAAGCCCCCAAAACTCTCGATCCACTATCTTCCACGGGTAGCAGCTATAGATTGGGCTGGCCAAATGACCTTTTTCCTCCAAAACTACACAAACCCTATTTGACGCCATGTCAAGGGACCTGTATAGCATGTTGCAACAGCGCCAGTATAGGGCTAGATCATTGTCATCTGCGTAGATAATTCCCTTGGGGATCGGCACTCCATAACAAATGATCGACTTTGCCCCCGCTAGAATAGTTTGGGGAGAGAAATTTCCCGGTACCGAGGGGAGTTGACACATCGCTGCAATCCCCATAATGGGGATACCCTCACCACTGAGGAGATCCTTAATCTCCACTTCGATCTTCTTTTCTATCATTCAAACCCCCTTTTTTCATTGATTAGGGCAATTGGGGCTGACGCACGCATTCCCGCACGCCTAAGGGCAAGGCTAATCTGGCGGTGTGGAGCGCAGCGGAATACTCGGTCAGGTTGATTCTTTGTTTAGGTCAAAGAGATGCTTTTCGGCAAGTTCTTTTCAGAACCACGTTATGTCCATGGTTTTCTAGGCACAGTCTTTCACTACCAGGCACTCGAGCAGATGTCAATAATCAATGAGTCATGCCTGGCCCCAGTCACGTTTTGCCAAAAGGTATTAATAATCAACTTGAAAAATTGGCAAAAAATCGTATATGTTGAGTATCAAATAGACCAAGTAGGAACAATACTATGCCTCAAGTAGCCGTTAATGGAATCAAAGTATACTACGAAATTCATGGGAAAGGAGACCCTCTGATACTGATTATGGGTCTTCGGAGAAATGCGGAATGGTGGTATTGTCAGATACCTGTTTTGTCAGAGCATTTCAAAGTTATTGCATTTGACAATCGGGGGGCCGGCCGTTCAGACAAACCAAGGATGGATTATTCCATTCGTCTCTTTGCTGACGACACCGCAGCATTGTTGGAAGCCCTGGGCATCAAGAGAGCCCACGTGCTGGGTATCTCCATGGGAGGATATATTGCGCAGGAACTGGCAATTAATTACCCTGACAAGGTCAGGAGCTTGATTTTGGGTTGCACCAGCTGCGGAGGTGAGCGTGCGGTTCGCATGAGTCCGGAGAGGATGAAGGAGTTTGAGGCCGTTGAAGGACTTACACCTGAAGAAATTCTCAGGAAGAATATGGACATCTATTTCTCCGATGAATTTATCCAGGAACACCCGGAAAAGGTAGAGGAATTTATGGAGATTTCCTTCCGCTACCCCCAGCCCCCCGAGTTCTTTGAGAGACAGTTCGCAGCCTGTTTAAAGCACGACACGGTCAGCAGGCTCCATCTTATCTCCGTTCCCGTCTTGATCATGGCAGGTGAGGATGACCCTTTGGTGCCATCTGAGAATTCCCGGATACTCAAAGACCTCATGCCTGGGGCAGAGCTGTACCTTTTTCCCGGATGCCGTCATTGTTTCTTCATTGAATCAACCGAGGAGTTCAATCAAAGGGCAGTTGCGTTCTTTTCCAGGTGAGAGAATGCCCAGAATCTTTAAATCAAAGGAGGGGGACTATGAAAGTCATTAAGGAAGGCGGCCATCGACTTTTTGAAGAAGATGCGGAAACATCACAGTATGTCCAAGAAATGCTACGGGATCTTAAAAGAAACGGAATGGATGCTGTACGCAGGTACAGCCAGAAGTTTGATGATTGGAATCCTTCCAGTTTCGAGCTCAGCGAACACCAGATCGATGAAGCAATTAGTAAATGTGATGAACAGCTTATTGAGGATACTGATTATTGTCAGAAAAATGTCCGCGTGTTTGCGGAGGCTCAACGTGCGACCATGAAGCCTCTGGAGGTAGAAATCAGTCCAGGAATCATACTGGGACACAAGCATATTCCTGTCAACTGTGTTGGGAGCTATGTGCCTGGCGGTCGTTACCCCATGTTCGGGTCTGCCCAGATGAGCATTATCCCAGCCAAGGTGGCCGGTGTTGCAACCGTTGTAGGCTGCACGCCTCCTGTAAAGGGGGAAGGCTATTATCCGGCCACAATCAATGCCATGCANAAGGCCGGGGCGGATCGTATTTTCATTATCGGCGGGGTACCCGCGTTCGCGCTCATGGCTTACGGCATGGGTGAAGTTCCACCCGTAGACCTGCTCTGCGGCGCCGGCAATAAGTTCGTTGTAGAAGCCAAAAGACAGTTATTCGGGCAATGCGGTATCGACCTTCTTCCCGGACCAACGGAAATCGCGGTTATTGCAGATGACAGCGCCGATCCCTCCCTGGTCGCCTGTGACATCCTCGGCCAGGCCGAACACGACCCTGACAGCGGTCAACTGGTGGTCTGTCTGAGCGAATCATTTGCCCGCGAGACGCTTGACCAACTCAACCAACAACTCGCCGTGTTACCAACTAAAGATATCGCGGAAATCTCGTGGGGGAACAACGGAAAGATCTATGTAGCCGACGACAGGGATGAAGCCATCAACCTCAGCGATGATTATGCGCCTGAACACCTGGAGTTGCACGTTGAAGACACGGGTTACTATTTTGATCGGCTGAAAAATTACGGCTCTCTGTTTATCGGTGAAGAGACGACCGTTGCCTATGGAGACAAGGCCATCGGTACCAATCACATTCTGCCGACAAGTCGGTCGGCAAGGTACTCCGGAGGTGTGTGGGTAGGCAAGTTTTTAAAGACGGTGACATTTCAAAAGATGACGCCGGAAGCCAGCATCAAGGTGGGCGAAGTCACTGCGCGACAATGTGAAGTGGAACGAATGCTGGCGCACGGCATTACCGCAACTGTCCGTACAAAACGGTACGCAAAATAACAAGGTAACCGTTCAGGGGTTCAGGGTTCAGAGGTTCGGGGTAACCCTGAACCTGTGAACGCCTCCATAACAGAAGCATATTTAATGGACGGGTCATTCCAACACCAGGGATCAGCCATGCGGGTTACAGCGGCTCCCGCATCCCATGGTTAGAAAAGCTTCTCAACAGCTGCCCTCATTTTCTTCCAGTTGAATTTCTTTGCGAGACTCAATGCCTCCTTCTCTGAAAGGCCTTCGTAAGAAACGATGAATAGGGCTCCTTGCGTCTGGCTCTGAGCTAGAAATACGACCACTGAGCCTGAGTTCTCATTCTTGTCATAGCTAGTATGTACCTGGAAGCCATCAATTTTCGAGATGCTCGCCTTGACGTCCATCGATTCTGCCTTCATTTCCTGCATCTGGCCCTGCGTCATGGCATTATTACCAAGCATCACCACAGCAGTTATCTCCTTGTTATCCTTAGTGTAACTGCGAGTGGCATTCGTCATCTTCATAGCGCCCATGTCCATGCTCATGACTTCCGGTTTTTCTGCTTCCCACCCTGGTAGATCGACAAGCAGCGGCGTGAGCGAATGGTGATTCTCAGCATGTGCTATCGTCACAAATACCACAGCCAACGCGAGCACGAATGCATGAACCTTACTTAGAATGTGATACTTCATTTTGTCCTCCGTATATGTTTAGATTATTATGTATCCTCAAACCGCGATTTCGCGGCCCGGCTTTAAAAAATCCCACACCATTTCGGGTGCTGCTTCTATTACTATTGAATCCTCTAAAAGGCATATTCTCCTTCCTCATATAACGCTGAGCTCAGCGGCGGCAATTAGCCGTCCGCTGCAGCGAAAGTTGGGCAGCCTAGTCCGCATCGGCTAGATGATTTCGAATGAACTTATGTGTAGCCGCGACGACCTGTTCTTTGAACTCCGATGGACTCTGAGCCACCCAAACCGTGAAATTGTACAATTCTTGAGCGTCAGCCTTCAGCCATTTGTCGTTACCAAGCAAGAACGTGAGCAAGGTAGTTATAGCAATTCTTTTGTTACCGTTTTGAAAAGGATGGTTCTTGATCATGAGGTAGAAGAGAATACTAGCTTTAGCGATCAGTGTTGGGTACAACGCTTTACCCGAGAATCTCTGAAACGGGGTCAGAACACAGCTTTCAAGCGCATTTGGGAACCGGGTAGAGAAATCCGGTATGGGCTCATCGAAAGAAAGATGCTCTTTCGCGAGTCGGAAAGCAAGGTATTCGACATCCGCTATCGTGATGATCTTCACTATTCTCTACCCAACCGCTTCAGGACTTCTCCGTATTCTCGCACCGTCTTTCGAACAGCGGCGTCTATCCGTTTCTTTCCCTTTGTCGTCACCTCTTTGCCAAGGATGTCTCTGATAGTCTGATCCTTAATGATGTAGGTCCTACCTATCCTTGTAGCAGGGATCTGTCCTTTCTTGACACGATTGTAGATTGCGATACGGCTGACCCCNAGAAACTTGGCAAGTTCAGGAATAGTGATGTACTCTTTTCTCGGCATAGCTCTTTCCTNTGATGATGATGTTAACCCAGTNCCTGTGAGTTAACATAAGTTAACACAAAATGCAAGCNTTAACATAAGTTAAGATTAACTATGNAAGTTAACNAGATAAAGGGATGATTTTGAGCCATTTCCAACGTTGATTTCGAAGGATTGGCTTAAATCCCAGTATGCACAATTTAATTCAGCAGAAAAATCTCTGCATTTTCCGATATGAGCTGTTATTACAGAAAAAGTTCTTTATTAAATTTTTCTCTAATAACGGTATTTAGGATATTAGTGGAATTACCAAAGATAAAATTCGGAGCTATTATTATGGGCAATCAAAGGGGCATATCAAGGGCAATGATCCGCAGAGACCAAAGAGATTGCTGGATCTTGCAAAGGAAATATTGCGGCGCAAGCATTACAGCATCTGAACGGAGGAGGCTTATATTGGCGTGTATACCTTCCTTATGCACTGGCGCGAAAATATCCAAATGCGGACAGGGAATGGGGATGGCAGGGTGGGGGTGATAACTTGATATACACGATATTAATGATAGAATGTGCATAAATTCTTTTGACGGCGTGAAACATGAGGGGTACAACTATAGTCATTGATGAGAAGCTGGTAGAGGCTGGGACGCACCTCACGTTGCAGTGCTCGGATCCCTAATATGGCGCATTTTTTAGAAAAGAATTTGGAATTATGATCATAACCACCTGGAATGGAAAATCCTTTGATACAGATAGAGATCTAAGTGCACCTGAACGACACATAATCCAGAAATTGTTCGCGTGGGAATCCATGGTTAGCAGCCTGAAACAGTTTAGAGAGAAGAAGGAGGCTGCCCTCCTGAAGGGTTGGAATAATTCGGGGCCCATAGCGGAAAGTATGGCTTTAAGAACTATCATCGAAGACCTGGAAAGAAAGGTGGTTGCCCGTTTGGGAAAGAAATCCCCGTGAAAAACCCTTGTGCAGTGTGGCGCCTGGGCAATGATCGGCAAAGCCTTCTTAGATTTTGAGTTTACCTGGTGAGCACCTCAGGCCTCCTACGAGAATGGCCATACGTTGCTGGCAATTGCAAGGGAGGGATAGGGCCTT
>JGI2171J19970_10000378_pt1 | contig 23153 bp, 24 predicted proteins | sample DeeMarSWOR324_28_FD_19970 | JGI IMG/M metagenome (IMG submission 19970) | reverse complement strand
GCGAAAATAAGAAGCCCAAAACAAACCAAAAGGGGGCATTGGTAAGTCCCCTTTCGCTGGTTTTAGTTGATTTAACTCTTAATCAGCCGGTGTAAGGCAGGCTCTCAGCGGCTAACTTTGACCCCCCAACCATTCATTTCGTCATAGCCCGTCCTAAGTTGATACGTTCAATCCTGGTTTCTGTTCCCCATCCCACATGCTAGACTGCAGGAAAGTCGCCATATTTACATCGCTGTTGGTTATCTCGAGCTTTCGCCGTATATGCTCCCGGTGGCGGTTAATAGTGGCTGCCGATACTCCCCTTATATGAGCTATTTCCTTGGTTCTCAATCCATTACGAACCATGTTGCATATGGTGATTTCCGTGGGCGTAAGAGAATGGTATGAATTCGACAAATGACTGATAAAAGGTGACGTGATTTCTTCAAGGTTCGTCTGGAGTATCTCCACATATTTGAGCTGGGTCGGCGGTAGTTGCAGAGCCAGGGCCTGCACTATCGGTATCAGGATTTTTTCTACGTTGGTTTTAATATCTCCCTGGATTTCCTGCTTCTCTTGCTCAATCCGGGCTAGGACTATCCGTAGAGCGGTGTTTGACTCCTGCAAGGCTTGACGTTCCAGAGTTAATTGTCGATTGGTCTCCTGTAATTCCAGATCCGCCGATATTCTGGTGGCAATGTTACCAATCTGTTCGGCCACTGCGTCCAGCAGGGCACGTTCCTCTTTCAGGAAAGGACCCTCGTCAGCCGGCGGGCACTCTTCTAGGTAGAAAATATCGCACTCGCCCACCACCTCATGATACATGTAAAGCCGCGATGACTGCCGCCAGTTGGTCACCTTAAATCCATCGCTTGTATAGGTCTTACCCTTGAATAGAATTCGAGAGCAGGTGATCGCAGGGTACTGCCAGGAATAGGGCAAAAAGTTCACCAGTTCCTGCAAAAGAGCGTCAAGAGAATACATATGTCGCTCAGCTAACTGCGAAACCCCGTAAAGGCAGTTCAATTCCTTAATGCGCTCGCGTAGCGCGGCCTCGACCTTCTCAGGCTCGATTTCGCTGGGAAACGGTATGCGCCACAAAAGAGCCAGGTCTTTAGAGGGAAAAGGCAGACGCGGGCCGCCGGCTGAAGGTGAGGAAGGCTTTTTATTTTCCATCAGACTCCCCCATTTTATTGCCTATTTTTCATAGGCATTATTAGTGCATTTATTCCGTATTTACATTACCCATCCTATCAGCTAACTTAAAAGTAGTCAAGCTTTCTCTTGACCAAAGGAGGGTAACATGCCGTCCCAAACTCTAGATCAAATCCTGGAAGGGCGCCGCAGCCAACCAAACCAGCTGATTGAAGTACTCCACGACGTTCAGAAAAATTACGGCTACATTCCCAGAGAAGCCATAAAGTCCGTGTCCAAAGAGTTGGGGGTGCCGCTTATTGAAGTCTACCGCGTGGCTTCCTTTTACAAGGCTTTCAGGTTAAAGCCGTCCGGCAAGCACGTCCTGACTATGTGTGAGGGCACTGCCTGCCACGTGCGGGGCGCCCATCTGCTCCTCGACCATGCCATCGACCAACTCGGGATTAAACCGGGCGAGGTGACCCCCGATGGTCTTTTCTCCATCGAGCAGGTCAACTGCCTAGGAACCTGCGCTCTGGGGCCTATAGTTGCCGAAAACGGCTCTTATCACCAACGCATGACGCCCGCTAAGCTCCGCAAGCTCATCGAAACCCTCAGCCGCCAGAAAACGGAGGAAGCTCACTATGCCCAGACTCAATAGCTTCCGCGAACTGGAACACCTGCGTGAGCGGCTCCGGGAACAGCGCCGAAGCATTACCACCACGGTGATGGTCTGCGGAGGGCCCGGCTGTCAGGCCTCTAACTGCCATGCCGTCGTTGATGCCGTCAGGGATGAGTTATCCAGCCAGGGGCTGGATGATAGCGTGCGCCTGTGCGTAACCGGCTGCCACGGATTTTGCGAGCAGGGCCCTATCATCGTCATCGAGCCGGGCAACATATTCTATTGCCAAGTCTCACCAGAGGACGCCTTCGAGATTGTCTACCAGACGGTGATGAATGGTGAAGTGATTGAGCGCCTGCTCTATGAAGACCCGGTATCAGGCAAAAGATTCCGCACCGAAGCGGAGATTCCCTTCTACAAGGCGCAGGATCAACAGCTACTATCCCAGAACCGCATGGTTGACCCCTGCTCTATCGAAGATTACATCGTGGCCGGTGGCTATTCGGCTCTTCCCAGGGTGCTTAATGGCATAGCCCCGGAGGATATTGTGAATGAAATCAAAGCCTCGGGCCTGCGGGGACGTGGCGGCGGCGGCTTCCCCACCGGGCGTAAATGGGCTGAGTGTCTGGAGGCGCCCGGGGATGAGAAGTACGTAATCTGCAATGCCGACGAGGGTGACCCCGGGGCCTATATGGACCGGAGTGTGCTCGAAGGTAACCCACACCTAGTTTTAGAGGGCATGATGATCGGGGCACAGGCCATCGGTGCTCGAAAAGGGTACATCTACGTGCGCAACGAATATCCGCTGGCGGTCAAGAATTCACGGATTGCCGTCGAACAGGCCCGCGAACTCGGCCTGCTCGGTAACAACATACTGGGCTCGTCCTTCTCTTTCGATGTAGATATAGCCCGGGGTGGTGGGGCCTTTGTCTGCGGAGAATCAACCGCCCTAATGGCTTCCATAGAAGGTAAAGTCGGCGAGCCCCGCCCCAAAGATGTCCACACCGTGGTAGACGGTCTCTATCACCAGCCCACCATCCTCAACAATGTCGAGACCTGGGCCAACGTCCCGTCCATTATTTTAAACGGGTCGTCATGGTTCGCTTCGAGGGGGACGGAAGGGGAGCAAGGGAACCAAGATCCTGGCCCTAACCGGTCGCATCAAGAACACCGGCCTGGTTGAAGTGGCTATGGGCACCTCAATCCGTGAGGTGGTGTTTGATATCGGCGGCGGAGCGGTCAATGGTAATCCGATAAAAGCGGTCCAGACCGGCGGGCCATCGGGCGGCTGTCTCCCCCTGGACAAGTTCGACCTAGCCGTTGACTTTGACGTGCTCGCCGAAGCTGGCTCCATGGTCGGTTCGGGCGGTATGGTGGTGATGGATGAGAAAACCTGTATGGTGGACGTGGCCAAATATTTCCTTACCTTCCTGCAGGATGAGTCGTGCGGCAAGTGCTTGCCCTGCCGGGTCGGGGTTGACCGCATGCTCGAAATAATCACCGATATAACCGAAGGCCGTGGCCGGATGGAACAGCTTGACCTCTTGGAGGAACTGGCCGATACGGTTTCCCAGACTGCCCTTTGCGGGCTGGGCAAGACCGCGCCCAACCCGGTACTTTCCACCCTGCGTTATTTCCGTCCCGAATACGAAGCTCATATAAAGGAAAAGAAATGCCCGGCCGGGGTGTGCAAGGCCCTGATTAGCTACTCGATTGACCCGGATAAATGTAACGGCTGCGGTGTCTGTATACGCGGGTGTGTGCACGATGCGATCACCGGTGAGAAAAAACAGCCACATGTTATCGACCCCCAACTATGCCAGAAATGTGGGGTCTGTCGCAGCGAATGCAAGTTTGATGCCATCCTAGTGACTTAAGAAAGCGAGGAAAAGATGCTGCAATATGTCAATGTTAGCATAGACGGCGCTATTATTCACGCCGTCAAGGGTACCAGCGTCCTCGACACCGCGGTTGAATACGGCATCTGCATTCCTCACCTCTGTCACGTCCCCTACCTGTCCGATATCGGCGCCTGCCGCCTTTGCATTGTCGAACACGTGGTTAACGGCCGTTCTGAGATTACCACCTCCTGCACCTTAAACGTGGAGGAGGGAATGGTGATTCTGACTAATACGGACAGGATTCGAAAACTGCGCCGCAACCTCGCCGAGCTACTGGTGGCTCAAGCCCCCAACTCCCGCGCCATTCAGGACATCGCATTGCGCTGTGGGGTCACCGAGGTCCGCTACCCATTTCGGAACGATGACTGTATTTTATGCGGGCGCTGCGTGCGGGTCTGTACCGAGGTCTGGCAGGCGCGAGCCATCGGCTTTGTCGGGCGGGGCAAAGACCGCCACATAGAATACCCCTTCGGCGTCCGCCCCGACTTCTGTAAGCAATGCGGCAACTGCATCCAGATTTGCCCCATGACCATTACCCCCTGCGACGGCCCCATGAAGCCTGGGGAGGAATACCTCTGCCGAAAATGCGAATCACAGCTTATGGACGAGACGCCTGGCAGCTGCTCGTGGTGCAAGCTGGGCGAAGGCTTTGGCTGCGGACGCTACGTCTAGAAACCCGACTCCAAAGTCCCCCAAACTTAATGACCCCAACAGCCACTAGCGTCTTATCAAAAGAAATGAGTGAAGGCGCAGGCCGTTTTGCTGGTTTTCGCCGTCGTAGCTCTTAATCAGCCGTTTGGAAATCAAAGTCCTCCTCAGCTCACTTTTTACAATTACCCTGGGGGGTATATTGACACGATATGCTATAATAGCTATGTGCTTAACAACGGAATACACTACCNCCGCCGCAATCCGGCCTCGGCTCCAACCAACCAGCCGACCGCAACCTTCCTCANAGCCATACCTACAATCCGACTCTCATTTAGCACTACTGAAATTCTCGACTATTCAAGNAACGGGGTATTAGCCGAGTGACTTATATCTCGGGCCATTATCAACTTACCGAACCTTCGTATATATTTTCACCGCCTTCCCAAAACCGTTCCCGCCAAGAGCCTTTATTAAACATCCACCCCAAAACCATTATCAGTCCATCACTCATGCCCTCAAAACGAACGACTACGGTATTTCCCTATGGAGACCGTATACCCGAATACAATCATCACTGGGACACTTTCCAGTCAAAGGGGGTGATCAATTAAGGTAAGGTGAAATTAAAGAAACGGCTATTTGGAATTCATCAAGGAGGTATAAACCCAACCATGAAAAAAGCAATCATTTTACTCGTTGCACTCGTACTCATCGTGGGGTCGGGCGGTCTTTTCGCCGCTTGTGAGGAAGAGGGCCCCGCGGAGCCCGTGGTCTTAAAGATGGCTAGCGCCGCCCTGTTCCAGTACGCTGAGCCGGAGCAGGCGTTCGTCGATGCCTTTAACGCCCGCTGTGGTCCCGACTATACTATCGAGTATTACCCCGCCGAACAAATGCTCTCGTTCCCGGAACTGCTTGACGGGGTGAGGACAGGAGCCGCCGAAATGGGGGCTATCACCCCCAGCGCCCACTCCGCCGATGACGCCAGGCTGGGTGCGACCGAATTACCCTTTTTGTTCAATAACATTGATGCCCATATCGCGGCCATGCCAGAGCTAACGGAGCTATTAGCCGATGTATTAGAAGACCAGTTCAACCAGAAGCTGCTATGTCTCCATAACTACTCCGCGGTCGAGCTTTTCTCTGTCGAGCCCGTTACCACTCTGGAGGACTGGGATGGACTGCTGGTCCAGTCTATCTCTCCCACAACTTCTGCCTTAGTAGAAGCGTTTGGCGGTTCCGCCGTGTTCCTTGATTATACAGAAGCCTACGGGGCACTGGAGAAGGGAACCGTCGAAGCGGTGATAACAGCGCCGGCCGCCGGGGCCATCTTCGGATTACCCGACGTTTCCCCCCATCTATGTTCGTGCTATATGGTCGCGGCCGTACACGGATTCTCCATCAACCTGGACGTCTGGAATGACCTTCCCGGCGATATCCAGGATATACTGCTTGAGGAAGCACAAGCGGCATCGGATGCCATCGATCTCTTTGTTAAGTCAGAATGGGAATCGGATTTCGACAATCTAGCATCTCTCGGAGTAGAAATCTATTTCGTGCCTCAGGATGAGATAGAACGGTGGAAGGACGCGGCTAGTTCAGTTATTGACTCAATGCTGGAGACACTGGGCGATTTTGGTGAGGACGTGCTGGAGATTGCTGAGGATGCCAACGCCCAATATCCCCGTTAGAAGCAGGGTAATATAACGGCATGCCCGCGGCTTTGAAGCTGCGGCGGTTTGACGATTAGTTAAAAACGCTAATCCGAGCGGGAGTAATATAAAGTGTTTATGAGAGTGATACGGAAGCTGGATCACAGCATCGGCCGTATCAGCCACTTACTCATGTTATTGAGCGGGATTTTGATACTGTTGATGGCATGGGTCGAAAGCTACGGCGTGGTCAAACGGTACGTTTTCCATAACCCCGACCCCGCTGCCTATGAGATTAGCGTCATGTTTCTCCTCTTCTGCGGTGTTCTGGCGGTGGCTGGGGTGGAAAGACTGGACCGCCATGTCAGGAATGACCTTGTCGCCTCCCGTTTTCCCGAGCGCGTGAAGGTTATCGTCATACAGACTATCTTCCCGCTCATGGCGCTTATCTTCTGCGCCGTACTGACCTGGAAGAGCCTGGACAATGCGCTATACGCGCTTGATATCGGCCAGGTCACTAAAACGTCGTGGGCACTGCCGTTGGCCCCAATCAAATTCATTATACCCCTCGGCTATACCTTGCTGTGCCTAGTCCTCCTGGGCAAAATCTGTAGAGGCATCAACAGTATTGTCAATATGACAAAGAGTACCAAAACACGGGGCCAGACCCGAACCGAAGAGCAAAAAGAGCTTAGCTTTTAGTGACCACAGCTTAACGAAATGAGGTAATTATGGACTTTACCATAGCCGCGCTGGTGGTCGTGGTGGGCATGCTGTTCTTGATGTTGATGGGCATGCCCGTAATCTACGCGCTGGGCTTTATGGCTATAACTGTCGCTTTCTTCGCCTTCGGCGCTCCCAGCCTGGAAAAAGTAGGCTGGACTACGTTCAGCACCCTCTATAATATAAACTGGACGCCGCTGCCCCTCTTCGTTCTTATCGCCTGCCTCATTGCCGAAACCAAGATTGGAGAAGACATATATGCTGCCGCCCGCAGCTGGCTCTCTCGCGTCCCCGGCGGCTTAATCGTTACCAGCATCTGGGGTGAAGCCGCCATGGCCGCCGCCATCGGCACCAGCACGGCCACCATCCTGGCGGTAGGCAAGGTTGCCGAGCCCGAATTCAAGCGATATGGCTACGACAAGGGGCTGGCTATGGGCGGGCTCTGCTGTGGGGGCGTCCTCGGCCCCCTGATCCCCCCCAGCGCGGGTATGATTATCTACGGTGTCCTTTCCGAGACGTCTATTGGTCACCTCTTTATCGCGGGGATGATACCCGGCCTGCTCCTGGCCTTCATGCTGGCGGCGGTAGCCATCATAATCTGCTGGCGCAAGCCAGAGCTCGGTCCCCCCATGGGCCCCGTAAGCTGGGGAAAGAGATTCTCCTCGCTGAAAAGGGTCTGGCCAATAGTGGTAATAATGGCTTCCATTCTAGGTTCGATCTACTTCGGCATTGCCTCCCCTACCGAAGCCGCTGGCGTCGGCTGCGTCGTGGTGTTGATTATTGCCGTCGCCGTCTTCGGACTGCGCTGGCAGGGTCTGAAAAGGGCACTAACCGAAACAGCGATAATAAACGGCATGATTCTATTTATGATGGTCGGCGCCTGGCTCTTCTCCTACGTTATCGGCGGCTCTGGCATCGCTAAAACAATCACTAGCTTCGTCACCTCCGCCGATTTCTCCCCCTGGTTGGTGATTATCAGCATAAACGTCTTGCTTTTGGTTCTGGGCTGCTTCATCGACGCCATAACCATCATGCTGCTCACCGTGCCCCTCTTCGTCCCCGTAATCACCACCTTGGGCTTCGACCCAATATGGTTCGGCGTTTTGTACGTGGTTAATATGCAGATAGGGTTGATAACCCCACCCATGGGACTGGAGTTGTTCTTAATGAGAACCGCCTTCGACATACCGGTGGATAAGCTGCTACGGGGGGTGCTGCCCTTCTTGATTGCTCTCTTTATCTTCCTGGCGATATTGATCGCCTTCCCCGAGATAAGTCTCTGGCTGCCCGGTATGATGCAAGGCGCATGAAAAGTTAGCATCTGCGGGACTAAGGAGGTATGAATATGGCCAGCAAGCTGGACTACTCGATATTCGACGGCTTTAAATTCGATATACCCCCGGTAGCCGTCAAGTTCCTGCTCAACAAGCCCAAGGGCCTAAGGAAACTGGATAAGGAGACGGCTTTCTGCGAGATGCTCGGTGAGGCGCAGAAAAGCCCCCCTTTCTATGTTGACCGAGAAAACTTCTCATGCATGGGCCCCGTGGTGCTGGGCATGGAAGAGCCCGACCCCATCTTCGCCAGTGGGCAGGTTGGCCCCAAGGACGGCATCTACAAGGAAGCCCGCGCCAACCGCCGCATCTATCAATACATCCCTAAGATGGCCAAGGGCACCGTCAGGTACGTCGCCTTCTCGCCGCTGGATAAACTGTCTTTTGAGCCCGACCTATTGATTATCCCACCACCCCGCCCCAGGCCGAAATACTGCTTCGGGCATACTGCTACACCAGCGGCCAGATGATAACCACTAAGAGCACCCCCGTGCTCATCTGCGCCTGGCTCTATATATATCCGTTCTTGAGCGGCGAGTTGAACTACTCCGTCACCGGTCTCGGCTTCGGCATGAAAGCACGCAAGGTGCTCCCCGAAGGCCTAATACTTTTCTCATTCCCCTACGACTCGCTGCCCATGCTCATCGAGAACTTGAAGGACATGGAGTGGCTGCCGCCCCTGCACCGCATGAGCGATGAAGAGAAGAAGGCGCAGTTCCAGAAGACGGTGGAGGAGTTGAGACGGGAATACGAAGCCTAGCCCCCTTTAAGCTTTTTAATCTCTTCGGGCGAATATTTCTGGCGGGGATGTGAAGGATGTTGCGAAACGTCGCCTACTGTCATGTCGTATTTAGGAGTAAAGAGAACATGCATCCACTGAAAGGGTTTATTCACCTTGGTGATGGCAATAGGACCGTGTACCAACCCCTTCGGCATGTAGACAATTGAGGTGGAGTCAACTATATGTTTTTCTCCCTCCTCACCGAAATGTATCTCGATTTCGGCATCGAAATCGTAGTAATTTAAGGGGTTACTGCCAAATATGAAAAAGATTTCGTCGGCATCGTGGGCATGGGCTGGATGAGGAAATGCGAGCGGTTCGGTGATGCAAAGTAGCTGGACTTCAACCGGAAAGTTGCCAAACTGGGCTCCAAGGCAGCCCTCTTCGCCGCATATGTGCAACATCGGCGCCATTCCTTTTTCCAGGGGTTCCCTGATGATGTACTTCCCGTACTTGGTCTCGGCCATTTGGAATCCTCCTTCTCTGTGTATTATTAACAAAGGCCAGAATATAATACTAAAACGAAACCGGGCTGTGGCTATAATAGTTTTTTGCTCTCACTTTGTCAACGCATTCTATAACTAGTTATTGACATTCGGGTGATAAGAGTAAATAATAAGCACTTGGTAGTCCCCCACCCTCATTCCCATCAAATCGAGAGGAGGAAAAATGAGTCAAGACCTTAAAGCCGAAGTCGCCCAACTCAAGAAACAGGTCGCCGAACTATCCAAGACCAAGGATTACCTCGAAATCTGGAAACTCCAGTCCCGCTATGCCCACCTCTACTTCATGATGCGCAACTCGGAAATCCCCTCCCTCTTCGCCCAGAAGACACCTGGTATATCCATGGATATCGAAGACGCTGGCATCTACGAGGGCATGAAGGGAGTCAAGCGCTTCTGGAACACCGTATTGAGCGAAGAGCGCTACAAATCCACGCCGGGCTGGCTGGCGATACACATGACCTGCAACCCCATCATCGAGATAAACAAGGCTGGAACCAAAGCCCGCGGTCTCTGGTTCTCGCACGGCAGCGTCAGCGGTTTACGCAAGGGCAAACTGGACTGTATGTCTTGCCTGGGCAAATATGATATGGATTACGTCAAGGAAGACGGCGAGTGGAAATTCTTCCGCCTCGCCTACCGCATCGTCTACATGTACCCCCTCGACTCGAACTGGGTGGAGGAACCGATTACAGGCAGCATCGCTGGTCTGCCGGATAACACGCCAGACAAACCGGCTACCAACTACCTGCCCTACAGCCGCTACCGTATAAATATATTCCCCCCGCCACCCCCCGAGCCCTACAAGGACTAGCCATAAATCCAGTCATAAGCTAAGAGGAGGCGCAAATGATTAAAGCAGAGAAGTTGACCAAGATAGTCGGCGCGACCAATGTGAGCCAGAAGCCAGCGGTGCTGGAAGAATACGCCGCCGACATGAGCTTCGTTAACACGGTAAGGCCCGACTACGTGGTCAAACCCAAAAACGGCGCCGACATCGTCAAGCTGGTCAAGCTGGCTAATGATACGCGAACGCCGCTGGTGCCGGTGAGCTCCGGGCCTCCCCACTTTCGGGGCGATACCGTTCCCGGCACGGGAGGCGCCGTTATCGTCGACTTAAGCAAGATGAAAAAGATTATACGCGTCGACCGCTTCCATCGGGTGGCCATGGTCGAGCCGGGGGTGACCTTCGGTGAGCTGATTTCCGCCGTAGAGAAGGAGGGTCTGAGGCTCAACATGCCCCTGGCGCCGCGGAAGTCGAAGACCATTGTCGGCAGTATGCTGGAAAGAGAGCCGGTGGTAATGCCCAAATACCACTGGGATATCTCCGACCCGCTGGCCTGCGTCGAAGTTGTCTTCGGCAACGGTGAGATTTTCCGCACGGGGCAGGCCGCCGGCCCGGGGACAATCGAGGAGCAGTGGGCGGCGGGCGGTGCGCAAAAGACGCCCTACGGCCCGGGCCCAGCGCAATGGAACCGAATCGTCCAGGGGGCCCAGGGGACGATGGGTATCGTAACCTGGGCATCTTTAAGATGCGAGCTGAAGCCCAAGCTGGAAGAGCCTTTCCTGGTGGGCTCGGCCGACCTTAATAAGCTGTTCGAACTGGTTCACTGGCTAGTAAGGCAGAGGCTGGTCAACGAGTGCCTGGTGCTGAATAATACCAACCTGGCGGCTATTATGGCCAAAAAATGGCCCGCCGATTACCCAGAAATCAAGGATAGCCTGCCGCCTTGGGTACTCTTCTTTAACGTGGCCGGCTACGATTATTTTCCCCAAGAAAGGGTAAGCTCCCAGCTAAAGGGTATCTCGGACCTAACCAACCGAATAGGACTGGAGGCGGAAAGAGCCGTTGGCATGGTTTCCGCCGCAGAAATGTTGAAAGCGGCGCAGCGGCCCTCCGCCGAACCCTACTGGAAGCTCCGCGACAAAGGCGCCTGCCAGGACACATTCTTTATCACCACCTATAATAAGCTCGAAGGCCAGATAAGCCTCATGTACGAGCTGGCCAATGAATTCGGCTACCCCGCTTCGGATATAGGTATCTACCTGCAGCCCATAGTACAGGGGGCCAACTGCCACTGCGAGTTTAACCTATTCTATGACCCCGAAAACCCGAGTGAGCTAAACCGCATCGAGGAGCTATCTGCCTTCGCCGTCAACGCCCTGATGGCGACGGGCGCCTTCTTCTCCAGGCCCTATGACAAAAGCGCCCGTATGATTGTCAATAGAGATGCGGCCTACGTCGAAGCCCTGAGCCGGGTTAAGGAGATATTAGACCCCAACAAGGTTATGAATCCAGGGAAGCTCTGTTTCTGACTCGATGGATAAAGTTAAGGAGGAAAAGAGATGGCCATAGAAGATTACCGCGGTGATGTTGAGATGTGCTGCCGGTGTTCCGCCTGCAAACACATCCCGCTGCAAAAAATAAAGGGTGTGGAGCATTCCGACACCTGCCCCAGCATCTCCCGATACAACTTCCACGCCTACTCGGGCAGCGGCCGACTGCTTATCGCCAAGGAGATGCTGACCAACGGATTTAAATACACCGATAAGCTGCTTGATATTGTCTACAACTGCCAGATGTGCGGCGCCTGCGACATATCCTGTAAGTACGCCATGGACATGGAAGTACTCCTGCCCATAAATGAATTCCGCATCAGGTGCGTCGAGACGGGCCACACCCACTCCTCCCTAGATAAGGTCATTAAGAGCCTGCGTCAGCAGGGCACGATGGTGCCGGGCGCCAAGGGCAAGCGCGCTGCCTGGGCCCAAGGGCTGGGGCTTAAAGATGCCACCAAAGAAAAGGTGGATGTCTATTATCACGTCGGCTGCCTTTCCAGCTACGACAAGAACTACCAGAAGCTGGCCAAGGCCACGGCCAAGATACTTAAAAAGGCTAGCGTCGACTTCGGCATCGGCTACGAAAACGAGTCATGCTGCGGCGGCCGCGCCTTCCAGATGGGCTACAAGGAAGACTTCCTCAAGCAGGCCAAGAAGAACATGGCCATGCTCAAAAAGGCCGGCGTCAAGACACTGGTAACAAGCTGCGCCGACGGCTATCAGGCCTTCAAGGTGCTCTACGACAAATATGATCTCAAGGGCGAGTTGGAGGTGCTGCATATCACCGAATACATTGCCCGCCTGATTAAAGAGGGCAAGCTCAAGCTAACCAGGAAGGTGAATATGACCGTCACCTACCACGACCCCTGCTATCTGGGGCGGTTGGGTGAGCCCTGGATACAATGGAAAGGAAAGAGAATGCCGGGCTATAAGTTCGTTTTCGATCCGCCCAAGGAATACCGGCGGGGCAGCAACGGCGTTTACGAACCACCGCGGGATGTGCTCAGCAGTATTCCCGGACTAAAGCTGACCGAGATGGATAGGATTAAGGAATACGCCTGGTGCTGCGGTGCCGGCGGCGGCGTTAACGAGTCCAACCCCGAGTTCGCTGTGTGGACGGCTATGGAGAGAATCGAAGAAGCCGAGTCCACCGGGGCGGAGGCCATCGCCAGCGCCTGCCCCTGGTGCGAGCAGAACTTTGCCCAGTCTATCAAGGAAAGTGGCAGCAATTTAAAGGTCTACGACATCGTCGAGCTGGTGGAGAAGGCAATCTAAGAAAGGCGGTCAGAAAGTCATGGCTATAAGCAAAGACGTATATAAGGAGTTCGAAGATGTGGTGGGCGTGGAGAACATCTCCGATGACCTGGCCATAAAACACGCCTACCGTTCACCGGATATAACCGTGGTTCTTCCCGGGAATACGGAAGAGGTGGCCGCCGTCATCAGGCTCTGTAACAAACACAAGATACCATACAAGGCTCAGAGCACGGGGTGGCTGCTTTTCGCTCCCGAGTACGATTTCATCTATCTGGACCTGAGAAGGATGAACCGCATCATCGAAATCAACGAGAAAAACATGTACGCCGTGGTCGAGCCTTATGTGATATCGGCCGAACTCCAGGGCGAACTCTTTAAAAGGGGCATGATCTGTAATGTAAAGGGCTCAGGCTCTACCTGCACCGCGCTGGCTATGTCCGGCCATGGCCACATGGGGTTGACCACGAGCACCGGGGACCGCAACGAACTGGCCACGGAATGGGTAACCGATGAAGGCGAGATAATCAGGATAGGTACGCTGGGGGCTTCAGACGAATGGTTCTGCGGTGACGGGCCGGGGCCTTCGCTGAGGGGGATAGTGCGGGGTGGGGGTGTCATTACCAAACAGGCGACCAAGGTCTATCACTGGCCGGGGCCATCGGAGTACCCGCTGGAAGGGTTATCACCACGCTACAAATTGAGTAAAAAGCCGTCAGAGCTGAACATGATGGTGCGCTATTTCTCCTTCCCCTCAATCGAGAAGCTGATTAAGGCTGAGCTTAAGATCGGTGAAGCCGAGATAGCCTTCGAGCTTATGGGCTTCAACCCCTCCATGGTATCTTCCAACATCACCACCAGCAACGAAGAGGACTTCGCCACCCTGGACAAATTCACCAAAGAGGTACAGGGGCCCGGTTTCATGATCATCATCGCTGGCAACTTCGACGAGGACTTTGNCTACAAGAAGAAGGTGCTGGAACAGATAATAAAGGAAACCGGTGGCCAGTCTTTGAAAACGGTGGAAGACCCTGATGTCGAAGCTACCCTCTTGTTCCAGTGCACACGGGTCAGCGCCTCTATCAGGGAGACCTTCCGCGCTGGCGGCATGTTCTCCTCGATGATGGTGCAGGGCCAACGCTACGACAACCATGTGAAGTGGCTGGAAGAAGCGGCGGTATGGAAAAGGGAGCTGATAAAGAAGGGGCTGGTCATAGCCGACGACGGACAACAATTCGGCTGGGGAGAGGAACAGGGGCACCTGGGACATACCGAGATATTCTGCCGCTATAACCCCTACGACGAAAAATCGTCACAGGCCGTCCAGGAATGGATGGTAAAGGTGGGCGAACGGGCCTTAGACGGCTGCTTCGCCGTGCCATCGATGGGCGTCCTGCCCGTTACCGTCGTTGGCAAAAAAGTATCCAATTACCATGTCTGGTTCGGCAAGCTGAAGAAAGCCTTTGACCCCAACGGTGTCGGCGAGCACACCGGGTTCAGCTACGTGGGCGCCGACAGCTCCGGGGCGCATACCTCGATATACGAGAGGGAGAAGGCCAAAAAGTAACCCGGAGAAAATATCCCCGGACCACATGTCAAGCTATAATAAAGCGGCTATTTGTAGACGCCGTACTCCTTGGTGAAGTCAATCATCATCTTGAGGTTTTCCGGCTTGACTTCGTCGGCGGCAACACCGTTGGCCACGATATAGCCGCCGCCCTCGGCGCAGGTATCGATGAGATTCTTGACGCAGTCCTTCACCTGCTGGGGCGTGCCTACGGCCAACAGGTCGGTGGGCACGTTACCGCCGATGCAGGCGACTTTGCCCATTATCTTCTTGGCCCTAGCCATGTCGGTGGTGTCGAAGGTCCAGTAACTGGAGCCCTTGGGTATATCCTGGATAACCTCCAGGCGCGTGTTATAACTCCCCTCGACAAAGGGCAACGGTACGCATCCCTCCTCAATCAAGCCCATGAGGAGCTTCTTAAAGCAGGGCCAGTAGAACTTCTTGAACTGTTCGTCGGAGAGGAAGCCGTCGGCGCCCTTATGCAGCGGTATCATCACCAGTGGGTTACCCGACGTCTGCGTCGCCGATATCCCCATATTAATCATTAAGGGCGTCAGCGCCTCCATGGCTTCGATGACCTTGTTGGGCTGGCGATAGATATCTATCATTATCCCCCGGGTACCCCTGAGGGTGTCACCGATTACATCAAAGGGCACCTTGGAAAAGCCCCCGGAGCCGCCGGGAAAGCCCAGCGCCGCCATTTCGTTGCCGAAGGCACCCACCGCCCCCGCCCATTTCAGGGCCTCCTCTCCGGCTTCGAAAAGGGCCTTGTAGGCAGCCTGAACAAGGGGCATACCGAAGGGTATGACATTGAGACCAACGAAAGGCATTTCCTGCATGGTGGAGAAATTGGGCAGCATCTTAAAAGCGTCCAGCTTACCGAATATGCGCGGGAGGTAGGTGGCGGTAAAGAAATAGGACGGGTCCTGAATAAGAGCATCATATTCGTCAGCCATCATGTATTCCGCCTCGAGGCACTGGTAGGTACTGTTGTCGGAGACCCCATGGCCAGGCCAGGCGTATAGCTTGTAGTCAAGGATATCATAAACCTTCCCCGGGAGAGCGAGACCGATACCAGAGTTCACATCAGGCTCGAAGTCCAGCAGGTATTTCTTGGTGGCCTTAGCCAGTCTATCGTAGTCGTACATGGCCTCCCGAGCGGTTAAACCGCCATAGAAGGTCGGGAAAAAGCTGATGATGGGCAGTACCGGTACCCTGTCGGGTGTTTTTTTAAGCTGGATGGCGTCCTTAAACCTGGTTACCCTCTCCTTGTAGAGTTTCTCGGCGGCGGGGCTCTGGAACTTAAGGTCATTTCCCTCGGAGTCCTTGGGCGAAAGCCACCGCGCGAACAGCTCTTCCTGTTTCTCGGCCGGGGTCATCTCTTGCCATTCTTTTTCCATTTCTTTACCTCCCGCAGTATTTAAGTCGCAATCTAAAGGCGAGTATACTACCTGGCATTTAATAGCGTCAATACCCGAGTGCCTAGCCCTTAGCCTGTCCCCGCAACCAGTCGACCCATTTATCAATGCCATCGCCCGTGGTGCAGGAGAGGGGAAAGATTTTCGCCTTCTGGTTTATCCCCTTGATTGCTTTAGAAAAAGCGTCAACATCGAACTTGAGGTAGGGCAGCAGGTCGATTTTATTGATAAGGACGGCGTCGGCCTCATGAAACATCAGCGGGTACTTAAAGGGCTTATCGTCGCCCTCGGGTGTGCTGGCAATGAGTATTCTCATGTCCTCGCCGATTCTGAACTCGGCGGGGCAGACCAGGTTGCCCACGTTCTCGATGAGCAGCAGCTCGATATCCGCCAGCGGCAGGTTATCCAGAGCGCTGGCGGTCATGCTGGCGTCGAGGTGGCACTCCCCGCCCGTGTTTATCTGGACGACGGGAACGTCTTCTTTGCTGATGGCTTCGGCGTCCAAGCTGGAGCTGATGTCGCCCTCGACCACGCCGACCTTGACCTTGCCCTTCAGCCTCTTGATGGTCTCCAGGATAAGGCTGGTCTTGCCCGCCCCTGGTGAAGCCATCACGTTGACCACGAAGACCTTATTCTTGTCGAACAGCTGACGGTTCTTCTGCGCTATCTGGTCGTTGGCGCCCATGATGTCCTTAACTACCTTTATTTCCATCTAGTCCACCTCGATACTTTCGACGAACAGTTCCTTGCCGCCGACAATCTCTATATTATTACCCTTACAGTGGGGACAAGTCCAGTCGAACTCCCCCAGCTTGAAGTCTTGAGCGCAGTTGCGGCAGCGGGCGGTGGTCGGTATTACCTTGAAAGAAAGCGTCGCCCCCTCCGCCGGTGTACCCTTGCTTAAGAAATCGAAGTAGAACTGGACGGCCCGGTCCACCACCCCTGTCATCTCCCCCAGCACCAGATTGATCTTGCCAACTTCTTTAGCGCCGGCGTTTTTAGCCTGCTCCAGGACGAGGTCAAGCATGCTCTGGGTTATAGATAGTTCGTGCATTCTAGCAAATCCTCGGCAGCAAATCGCCGACCAGCATGTCAACGATGCGGTGAGAGCCCAGCACCGTTTTCATAACCACCCGCCCCGGGTTTTCGGCCATTACCTCGCCGATAATGGCCGCATCCTTGCCGTATTTGTTCTTACGCATAGCGGTGAGGACTTTATCGGCGTCTCGGGGAGGGACAATGGCAACCATCTTGCCCTCGTTGGCAACATAGAGCGGGTCGAAACCGAGCATCTCGCAAGCGGCCAAGACTTCCTCCCGCACCGGTATTGCCTTTTCTTCGATTCTGATGCTCACCTTTGACTGTTTGGCTAATTCGTTGAGGCTGGTGGCCAGCCCGCCTCTAGTCGGGTCGCGCAAAGCGTTTATATTGGGGCTGGCTTTGACCATCTCGGCTACCAGACCGCCCAGGGGGGCGCAGTCGCTTTTGAGCTTGGTGGCGAAGCTTAATCCTTGGCGCTGACTTATCACGGCGATGCCGTGGTCGCCGATAGCCCCGTTCAGGATCACTTTATCACCCGGTCTGGCGTTGCTGCCAGAAACATTAACGCCTTCGGGTATTACACCCAGGCCAGCGGTATTGATAAAAAGCTTATCGGCGCTGCCCCGCGTTACCACCTTGGTGTCCCCGGTGACGATTTTTATCCCCGCCTCCCTCACCGCTCTTTGTACCGACCCGACGACTTTCTCAAGCTCCTTTAGGGAAAGACCCTCTTCGATGATAAAGGAAAGGCTGAGATACAAAGGTTTGGCGCCGCTGGTAGCCAAATCGTTGACCGTGCCGCAGACGGCCAGCTTGCCGATGTCTCCACCGGGGAAGAAGATAGGGCTGACCACATAGCTGTCGGTGGTGAAAGCCAGCCTGCCGCTGATATCGAAGACGGCGGAGTCGTCGAGCTTGTCCAGCAGTGGGTTAGCCAGCGACTTGACGAAGCGTTCGACCAAGTCGTGGGCCAGCTTGCCGCCGCTGCCGTGCGCCAAAAGTATTTTATCCTCCACGTCCGCCTCCGTATAGATAATAGGCCGAGCAGCTGCCCTCGGCGGAAACCATACAGGGCCCAACCGGTTTTTCGGGCGTGCAGGCTTTAGCAAAGAGCTTGCAGTCGGCGGGCGTCTTAACCCCACGCAGAATTTCGCCGCAGATACAGCCCTTATGCTCGACGGCGGGCGCTGTCTTAATATCAAATTTTGTTTCAGCATCGAAGCTTTTATATTCTTCCCTTATCTTCAGCCCGCTACCGGCAATCTCCCCCATCCCCCGCCAGCGCGCGGGAGAAGGCTCAAAGACGCGTCCCATCAGCTTTAAGGCTATCTTATTACCCTCGGGGCGCACCCCCCTCTTATAGGCAATCTCAACGCGCGACTCGCCCTTCTCCACCTGCTCCACCAGCATTTCGACGCACTGGAGTATATCCAATGGCTCGAAACCGGAGATTACACAGGGAATACCGTATTCCTGGGCGATGAACTCCCATGGTTTCGAGCCGATAACGGCGCTGACGTGCCCCGGGCAGACCAGCCCCTGAAGCTCGACCTCGCCCGAATCGAGCAATGCCTTGATTACGGGTGGACACACTTTATGTAAAGAAAGCACGTAGTAGTTCTTTAGTCCCCTTTCCTCCGCCTGCAGTATGGAGGCGGCGATGGTGGGGGCGGTGGTCTCGAAGCCGATGCCCAGAAAGACCACCGATTTATCGGGGTTAGCCTGGGCGATATCCAGGGCGTCCGTGGCGGAATAGACCGTCTGCACCTCGGCGCCCTCGGCCTTAGCCTTCTCCAGGCTGGAATAGCTGCCGGGGACTTTGAGCATATCGCCGAAGGTGGCGATGATGACCCCGGGGATTTGCGAGAGAGCAACCGCCTTATCCAGGTCGTCATTGGCGGTAACGCAGATGGGGCAGCCCGGCCCCGAAACCATATCGATGGTCGGCGGCAGAAGCTGGCGTATGCCATACCTGAAGATAGTCACGGTATGCCCGCCGCAGAACTCCATGAAACGGGCGGGTTTTTTAGAGCGCTGCTGGATACGGGCAACCAGCCCATCCCCCAGCTTCGAGCTGCGGAACTCGGTGATGTATTTCAATCCTCCACCCCCTCAGCTATCTCACGCAAGATATCCAGCGTCTCTTTAGCCTGCTCCTGGTCTAAAACGTTGATGGCATAACCGGTATGCACCAGCACGTAGTCCCCCACCCTGGCTTCAGGTGTAAGCCAGAGGCTGATGCGACGGCTGATACCGCCGACCTCGACCTCGGCCTCTTTATCACTTATTGAGGTAATTAAGGCGGGTATGGCCAGACACATAACTAGACCTTCTTAATCTCCCTGCCGATTTTGAAGGCGTCGGCGAAGGCTTCACCGATGGCATAATACTTAGGCAAAATAAAGACGAAGGGCTTGACCTTGTTTATATCGGGCTTGCCCTCTGTCAGGCAGTCCTCGGAGACGTGGGTCTCCACCACCTCGCCGATGACCAGGGCGTGGCTGCCCATATTAAGAATGTGCCGCACCTCGCACTCCAGGTTGATGGGGCACTCCTCCAGCAGCGGTGCGTTGGGCGTCTTGCCGTAGAAGACCTTGAAGTTGCAGTCCTTTACCTTATCGGTCTTAGAGCCCGAGATAAGCCCGCAGTAGTCGGTCTCCTTAACAATATCGCGGGAAGGTATATTGACCGAGAAGGTCTGGTTCTGCCTGATGCCCTTGAGTGAATAGCGGGGGTGCTGCAGGGCGATGCTGACGGCCGGCGGGGTGCTGGCGGCAACGCCCGTCCAGGCCACGGCGGCGAAGTCGGGTTTGCCATCGACATCGGCGCCGACCAGAGTGGTGGGGTGCGCCCAGACCATCGGCTGGGGCCCCATCTTCATCTTTTTCATTGTCTTTCCTTTCCATCATAGAAATTGGCAATCACCGCCTGCCCCAGTGACACGCCGCCGTCGTTGGGCGGCACCAGACGGTGGGTGAGAACGTCAAAGCCTTCTTTTTGTAAGGCAGCGCTGGTCAGTTTGAGCAGCAATCGGTTCTGAAAGACTCCGCCGCTCAAAGCCACTCGCTTTATGCCAACGTCTTTCGATATTAAACGGCACACCTCGGCGGTTATTTCGGCGATTGTCTTATGGAACTTGAGCGAGATTAGCGAGGGCGGTACCTTATTCGTAACATCGCTCACCAGAGATAACCATAAATCCCTTAGCCTCACCACACCTACTCCATCCTCAACATTGATGACAAAGGGGTAGGCTTCGGCATTCATCGTATCGGCGGCTAGCATCTCCAATTCTATAGCCGCCTGCGCCTCGTAGTCTATCTCCCCCCTCACCCCCACCAGCGCCGAGACGGCGTCGAAGAGCCGCCCCGCGCTTGAGGTCGGTGGTGAGTTTATCTTCTTCCTTAGCTGCTGCTTGATAACTTCGACCTCGGCGGAGTCGATGGCAGCCAAAGGCAGATCGTCCAGCTCAAAATCTTCGCCCAGCAATGTATAGAGATAGCTCAACGCCATCCGGTAGGGCTTCTTTATGGCCGTCGCCCCACCCACCAGTGGCACGTAGTCAAAGTGCCCAACGCGCTTGAAATCTTTATAGTCAGCGACCAGAAATTCGCCGCCCCATATAGTGCCGTCGCTGCCGTAGCCCGTGCCGTCGAAGGCGACGCCGATAACCGGTTCCCTGACATTGTTTTCCACCATACAGCTCACAATGTGGGCGTGGTGGTGCTGTACCGGAACCATTTTTAAGTCTTCTTTAGCACCATGCTCAAGTGCGTACTTTGTCGCCAGGTATTCGGGGTGCATGTCGTAAGCGATGACCTCGGGCTCGACCCTGAAGAGCTTTTTATAAAGCTCAATGGTATTCTCGAAGTGCTCCAGCGTTTCCTCGTTCTCCATGTCGCCGATGTGCTGGCTCAGGAAAGCGTGCTCGTCCTTGGTCAGACAAAAGGTATTCTTGTCCTCGGCGCCACAGGCTAGTATTTGCTTCGCCTTGAAGGGCAAAAAGATGGGATAGGGGGCATAGCCCCGCGCCCTTCTCAAAGCCTGAGGCACCCCGTCTTCCACCATATAGACGCTGTCGTCGTAGCGGGCGTAGACATCGCGGTTATGCCACAGGAAATAGTCAGCAATATCTTTTAACCTTCTCAAGGCTTCATCGTTGTCTTTAGCAATAGGCTCCTCGCTCAAATTGCCGCTGGTCATAACCAGTGGCAAGCCGACCTCTTTGAGCAGAAGGTGGTGCAAGGGCGTATAGGGCAGCATCACCCCCAGGTATTTCAGCCTGGGCGCCACCGCGCTGGTGATATTCGAGCCTTCTTTCCAGTGCAAAAGCACGATGGGCGCCTGGGGAGATTCGAGCAGCTCGCGTTCTTCGGATGATACTATGCAGTGCTTTTCAACATCTTGCATATTGCCCACCATCACCGCCAGCGGCTTTGACGAGCGTCTCTTTCTTTCTCTAAGTAATTTGACGACGCCATCGCTGGTGGCATCACAGGCAAGCTGAAAGCCACCCAGTCCCTTGACCGCCAGAATCTTGCCCTCTTTGAGCAGTCGGCTGGCGGCTGAAATAACGTCGGCGCTCTCGACCGATTTACCATCGCTATCGACCAGCTCTAGCTTGGGCCCACAGATGGGGCAGGCGTTGGGCTGGGCGTGAAAACGCCTGTCTAAGGGATTATCGTACTCCCACTGGCACTGCGGGCACATCTTAAAACGCCGCATCGTAGTCTTTGGACGGTCGTAGGGTATATCCTCGATGATGGTAAACCTGGGCCCACAGTTGGTGCAGTTGGTGAAAGCGTAACGGTAGCGGCGGTCAGCCGATGAAAAAATCTCTTGCCTGCATTCGGGGCAGCTAGCGATATCGGGCGAAACCAGCTGGTAATGCCCCTGGCGGCTCAGGCTCTCTTTAATGCTGAAATCGCTATAGCCTTTGGGAGGAGCGAAGCTGACCTCGATATTCTCGATGTGCGACATGGGCGGGGCCTGGCTTTCGAGGTTTTCAAGGAAAAGGTTTATCCTGGCCTCGTCCCCCTCCGCCTCTATCTCCACGTTCCCCGAGGTATTGCGCACCCAGCCTTTGAGGTCGTACTGCTGGGCTAAGCGGTAGATAAAGGGCCTGAAGCCGACTCCCTGCACCACCCCACGCACGCTTATTCTCGCCAATCTCCCTAGTTTGGTCAGCATGTCTGCCTTTAGGGGGAGGACTTATTAATTTTGATTTTGAAGGGGACCCAGCGCTGTGACCTCGTCGACGAACTCGTTAATCTGGGTCTGGAATTTGGTGCCTTCGGAGGCGGAAATCCATTCCAGCCTTAACCTCTCGGGTGCTATGCCAAGCTGGGGAAGTGTCTTCTTGAGCAGCATCACTCGGCGTCTCGCCTTATAATTGCCGCTGCTATAATGGCAATCTCCGGGGTGACAGCCGGCTATCATCACCCCGTCGGCTCCCCTGGCAAAGGCATGGAGGACGAAGGCGGGCTCCACCCTACCCGAGCACATGGTTCGGATGACCCTGAAATTGGGGTTGATCTTGAGTCTAGAGGTGCCCGCCAAATCAGCGCCGGCATAGGAACACCAGTTGCAGCAGAAAACTATAATCTTGGGCTTAAACCCCGTCTTGGTTTCCTTCGTGGTTTTTTCCGTCACAGTTTGCGTCACAGCTTTTCCTCCCCTATTATTTGCTCAGTGATGAGTGATATCTTCCCCCCCACCTCCTCGGTGCACTCCTCACCGAAGGAGGTATTATCCTTGACACCAACGGCGTATATGCTCACCTGCTGGGGCATCTTATAGCCCAGCTTCCGCCCGAGCTCGAAGGCAGTGGCCACATCCACNCCGTGCAAAGAAGTCAGATGAGAGGTGGGCTTCATCGCCCCCATCTCAATCCTATATAACTCTCCGGGCTCCCCTTCTTCCGTCTTTACCGAATCGACGATGATGAGCTTATCGTAGCCCACGATAAAGTCGAGGAGGGCCAAGCCCGCCTCGCTGGTCTCCGCTACGTCTAACTCAGGTTTCCTCTCTTTTAGTCGGCGGGCAATCTCAATGCCAACGCCGTCGTCGGTAAGAATGGTATTACCCATTCCCAGAACTAGCGTATTCATCTCTAATTACTCTTATCTTCGCTAAATGAATCCAGAAAAACCCTGGGTACCTTAGGCACCTGAGCTTCCGCCCAGGACTCGAGGCAGCTAAACGAACAGAAGTTATAGTGCTCCACCACCCCCGGCCCCTCCCAGGAAGAAACGGTCAA
>JGI2171J19970_10000375_pt1 | contig 23176 bp, 22 predicted proteins | sample DeeMarSWOR324_28_FD_19970 | JGI IMG/M metagenome (IMG submission 19970) | reverse complement strand
CCTCGATCGCCTCGTGCTGTGTGTCATGGAGATTGAGCCTTTTGTCACCTGCTCCCTTAACGGTCCATTGCCCGTCCTTCCGGCCGGTCACGTGCGTGTTCTTCTCGCCCATTAATTCTCCCCTCAGTTTGGCTCCCTGACGTCTACTTCTGGGGATTATACTTGTAGCCGAGACGCCCACCAATGAGCGCGCCAACTAGCGCACCCCAAGGACCGGCTACCGACCCGAGCAAGCCACCCACAGCAACGCCGACAGCGGCATTCCCTCGCTTCGCCTCCTCGCGCCTTTGCACTGACAGGGGGGCTCGCGCTCGTCCGTGCCAGCTTCGCGCTGTCCGCGTCGTGCGCACCCCCTTGTTCTGATTGCAGTCGATACAGGCAGGGTACAGGTTGTTCAAGTGGTCCGTACCACCCCTGGCTCGTGGCTTCGAATGCTCAACTTGCCACGCGCCGCGCCGTCCGCGCTTTCCATAATTGGTAAGCGCGAGCTTCTTTCCACAGACGTGGCAGTATCCAGACGTCTTGTCGTAAACGGCATTCAGTTGCTCTTCGTCGTAACGCATCGGATCGCCGCCTATCCGTCTGCTAAAGGGTAAACAGTGAGTGTTCTTTCTTTGCCACTTGGCCCGCCTGCTCTTTCAAGATCAGGTCTCCTCTGTTGCCCACTCAAACCGACGCTTGAGTCCGTTGTAATGAGAGTACGGAAGCACATGGTCATGCTGCAGTCGACCAACGACGACACCGGGCGCGATACCGACCTGCTCAGCAAACTCTTGAATCGTCTGCGAGCTTGGCCTGCCCTCCGCCAGCAGGCAGTCTAGCTTGTCTGGAGGTATCAGGAAATCGGCAGCAAAACTACTCGCTTGCTCCTCTTCTGCTTCTGATCCGCTTGACACGTCGCCTTCTAAGAAGATCCTTCTCTTACCGTGGAGAAGGATATGTGCTGATTCGTGAAAGAATGTAAACCACAACTGGTCGTCGGATCTGTATCGGAGGCTTAGCTGGACTAAAGCCTTTCCAGGTGAAATCCAACGTGTAGCACCACTCACACGGGCACCGCGTATCTGAGGAACAAATGCTACGGCAACCCCCGCTTCCGCACAGCGTGCTATGAGTTGGGGCTGGAAGACCTCCGGTGGTTCGACCGTTAGCGCACGAATTTGAGTCAATACACCAAGGAATCGCGCCTTGTCGAAAGCGGCGCACTCGATGTCATGGGCCTCAAGTTCGCCTTGGCGAAGCCAAGCGGCCACTGCACCAGGGTCGCTCTTGAAGGCAGTCGACATTCGATATGCCACGGAAGTGTTAGCCCATATCTCCCTCCACTGCTCAGGCGAAGCAACACCAAAGAAAGCAAGCACCTCCTGGAGCTGGTCCACTCTGTCCTTGAACGGTCGTATCCAACGGCGGGCCACCATGGCTCTTACCGGAATCTCACGCAGCCAACATAGGTGCTGCCGTAGCCGTTCTCGCTCCTCCAGGCGTGCGACCGCTGCGTCATAATTACGCTGCAAGTTGTTCCAGAAACTTGCAGGAATCCGAAAAGCCCTCTCCAACTGCAGAGCTGTCTCGGGCGTAATTGCGGCCTTCCCTTTCACAATCTCATTTACAGTCTTCTTAGGGCGCCCGATGCGCTCCGCAAGCTCAGCCTGGGACATACCCAGCTTCTCTAGCACCTCAACAAGCGTTTCCCCTGGAGGCACCGCGTAGTCGGGGGAATACTGCAAGCCCGTTGTCGTTGCCTCACCCATGGTAATCTCCTATGTAGACAACTCTTATGCGTGTAATCTTCTCGAGATCTATCCCACCATCGTCCTTCAGTGGCACGGGGTCCTGCGCTGGCTCGAACACGAGCCGAAACGGCTGTTTGACGTCTACTGCGAACTGGCCTTCACGGTCACCTTTCAATTGATGGAGCCGTGCGCCAGGGTGCATTCCGATGTCTGCCAGACTCTCGGCAGCGGCCAACTCCGCTAGCCGTTGGCGAATCTTCTTCCCGTTCTGGTCGCCCCACTTGCGGTTCGATTCCCGCTCCGAGTTGCACGCCCTGTGGAGTTTCCGACTCCCGAATTCCACATCCATCCCCGTATAGCGCCCATAGGACTATTAACGGATGGGGTTAACACTTTTTGATCAAGATAGGCGACAGGTACCTCCAAGTCAAGGCCCCCAGGCGACGCCGTGCTGGGGCCCCTGGCTCTTTACCCAATTTTCTCAGCAATTGGCTCGGGCAAAGTCTCGCATGCGACGACGGGCGCACAGGCGGGATGCCGGATAACTGGTGCCACTACTAGGCAAAATGTCGGGATAGTCCGGGCCAAGTAGGCGCCTTGCACGCAGGAGGTCGTGCGTTCGAATCCCATCCGGTGCACTGTCCACGAATCCCGCACACCGATGACGCGGCGGTTCGGGGCCGGAGGTGCCGCGGATTCTCCTACGGGACCGTCCAAGGGCTGGGGCTGGAGCAGAAAGATGAGGGCGGCGCGAAAAGCGCCGCCCTTTCAAGCGGTGTTGCCGATGTCTGCTAATCAGCGGGGCCAGTGTAGCGGTGCTGTTCGAACCAACCCAGCGCGCCTTGGAGCTTGGCGATGTGATGGCTCGGGCGCCGACGGATGCCGTGCGGTTCGCCAGGGACCCGCACCAGGACGGTTTCCACTCCCAGCAGCTTCAGCGCCTTGAAGTACTGTTCGGACTCTGACATTGGCGTCCGATAGTCTTCTTCGCCGGTCATGATCATCGTCGGCGTCTTGACGTTCTCGACGACGGACAAGAGCGACCGGCTCTCGTAGTGCTCGACGTAATCCCAGGGTAAGCCCGGGAACCAGTTCTTGACCGTGAAGGGCGCGATGTCGGCGGTCAGGTTAAAGCTGTACCAGTTGATGACCGGGTACCACGAGACGGCGGCGCGGAAGCGGTCGGTGCGCCCGATCATCCATGCGGTCAGCACGCCGCCACCGCTGCCGCCGGCCACATAGACGTTATTCTCGTCGATGTAGCCCTTCTCGAGCACTGCATCGACGCCGGAGTTCAGATCGTAGAAGTCGTCGCCGGGGTAGGCGTGGTGGATCAGATTGCCGAACTCTTCGCCGTAGCTCGTGCTACCGCGCGGATTGACGTAGAGCACCACGTAGCCCTCGGCCGCCATGATCTGTTTCTCCATGTCGAACCGATCACCGTAATTGGCGAACGGGCCGCCGTGGATCTCGATGATCAAGGGATACTTGTTCGCCGGGTCGAAGTCGGGCGGCTTCACGATCCAGCCCTGGATGCGACGCCCATCAAACGACGAGGTGTACCAGATCTCTTCCACGTCACCCAGCTTCTTCCCGGCGAGGACATCGGCGTTGAGCGCAGTGATCTGCCGCACCTCTCTGGCTCTGCGGTCGGTGACCGCCACGTCGCCGGGCACGTGCGGTCGCGTGTAGGTGAAAGCGAGACTGCCGTTACGGGCCACGGAAACCGCATCGCCCGACCCGTAGGCACTGCCAAAGGTGCCGATGTCACCGGAAAGCACACGATGGCTGCCGTCCAGCGAGAAGAGGGCGAGCTTGGTGTTCCCCTGATCGTCGTAGAGGGCGTACACCCCTCGATTGTCGGGCGCCCAGGTTGGGTTCGAGACGCTGCGGTCCAGGCTGGCGGACACGACGCGGGCGCCGGAGCCGTCGCGGTTCATGATGTAGAGCTGGGTGAGCTGGTAGCCTTGGTAGCGCTCGTCGAAGCCGACGAAGGCAATACGCCGGCCGTCAGGTGACACCGCCGGCGAGTTGTCGGGGCCCCGGCGATCCGTGAGCGCGCGCACGCTGCCATCCCGGACCGAGAACTCGTAGATCTCGGTGTCGCGCGTCTCAATCTCGAAGTCGGGGCGGCGGTTGGCGGAGGTGATCAGGTACTCGCCGTCCGGCGTCCAAGCCAGCTGGGCGCTCGCGAGGCCGACGCCGCCGTGGTGGAAATCCCCACTCGAGATCTGACGGGGCGTTCCACCCTCTGAAGGGACGACGAACAGGTGGACATAGCCTGGTGGGATGTCACCGGCGCCGTCGAACCGGTAGATGAGCCTGTCGATGTAGCGGGGCGGCTTCGCCCACTCTGCGCCTTGGGGAGGCGACGGCATCTTGCCGATCTGCAATGGGGCCGCCGGTACCAGCTTCGTGAAGGCCAGCTGCGAACCGTCGGGAGACCACGCGATGTTACTGGGAGGCTCGGTCAGATTCGTTATTGCCGCCGACTGTCCCGTGTCCATCCAGCGAATGAAGATCTGGGGTTTCCCCTCGCGATCGGATATGAAGGCGAGCCGCTGACCGTCGGGTGACCAACGCGGGGTGTGGTCGTTGTAGTTGCCGGTCGTCAACGGCCGGTGGTCACTCCCGTCGAAGCGTACGATCCAGAGGTTCGAGTAGCGGCGGTCGGTCATGATGTCGGCGAACTGGCGCACGTACACCACGCGCTGACCGTCGGGGGATATCTGTGGGTCCGTCGCGTACTCCATGTTGAAGATGTCCTCGACCGACAGCCGGTCCGTTTGGCCGGCCGCGGGAGGCGCGATGGCCAGAAGGGCGCACACGACCCAGGCCGCAGCGGGTAAGGAGCGGAGCATCGTCGTTCACCTCGTCGCTGGTTAGAGAACGGGCGCATGAATCGGGTGGCCGGGCCCGTCGAGAACACCGAGCTCGGCACGTGAGTTCTCTACTACGTCGGGGATTGACCGCCGTCAAGCCGCTCTTGCCGAGGCTACCAGGCGCCGGCCCAGCAGGTTCACCTTGAAGCGGCGCACCGTGTCGGGCGGCACGACGGCCCCTGTCGTGCTGCGAAAGTGGAGCGCGTCGCAAGGGCACTGCACAATACAGGCACCGCACTGCACACAATCATCGGCCTTCGCTACAGTCGTTACTCGCTGCCGGTAGTCCACCTCAAGGACGTCTCTGGGGCATACCTGCTCGCAGAGGCCGACTCCCGTGCACAGCTCGCCGTCCAAGGCGATATGAAGCAGGCGGTCCTCCTGGAACCCGCCTTTGTAGACCGGCGTGCTCCCCATGAGGTCGACCGTCAGGACCACCGCGACGATAAGTGAGATGGCTGACCAGCGGATGGCGAGTGGCCACGAGAGACTCCCTACGTAGATGGTCACGCCGAGCAGCGCGGCCATGAACAAGAGCCAGAGCAACAGCGGAAGCGCGATCCGTCCGCCTGTCGTGCGGAGCCGCTCGTGATAGAGAGGAAAGGATAGGAAGATGAGGGCGGACAACGCCCACACGAGAGTGACGACCGCAGGCACGCCCTGTGGCCAGAACAAGAAGAGCAGCAGCGCGAGCAGAGAGATCGGGAATGCCCAGGCAACGGCCATCTCCAACCGCTGTGGCCATGGGAAATCGATCGAGCGCATGCGTTCGGCCGCCTGCGAGCCGGCTTTCAGGAAGGCGGGTATCGCGCTGGCACGGACCGGTCCCCAGACAACCGTCCAGCCCGTCTTCCGGTGAACGACTTCGCCCTCGATGCCGGTCGCGGCGAGCTGCGGCAGGATGAGCTGTCGGTGATCGACCAGGTCCTCGATACCGCTCGTTTTCAGAACCGCTATGACATCGTGATTCGTCAACAGGCCACCAGTGGCAGCACACCAGACATTGATGCCGCGGCTGTTGGCGACCAGCAGATACGCGTCGATCCCTTGGATGGCGCGTGTCACTCGCTCGACCGTGAGGCGGAAGTTGCAGGTGAGCAGGACCGGCGAGTCACGTCCGGGAAACCCGATCTTGATCAGGCCTGTCCTGCACGGGAATGGGAGCACCCTGAAAAGCGTCTGCAGAATATTGATCCAGGCGTAGTGGAGGTAGCTCACGGTGTTGTCTTATCCGGCTTCCTGGCCACCAGCTCGACGAAGCTGCCGAGCCTGCTGGAGTTGGCTGACACGATACTCAGGCCCGCGTGCGTCAGTTTGTCGCGCAGGCCCGCGATAGGGCGTGTCGTCTGCTGACAGATGACGAACGTGAGAATGGCGAGGGGGATCCGGACCAGTGAATGCAGCACCCGAGTGACAAGGCTCTGGGGCCTGACCTCGTCGGCGACGAGCAGGAGCCCTCCGGGCCGCAGAATTCGCACAAGCTGCTTCAGGGTGTAGGCGAGCTCGTCGTCGCCTAACTCGGACAGGCAGAGGCCGCTCATCGCAACGTCGTAGCTTTCCGACCGCTCCGCGTCCAGCTCGGCGACGGTCATCTCCACCAGCTCGATTCTCTCTGCGAGGCCTGTGTCTCGCGCACGGCGGACAGCGATCTCGAGCATCTGGGGGTTCACGTCGATCGCCTTAACACTTGCCCCACGCTGAGCGGCCCGCAGTGCTAGCGCGCCGGTACCGCAACCGATGTCGAGCACCCGTTGCCCGGGGTGTATGTAGCTTGCCAGGCGATCGTAAGCTCTCTGCACACGTCCGAGCGTGAGCAGACGGACGCCCATGTCGTATCGCTGTGGAGCGGATTCGAGGATCCGCATCAGCACGAAAGTGCTCATATCAGTGAACCACCGGCAGCCGGGATGCTCAGCGCCCTGAAGAAGAAGGCGAGGCGTAGCGCGTGGCGCCCGGGAGCGTGAAGTCGGGGGCCGCGGCACCGACCTCGAGCGGCTCGGCTGTCGGCTGTTGCGCCAGCACGGGCACTGCGCTCAGCAGCAGCGCGGTCAGCGCGATGCGGGTGTTTCTTGGCATAAGCCTCGCTCGTTGACGAGTAGTCTGGGGAAACCGACCCGGAAAGAAAAGCGGGCCCCTGTCCGTCGCAACGCCTCGCGCGGACCAGGCGGGCGTTGGCCCGGTCTGTTGTGGCGTCAGGTCGTTTCTGGCGGCAGGCACACGCGGATATCCGCACCATCGCCAGCGGGCAGGATGACGGCGCCGCGTTCCGCTGGCGTGAGAATGTCGAACCCGACAGGTGGCCCGGCGTCGAACTCGATCTCGTGCACGGGGAGCCGTGATAGGTTGGTCACCAGGATGCCGCTGTGGGGGTGAATGACGTGGCAGTGCTCGAGCACGGGCAGTCCCTCCTGCCGGCGAAGGCGTTCGACAACACTCAGCGACTTCCTCACGTAGTCTGCATCGATTCGAGCGACGGCGTTGCGGATCTTCTCGGCCAACACGCCGAGCGGTGCATCGCTCAGGTACTCGCGGGAGACGGACACGATGGCCAGGCTGACAGCGCAGCCGAAGTAGGTCGGTGGGAACCCGTCGAGCAGCCTGCGGAAATCCACCGGACAGCTGGCAAGGGCAGCCGTGCCCGTCTCAACGGCACTCCAGGCGGGTACATATCGCTTCCAGAGCCAGGCGGTGATCGCGTCGTTGTGAGAGAGCCTGACGTCGCAATCCCGCTGTGCCTGGTTCAGTATCTCGTTCATCTCTTCCCGCGAGAACTGGTAGCGGTGCCAGCGTAGTCGCTCTCGGGCGATCGCGCTCCGCCGCTCGCCCCAGAAGATACCGCACTCAGCGAGCACGTTCTCGGACGTGAGTCGCTTGGCGGGCTCGGCGCTTGTGGGAATCAGCAGTTCGCGCTGGTGCGACGGTCGGTGGATGGGTTTGCCGTGAAAAACACGTGCCCAGCTGGACAGGAAATGGAAGTAGCTGAATCCGTCGACGACGGCGTGTGACATGCTCACACCGAGCACGGATCCCTTCGCCGTCTGGGAGAGCTTGATCCGCGTTAGCGGTTCGCGCTCGACACTGTGGACGGGATTCAGGAATTTGTAGCGCGTCCCAGCTTCGCTGAATGTCGCCGTCGAGCTCGCCACTTCGAGGTCCAACCCATCGTCGGACGGTTCCAGGCCGTAGGCATCCTTGGTAAGTCTGGCCAGCTTGCTGCTTGCCGGCGCGAAGTGCTCCAGCGTCTCCTCGAGGCTGCTCGCCAGGCGGTCGGCGTCGACGGAGCCGTCGTAGGCGAACACGAACTCGATGGGGTAGGATCCGCTGCCCGTGAAGATATGATCGATCGGCGAAAGAGGTATGGGCGCCATAGCAGTCTCGCTGGTCTCGGCGGAGCCTCACTCGATACGCAGGACTTTGGCTCCGCGGATCTTCCTCGTCTTGAGTTCGACCAGTGCCTGATTCGCTTCTTCCAGGCCGAACTCCTGAATCTCCGGCCTCAGCCGCATCTCAGCTGCGAGCTCGAGGAACTCGCTCACGTCGCTGCGTGCGACATTCGCTACGCTCTTGATCTCCTTCTCGAGCCAGAGATGCTCGGGATAGTCGAGCCTCAGCAGGTACTCCTTGTCGATGTCCTCCTTGCGGATCGCGTTCACGACCAGCCTGCCGCCGGGCTCCAGATTCCGCATGGCCTCGACGATCGGCTTCCAGACGGGCGTGGTGTCGATGATGCTGGACAGTCTCTCAGGCGCCTCGTCGGTGGTGTCGCCTGCCCAGACGGCACCGAGCTCCTGCGCGAACGCTCGCTCTTTCTCGCTCCGCGCGAACACATAGACGCGGGTGTTGGGGAAGCGGTGCCGCACCATCTTGAGCACGAGGTGACCTGACGCCCCGAAGCCGGTGAGTCCCAGGCTGTCTCCGTCGTCGATCTCGGCCAGGCGCAGCGACCGATAGCCGATCGCGCCGGCACACAGCAGTGGCGCGGCCTCGGAGTCGCTGAAGACGTCAGGGATCCGAAAGGCGAAATCCTCCGGGACAGTCATGTACTCCGCATATCCGCCGTCGGCATCCCGGCCTGTCGCACGAAAATCGGGGCAGAGGTTTTCTTCCCCCGCCAGACACCACTTGCAATCTCCGCAGGCGGAGTAGATCCAAGCGATGCCGACCCGGTCCTCGATCTTGAAGACGTCGGCGCCGCCGCCGCGTGCCTCCACGCGCCCGACCACCTGGTGGCCGAGGACAACAGGAAGATGTGGCGGCGGGGTTCTCCCTTCGATCTCATCGAGCTCTGTGTGGCAGACCCCGCAGGCGCTGACCTTCACCAGGATCTCGTTCTTGCCGGGAACGGGATCGGGAAAATCCGTCAGTGTGAGGGGGGTCGTGTTCTGTTCCAAGCTGCAAGGCCGCTGCAGTACCATCGCTTTCATTTCAGCTGACCTCGAGACGTAGCGACGAGTTTGCGTGTACTTACGGGTGAGGGACCTCGCTCATCAGTGCCAGCAGGTTGCCCTCGACATCGCGGAAGAACGCCAACCAAAGATCGTGGTCATGTGCCTTGTGGACCAGTCTGGGTCCCGCCTCGAATTGGACGCCCCGCGCGCACAAGGTTTCGTGTGCCGCCTGGATGTCCTCCACCCTGTAATAGATGATGGAGGCGAGATGATCAAACTCAGCTGTCTGCGGCTGGCCGAGCATGAGACGTACGCCGCTGCAGTCGAGGAAGGCCTTGCGTGGACGTTGACAGCGATCTGCCCGATCTTGCAAAGGCCGAAGTCGGCCCTCGATGGTGTCATGGATGAGCTCCGAGTGTTTCCAGGTTCTCACTTATCTTGCCCCCGCAAGCAGATCCGGCACACGGAGCACGTAGATGGCAAGCATGCCCAGGGTGCCGACGACCAACAGATAGTACAGCGTAGGCAAGATGGTCTTGCGCAGCGTACTGCCTTCCTGACCGAGTAGTCCCACCGTGGCCGATGCCGCGACCACATTGTGGATGGCGATCATATTCCCCGCGGCGGCGCCAACTGCCTGCAGCGCGACGACCATGGCGCCGCTGATGGCCAACTGCATCGCGACACCGTGTTGGAACAGGCTCAACATCAGGTTGCTGACGGTGTTGCTGCCGGCGATGAACGCGCCCAGTGCGCCAACCGCGGGCGCGAAGAAGGGCCAGACGCGGCCGACGTTCTCGGCGACCCACATGGCCATGGCGATCGGCATGGACGGCAGATGCGATCCGTCGGGCAGCAGGTACGCGTTCACTCCCGAGTTGATGTAGACGCGGACCATCGGGACGGTGAAGAGCAGCACGAACCCGGCACCGAGGAGGATGCGGCTGGAGTCGCCCAGGGCCGCGACGATTCTCGGGCCGCTGACACGGTGCAGGAACCACGTCACCACCACCGCCAGCACCAGCATGGCCGCCGGCAGATACAGGGGAGTGGTCGTGGCCGAGATGTCGGTGGAAAGGATGCCGGTCCAGCTGATCTTCACGGCTCTCAAGTAGTCACCGACCGGAAACTGGGGCAGACGGGTGATCACCAGGCATGCGGCGAGCAGGGCATAGGGCATCCACGCCAGTGCCAGGGGCATCGTGCGTTTGTCGTCATGGTCCGGCAGACTGCTGCTGCGGAACGCGTGCCAATCGGTCGGCCAGGCCTCGCTGGGTGCGAAATCCCAGGTGTCCTTTGGAGTGAGGAAGCGGCGACGTGCGGCGTAGGTCACGACTATGAGCCCGACCGCAGCGCCCAACAGCGAGGGGAACTCCGGCCCCAGTAGCACACCGGTGAGCGTGTACGGGACCGTGAACGCCAGCCCACCGAAGATCGCGAACGGTAAGATCGACAGGCCTTCCGTCCACGATCGGTTCACCCCGAAGAAGCGGGTCATCATGACGACCATCAACGTAGGTATCAGCGTCCCGGTGATGCCGTGTAGGCAAGCGGCGTACGCGGTGATGACTTGCCGGTAAGCCTCGAAGGAAAGGCCGACGGCGCTCAGTCTAGCGGCCAGCTCGGGGCTCGCCAGACCTTCCTGGACACCGATGAGGATGGGGGTCCCGACCGCGCCGAACGTGACGGCCGTGCTCTGGATCATCATGCCGATCATCACGGCAGCGGCCGCGGGAAAGCCCAGGGCGACCATCAGGGGCGCTGCGACGGCAGCCGGCGTGCCGAACCCGGCGGCGCCCTCGATGAACGATCCGAACAGCCATGCGATGATGACAACCTGGACGCGACGGTCGTCACTGATGCCGTGGAAGCTGCGTCGAATCGCCGCCACGCCGCCGGACCGCTCCAGCGTTTTCAACAGGAGGATGGCACCGAAAATGATCAGCAGGATGTCGAAGGTCACGAACAGACCCTGGACCGTGGACGCCGCGATGCGCTGAAAATCGACCCGCCATATGCCCCAGGCCAGCGCTACGGCCGCGACGTAGACCAGCGGCATCGCATACTTCGCGGCGACGCGGAAACCAACCAGCAGCACGCCGGCGAGCAGGATGGGAGTCACCGCCACCAGCGCCTGAACGCCTAAGCTCATGGGCTGGGTCCCCGTTCGGAAGTCATGCTCGCTGGGTCCGCGTCAGCGGTCGTCATCGAAGATGATGGCGTGGACGGCAGCGGGCCCGTGCACACCGAGCGTCAACCTGAGCTCGATATCCGCCGATCGGCTGGGTCCCGTCACGAACACGATCTGTGCGCTCTGCTGCAGCAAAGACGCCAAGCGCGCTTGGCCGCGGAGCGATCGGAGCCAGGCTTCGAAGGTCGGGTAGATCCTGCTCATGGGGACGAGCATTATATGGCGAGGCGGCAGAAGGCTCGCCGAGCGGCTCCTGCCGGGCCCGGACGCGAGCACGACGGACCCGGTGCTGGCCAGGGCGGCGTCCACCGCAGTGAGACCGACTGATGTGCTGGCGGCGCGAGCACGGCAACCCGCTTCGTGCAGGTCGTGGGGCACGACGAGGGAGAGGCCTGATCCTCTGAGGTGCTCTTCGAGACCCGGTACGGGAAGCTCGTCAGCCGCCCAACTCAGTACCTCGAGCGTGCTCGAGTCGGCAGTCTCCGTGCTTGAAGGCTCGCGCTCGCTGTTCCATTCCGCGATGCGCTGCAGAAGCCGCTGGGGCACTTCCGCCGTCCGGTCCACGATCTCGTAGCTGCCCGCAAGCTGCTCCAGCTTGGTGCCGAATTGCGTTGCCAGGGTCCGCCGGTCACCCTCGGCGTGGGTCACCGTCATCGGTACGGCGGGCCCGACCGCGTGATCGCCTTGCCGTCCAGACACAGATCCACGTGACCCCAGGGAGCGGCGCAGGCGCTCCAGGATCTCGTGGCGGGCGTCGGCAGCTGGACGATTCATTCGGTCGGTGGCCTCATGTCGCGGTGTTCGCGCCGTCGCCACTGCTCGTGAAAGCTTCTGGCGGCGAAGCTCGGGAACACACGAGTTCGCGTCCACGCGTTCAGCGGCGGTGGCAGCCTCGAGATCTCACGGTCCTTTCCTCCGGCGATGAGCCGAGTGACCCAGCGCGCCAGGCGTGCTGCGAGCCTGTAGCGTCCAGGCCGCTCCACGGTCTCCGAGTACGCTCGCACGGCGACGCGCTCGAGCACGGGAGAGGCCTTTCGCTGTACCACATCGTGGCGCAGATCGAGCAGCAGGCGGGGAAGGTCGATCTTGACCGGGCAGGCATCGCGACAGGCAGCGCAGAGCGAGCTGGCAAACGGCAGCTCTTTGGCAGCGGCGACGTTCTCGGCGAGCAGCGGCGTGATCACGGCACCGATCGGGCCGCTGTACGCAGTATCCCCGTAAGCGTGCCCGCCGATCTCCCGGTATACCGGGCAGACATTGATGCAGGCCCCACAACGGATGCAGAGGAGTGCTTCGCGATACCCACGCTCAAGGATGCGCGAGCGGCCGTTGTCGAGCAAGATGACGTGCATCTCATCCGGCCCATCGGGATGCCCGGGCCGCCGCGGCCCGCTGGACAGTGTGAAATAGACGGACACGTCCTGGCCGGTGGCGCTGCGCGATGCCACCTGCCACAGCAGCAGGGCGTCCTCGACCCGTGGTACGACCTTCTCGATCCCTGCCAGCGCCACGTAGAGCCGCGGCATACTGGTCACCATGCGGCCGTTGCCCTCATTGGTGATGATGCAGATCGTGCCGGTTTCGGCAATCGCGAAATTGCAACCGCTGATGCCCATGTCGGCGCGCAGAAACTCGCGTCGTAACTCACGACGGGCGGTGGCACAGATATCCGCCGGGTCATTCGTGGGCGGCACCCCGAGTTCGCGCTGGAGCAACTCGCTTACGTCCTCGATCCGCTTGTGGATGATCGGCGTGATGATGTGACTCGGTGGCTCACCGGCGAGCTGGATGATGTATTCGCCCAGGTCAGTCTCGACCACATTAATCGCGGCCCGCTCGAGTGCTTGGTTGAGGCGGATCTCCTCTGTGAGCATCGACTTCGACTTGACAACCTGCCGGACCTGATGTTGGCGGGCGATGTTCAGGACCGTCTGCCGCGCCTCCTCCGCGTCCCGGGCCCAGTGAACCTGGCAGCCGTTCGCGGTCAGGTTACGCTCCAGAGCCTCGAGCAGCTCGGGCAAGTGCTCGATAGCGTGCTCGCGGATGCGCCGGGCTTCGTCACGCAGGCGCGGGGCGTCGACGGCGGCCATCGCCTCGGCACATCGACCGCTCATCTGTTCGGTGGCCCGGTCGAGGGCGATGCGCAGCCCATCGTCCCCGAGGGCCTGTCTCACCCGAACCTTGTAGGGTGCGCGAACGTCAACGCGCATTCGTCGGGTCCCTGTCGGCGCTTCCGTGCTCGTCGACTCGGTTCAACAGCTCGGCGATATGTACGGCCCGGCAGCGGTGGCCTTGCCGCTTGAGGATGCCGTTCAGGTGCGTCATGCAGCTTACGTCGTTCATGACGACGAGGTCCGCACCGCTGGCCGCCAGGTTGCGCGCCTTGCGCCTTCCCATCGCGGTGCTGATCTCGGCGTTCTTCAGTGCGAACAGCCCGCCGAAGCCGCAGCACTCGTCCGCCCCGGGCAGTTCGACGAGCTCCGCGCCTCGCAGGCCGGCCAGCAGCCGGCGCGGCTGTGCGTCCACCCCGAGCTCTCGTAGCAGATGACAGCACGGATGGTAAGTGAGCTTGCCCTTGACTTGAGCATCGATCACTTCGACGCCCAGGACATCGACGAGGTACTCGGTAAGCTCGTAGGTTGCCGCCCCTACCTGAAGGGCGCGGCGACGGTCTTCGTCGCTGGCGGCCTCGTCAAACAGGATGCGGTAGAAGTGCCTGACCATCGCCACACAGCTGCCGCTGGGCGCCACGATGGCGTCGATACGTCGCTGGTCGATCAGCGGCCAGAAGACAGCGAGGAAGTGCCGGGCCATCCTTCGGGCGTCGGCCCGGTATCCAGCGTTGAAGGCGGGCTGCCCGCAGCAGGTCTGCTCGTGTGGGAAGACGACGTCCGCGCCGTGACGTTCGAGCAGATCCACGGCGGCCATGCCGACACGGGGGTACAGCGTGTCGACCATGCAAGTGACGAACAGCGCCACTCTTGGACGGGATCCGGGCCGTTCCGCCATCGGCGCTTAAGATGGGATCAGCTTGTTGGGAGCGCGAGGCTGCTCGGTCGTGCAGGTCGGGGCCCGACATTTTCCGGGGCTGCGTTGCTCGTGCTGTTTCCCGGTCGCATTATCGTTTCAGGCACGGAACATCGGCTTACGATAACGCTGCGAGAAGGAGCGCTCGATCGTCCATGCTGGAGGTCGTAGTCATCGGAGCGGGCATCGCGGGTTTCGCGGCTGCCCTGGCCCTCTGGGAGCGCGGCGCTGCGGTGACCCTGGTCGAGGTCGGTCGGCCGGGCGGTGAGGCGACCGGTGCCTCGGCGGGGATGCTGGCGGCCCAGTACGAGGCGGAGCCGGGCGCGAAGTATCGGCTGGGCGTGGAATGCCGGGCCCGCTACCCGGAGTTTATCGCGAGGCTGGAAGGCCTCTCCGGGCAGGCGCTTCATCCCCGCTGGGATGGGATACTCGTGGCGAATCTCTCGCAGGAGGAGCATGAGCAGGCTGGCGAGGCAATCCGCTGGCAGCGCGAAGTCGGGCGGCAGGCGGAGCTGCTCGACCCGGGCCAGGCAGCGGAGCTTCAGCCTGGCGTTAGCGGGGAGTCCGTCTCGTACATCTGGTTACCCGAAGAGGGGCAGCTGGACAGTCAGGAACTGGGGGCGGCGCTGGGTCCCGCGCTCGCGCGCACCGAGATCCGCCTCATCAGCGGGAATCGCGCAGCGGAGGTTCTCTCGCGAAAAGGGTCGGTGGCCGGGGTGGCCATGGCGGACGGCCGTAAGCTGGACGCGGAGCGTGTCGTGCTGGCGGCAGGCGCGTGGAGCGCTGGGCTGCGGGGGCTGCCGCGGGTGCTGCCGGTACGCCCGGTGCGGGGCCAGATGCTGCGTTTCCCTGCGGCCACCCTGACCCTAGACCGCACCGTTGCCAGCCACGCGGGTCGCTACCTGGTGCCGAGGGCGGATGGGACAGTGCTGGCCGGGAGCACGATGGAGGACGTCGGCTTCGATCAGTCGATCAGCGAGGAGGGACTCCGCGTGATCCACGACGGTGTCTCGCAGCTCGTACCCGCGCTCGCCGGGCTCAAGCCACTGGAACGCTGGGCCGGTCTGCGGCCGCTCAGCGCCGACTCGTCCCCGATCATCGGCCCGGACCCGGAGCTGGAGGGGCTGATCTANAGCACGGGCTTTGGGCGTAGTGGAATACTGCTGGCTCCTCTGGCGGGCGCGATCGTTGCCGATCTCGTCGTTGTTGGAGAGTCGGAGTACGACTGGAGGGCATTCCGGCCGGAACGTTTTGCTGAGAGTGAGTCGACACCGATCTAGCTGGTTGCCGTGCGCTGCTGCGCGAGGTTGGGCGGCGATCGAGTCCGCCGGTGCGACGCTTCGGGCGTCTCGTGCATCCACTAGACGAGCAGATCATGGGACATTCAACAGGGGATTTGGAGCGATGATTCGAAGGCTGAGCGTAGTCGCGTTGGCGTGGCTGGGCGTGATCGGGGCCGTGGATTCGGGTCCGTTGCACGCTCAGGTGGCCGTGCAAAGGCTCACCGAGCCTGATGCCAGTTATCCTGAGGCGTTAAGTCTTGTTCAGGGACTGCTAGAGCTGCCCGACGGCCGCGTGATGATCGCTGATCCACTCGGACAGGCACTTGTGATCGCCGATTTGGCCAGCGGTGTGGCGGACACGCTAGGCAGCGTTGGCCAGGGGCCAAGCGAGTACCGGCAGCCGGACGGTGTGTTCGCTCTGCCGGGTGACTCCGTGCTGCTCGTGGATCTCGGGAACGCCCGGCTCACCGTGGTCGCGCCGGACGGCAGGTTCGGCGCGACGATGCCGATCGCCCAGGAGGGACCGGGCCCGGGACCGGGGCTCCTGATTGTGCTGCCCCGGGCTGTCGACTCGCGGGGCAGAGTCTATTTCCAGCCGGTTGGCGGGGGGCGAGGGCTGCAGCTGCCGGACTCGGCAGCGGTCGTGCGCTGGGACCGGAGTAGCGGAGCCATGGACACGGTGGCGATGGTCAAGCTGCCGGAGATGAAGCAGTCGAGGTCCGGCGGGCCCGGGAATCAAGCCGTGACGATCATGCCGGTGCCGCTCAGCCCGCAGGATGCATGGGCGGTGAGCTGGGACGGTCGTGTCGCCGTCGCCCGTGCGGACCCTTACCACGTGGAGTGGATTCNCGTAGATGGGAAGGTCGTTCGCAGTGGGCCCATCGCTTTCGAACCCGTCAGGATACGCCGAGCCGATAAGCTGGAGTGGGCTGAAGCCCTGGGTGGCGGCATTCGGATCGGCATCATGGTCGAGAACGGCCAGCGCCGTATGGCGCTGAGCCGCGGGGGCGGTCGAGGCGAGGAGCCGGACATCGACAGCTTGGATTGGCCCGATAACAAACCTGCCTTTGCTGACAACGGCGTCCGCGTCACACCGGAAGGGGACATGTGGGTCCAGCGTCACGTACCGGCCGGCGAGCCGATCGACTTTGACGTCTTTGGCGCGAACGCCGAGCTAAAGGGAAAGGTCGTCCTGCCGGCCGGCCGCGACATCGTCGGGTTCGGTCGTGGCACGGTGTACGTCGTCCGGACCGACGACCTGGGCCTGCAGTGGCTGGAGCGCTACCGGCGGCCTGCCAGCTAGTCCGTCGCTTGCCCGGAGATGCGGGAGGGGGGCCATCACGGGCCGCCCCCTTTTCGCTTACAGCGTCGAGCCGCAGGTGGTATGTCGAGCGGTCGGCTCAGGCACCGACCTTGAAGGAGAGGGCCACGCGCGCTCGGTAACGGACGATGTTCCCGTCCTCCACGGTCAAGTCGAGCTTCGTGATCTCGGCGATGCGGAGGTTCTTCAGGCTCTCGCCGGCCTTGTGGACGGCGTTCGTCGCGGCTTCCTCCCAGCTCTTGGTGCTGGTTCCGACCAGCTCGATCACTTTGTAGACGCTGTCGGGCATGGCACTCCTCCTCTGCGGGGTGGTCCGAAGGTTGGGCATTCGTCGAAAATCTGGGATAGGAGCCGTGGCGTCGCCAGGGGGCGTCCCGCTCTCAGTTAGCGGAGCTGCTCGAGCAAGCGCTGTGCCTCGGCGCGGCCCTCCCGTGTCAGTGCGACCCGGCCGTCACTGGTGTACTCGAAGAAGTGATGGTCGGACTCGACCTGAGCTTTGATGTTCTTCTCGGTCGCGGCGAGCTTGGGCGCGTAGTCCAGGCGACGGAAGACGCGGGCGACTTCCTTGGGCGCGATCGCCTTCCTGTGAAAGGCCATCACTAGGATGAGCTCCTCCTCGAAGGTTTGTGTGCGAGGCAGGAGTTCGGTGGTGAGGTAATCCTCGTCCAGGTCATCGATCGAACCTGGCGTCTCGGTTGTCGAACTGGCTGCCCCAGCGCCGCTTGTAGGCGCGTCCACGAACGACAGATCCCCGAGTTCGTTTGCCGGTGCCGCCTCGTCCAGGGACGGTAAGAGCTCGCCGAGCGAGTCGGCCGCGGGAGCAACCGGCTCGTGGGGCTGCGCTGCAGGCTCGGCGGGCGGCGCCGGTTCGAGGGGGAGCGGGGATTCCGGGGCGCTCTCGACCATGGCCATGTACTCACGCAAGAGGGCGATGCGCTTCTGGATCTCTTCGGCGTGCCGCTGGAGATCGGCGATCCCACCCTCGGTCGTCGCGATCTGCTGCTGGACGGCCTCGATCTGGCCGTGCAGTCGCTCGATCTGGCGCTGAGCGGCGTCGATCTGCTCGTGTGTCCTGGCTAGCGTGGCCTCTTCCTGGGCCAACCGGCTGCGAAGGTTCTCCAGGTCTTGCATGAGTGCTTGAGTCTCTGGCGGGATGCCGGAGGATAAACCAATCTTAGGGAATTGGGCCCCTCCGGCAAGGGCGAGCCGGCCCTGGGGGCGNATCACTTGTCGCGCTTGTGAGCCCTGGGGCGATTTCGTAACTTGGAGGTCCTCCCCCCAAGAGCCGCTTTCTAGGAGTGTAGCGTGTCGCTGATCGTAGGTATCCGATGCGCCGAGGGCGTGGTGCTGGCCGCCAGCGGTCCAGCCACGGTGCCCTCGCAGGACGGGCTCCCGGCGGCACGACAGCTCGCCAGGAAGCTGCACGTCGTTGCGGGGCAGGCCGTACTCGGCGTGGCCGGACACGACGGGCTGGCTCAGGAGATGGCCCTCTCGTTGGAGCGCTGCCTCTCGGAACCTGAGCAGCGCGACGCGGCCGAGGATGTGTTGCGTTCCCGGATCCGGCAGGCACTGGCGGCGCCGGTGCAGCGGACGGTGGCTATTCACCGCACCCTGACTGGGCTGCCGGGGTTTGCCGTGAGCTCCAACGGGTATGTGGTCACCCAGTCGCTGCTGGCTGTTCCCTTCGAGGGTTCGCTGCGGCTGTTTGAGGTCGATCCGGAATGCACAGTGACCGAGATCACGCCAGAGTTGTCGTGCGCGTGCGTGGGCAGTAGCAGGTCGGTCGCCGAGCCATTCCTGGCGTTCCTCCGCAAGGTCCTGTGGAGCGATAGCCGGCCAGGGCTGGATCAGGCGGAGCTCGCCGCCTACTGGACGGTGCTGCATTCCATCGAGAGCAACCCCGGCGGCCTGAGTCATCCGATCCAGATTGTCGTGCTGACGCGGGGTAAGGGCGGCCCGATAGAGATCGTCGAGCGAGGCGATGACTACATGGCCGGCCTGCGACGGGCGATCGCTGCAGGTGAGGAAGCGGTACGGAGGAGCTTCCGGGCGCCGGGGCCGAGGGCGACGGAGTCCCCTGGGCCGCCGGGGCCTGCGAGCGCGGAGTCGTCAGCACGTAAGCGGGTGCCGGAAGTGCGGCTGACCCTGGACCGACCTGAGCGGCGGCGGGGACCCGGCGGCTGGAAGTGACGACGGGCTAGCATATCCATCTGATCCTTTGGGACTGGCAGGAGCAACGATGCCGCGATGCCGGAAGTCATGGCCGGTCGTGCTGTGTGGGGTCGGGCTGCTGGTGGCCTGTGACAGCTTTGACAAGGAAGAGGCAGCCCTGCAGATCCGGGAGCGTTTCTGCAGCGAGTGGCCGTACGGGTGCACGGACAGCACCCGCGTGGAACTCGGCAAGGTCCGCAAGACGCGTAATGGTCGGCAGGTCGAGTTCCGGGTGATCGATCGGCAAGATCAGACGGCAACGCTCTCGGCCGCCTACTTCGAGCCCCTCAGGGATGATTGGGCGTTTCTGCTGTTCGAACCGCCGTTCAGCGAGCGTTTCCGGGTCGAGCGGGGCCGCGTCAGTGATGATAGCAGGCGCTTCACCGATCTCCTCATGGAGCTGAAATCGGCGCAGAGGTGGTTCCTCACCATCTATGGGCGCCACGCGCGTAGCCTGGCGGAGCTGGATAGCGTCAGCTACAAACCGCCGGACGTCCCCATCCAGATGACGGTCGCCGGTGGTAGCTGGAGGGCGCTGATCGTCAACCCGTACGTGAGGTGTGAACTGGACGCATCGCGCCAGCAGTTGCCGAGCTGTGTCGGTCTCTCGGCCGAGAACGCGGGCAGCGAGTCGGGGCCGCTGGCGACGGCCTTTGGAGAGGGCTCGTAGCCTGCAGGCCGGCGCCCGTTTTTCGCGCTGACGCTGCTTCCCATCGCGGCGAACTTCCAACCCTGAACGGGGCCTCGGCACTCTAATTGGTTGAAGGAAGCTGAGATCCTTGCGACCGCTGTGGGGCGGTTTCATCTTGCCTCGCACGTGATCGTGGCTCGAGTATCCGGGTAGGTGATCGATTGGATTCGCCCAGGGGCGATAACGGCTTGAGGGTTCGCGCCTTCTTGGCGGAACTGCGACGTCGACGCGTGTTCCGCGTCGCCGTCGTCTATGCCATCGTCGCCTTCGGCATCCTGCAGGTGGCGGACATCGCCTTCCCTGCCCTCAGGCTCCCCGAGTGGAGCATCACGCTGGTCGTGGCGCTCACCCTCCTGGGCTTTCCGATTGCCATGGTGCTCGCCTGGGCGTTCGACATCACGCCGAGGGGCGTGGTGCGAACCGAGCCGCTCGCGGGGACGCCGACGTACGCAGGGCCCAGCCGCACACTGGCCCTCACCGCCGTAGCGGCCGTCCTGGTCGTCACCCTCGCCGCTGGGCTGTACATTCTGCCGAAGCTGCCCGGCTGGTGGGGTGAAGGCGGGACCGTTGCGGCGAGCGGAGGCTCACGGAAGATGCTGGTTGTACTGCCCTTTGTGAACCTCGGCTCGCCCGTAGACCAGTACTTCGCCGACGGCATCACCGAGGAGATCACCGCGCGACTGGCCAGCATCACGGGGCTGGGAGTCATCGCACGCACCAGTGCGCTCCGTTACAAGGAGACGGACAAGACGGTGCAGGAGATCGGCCAGGAGCTGGGCGTCGCGTACATCCTCGAGGGTACCGTTCGCTGGGAGAACTTACCCGAGGGGCAGAGCCGAGTGCGCGTCACGCCACAGCTCATCCGCGTGACCGACGCGACCCACGTCTGGGCCGAGATCTACGAGGAGCCGCTGGCCAGCGTCTTCGAGGTGCAGTCGGAGATCGCCGAGAAGGTGGCCGACGCACTGGATGTCACGCTCATGGAGCCGGAGCGGCGTGCCCTCAAGGCGGAACCGACCCGGAACCTGGAAGCCTATAGCTACTACCTGCGCGGTAACGAGTACCTGCAATCGAGCCGCACCCAGGCGGGTGCCCAGGAAGCGCTGGCGATGTTCGAGAAGGCGGTCGAGCTGGATCCGGATTTCGAGGAGGCTCGCAGGAAGCTCGCGGAAGTGCATGCCGACCTGTACTGGGCGAGCTTCAGGATGCTGTTCAGTATAAGGGAGCAGGACTATCAGGGGACGCTCGCACGCCTCCACCCCGAATCCTTCGGTAGCGACTCCGGCTCGTACCTGCTCGCCAAGGCGATTCTGTACGAGCGTGCCCAAGAGGGGCCGAGCGCGCAGGTCTACTTCGACTCGGCGCGCGCTTATCTGGAGCCGCGGGTCACGCTGAGTCCCGGGGACTCGCGCCTGCATGCTCAATTGGGTCTGGCCCTGGCGGGGCTAGGGCGTGCGGGGGCGGCGGTGTGGGAGGGCAGGCGCGCGGTTGAACTGCTACCGATCTCTGAGGACGCCTACGCAGGCGCCGCGCTGGTAGACAATCTCGCTCACATCTACGTGATGGTCGGCGATTACGATGCCGCTATCGATGAGCTCGAAGCGCTGCTGTCGGCGGACGCGCCGGTGTCCGTGCCGTGGCTGCTGGCGGATCCCACCTGGGACCCGTTGCGGGACAACCCACGCTTTGAGAGTCTGATCGAGGCTGGCTGAGCAACAGCGTTAGCGGTCGCACATCCAGAGAGGAGATGACATGCCTTCGCGAACCGTGGCACTGGTGTCGGTCTGGCTCCTCATCACCATTCAGGTCGCATGCTCGCGTGGTGGGGAGACCGAGCTCGTGGCTCGGGCCCGGGCGATTCACGGGAACGTGATGACGATCGATACCCACGATGACCTCCCGGAGGGCTTCGCTACGCCGGAGGCCGATCCCGGCGTGCGCGGGGAGCACCAGGTGGATCTCCCGAAGATGGAGGAAGGGGGCCTGGATGCGGCCTTCTTCATCGTCTACGTGGGCCAGCGGGAGAGGACGCCCGAGAACTATGAGTGGGCGAAGGCGGAGGCGCGGGAAAAATTCGCCGCCATCCACCGGATGACCGACTCGATGTATCCGGATCGGATCGAGCTGGCCTACTCTGCGGATGACGTGGAGCGGATCCACGCCGCTGGCAAGCTCGTGGCCTGCATCGGCATCGAGAACGGCTTCGCGATCGGCCGGGATCTGAGCTTGCTGGAGAGGTATCACGGGCTCGGCGCCCGCTACATGACGCTCACCCACAACGGCCACAACGATATCGGCGACTCCTCCGACCCGCGCAGCGATCTGGGCGACGCGGAAGCGGAGCATGGCGGACTCAGCGAGTTCGGCGAGCAGGTGATCGCGGAGATGAACCGGCTGGGCATCATGGTGGATGTCTCCCATGTCTCTAAGCAGACCATGCTGGACGCCGTCAGGCTCTCGCGGGCACCGATCATCGCCTCGCACTCCAGCGTCAGGGCGCTGCGCGACGTACCTCGCAACCTGGACGACGAGCAGCTGCTCGCACTCAGGGATGACGGCGGCGTGGCGCAGATCGTGGCGGTGGGCGAGTTCCTCAGGGAGGATCCGCCGGAGAAGCTCGCGGCGCTGCGGGCGCTGCGTGAGGAGATAGGGATCACGGGCCACGCGGCGTGGCGGGCCCTCAGCGACGAGGAGCGCCAGGAATACCGGCAGCGACGTGCGGAGATCGACGATCGGTGGCCCGGTGCCAGCGTGAGCGATCTCGTGGATCACATCGACTATGCGGTCCGGCTCATCGGCATCGACCACGTTGGCATCGGCTCGGACTTCGATGGCGGTGGCGGCGTGGTAGGTTGGAGGGACGCCAGCGAGACCTTCAATGTGACCCTCGAGCTGGTACGCCGCGGCTACAGCGAGGGGGAGATCCGCAAGCTGTGGGGCGGCAATGTGCTGCGGGTGTGGCGCGAGGTGGAGCGGGTGGCCGCCGATCTGGGGGGCGGGGAGCGGTCACTTTGACCGATTCCGGGTGGAGGGTGGACGGTGGCTCCGCTGTGGGCATGTCAGCCTTATCTTGCTATCGGGAAACGACTTAGGTGGCGTGGCCACGGTCAGGCGTTTGCGGCACGGGGATTGCCCCTTGGAGAAGGACGGCGGCGTACGACCGAGAGCGGTCTTGCGCTTAGGGAAGCGGTGATTCTCGCCGGGCTGGCCGGGATCGTGAGAGCGGTGGCGAGGGGGTCGGAGGTTGGCCTGTAACGATTGGGTGGATGGAAATGTTGCGGATGACGCCGTTAGGGGGTTTGCAATGAGTTGGAGGAGGGTGGGTGAAGCCCTCCGCGAGCGGGGTGGGCTGTCACTGGTCGAGATCTTGGTAGGTGTGGTGATCCTCGCGGTGGCGCTGTTGGGGTTGGCGGCGGCGGGCGGTGTCGCGGCGCGTCAGCTGTATTGGG
>JGI2171J19970_10000369_pt1 | contig 23277 bp, 19 predicted proteins | sample DeeMarSWOR324_28_FD_19970 | JGI IMG/M metagenome (IMG submission 19970) | reverse complement strand
TGGTATGATATTACAAATGATCCCAGTGCTCCTGATTCTTGGACTTGGACTGATGTTGATACTATGGTTGTTGAGGTGCGTTCATCAATTCAGCCAAGTTATACTTTGTATTGTTCCAAGGTTGAGGTACGGGTTACTTATAATGCTAATCCTGTGTATTCTTATAATTATCCTGTGAGCGGTAGCAATGGTATTTCGATTGCTCCTGTTTTGAATATCACTGTCAATGATCCAGATGGAGATACTATGAATATCACTTGGTTTAGTAACAGCAGTGGCAGCTGGCAGGTTTTTGGAACAAACAGCAGTGTTGGTAATGGTACATATCATCAGATTATGAGTAATGCATCTGTTAATGGTCAGTGGTGGTACTGGTTGGTTAATGTCTCTGATGGTACCAATTATAAAGAGAGCGATGTGTTTTCGTTTTTCACTGGGTATCAGTCTAAGATTGATAACACTGGTTCTACAAATATCAAGGGTTATTTGCTGATTCAGGTTCATTACTTTAATGAGACTTCTGAGAATTGGGTTGTTGCTGATGACACGGTTAATGAGACTACTCCGAGAACGATTAATGGTAGTGATCAGTTTGGTTTGGATACTGTTTTCAATGGTAATGTGAACACGACGTATTTGATCAATAATTTTGGAACTGGCACGTATCGGGTGTATGCTGCGTTTCGCGATCCTGATGGTGATGTGCTGGTTTGTAATAATCAGAGTCTGATAGAAGCCAGTTATCAATTTACAGTTTCTACTAACTAAAAAAAATTCTCTCTTTATTTTTTTATTCAATTTCGTTTATATATAATTAATCAATTATTGCCAATTGAACAGGATACATAATCAAATTTGGTAAGATCTAGTAAAAGAACAACAAGATGGGAGGGGAGAAGAGGTGAATTTTGAGGGGGTAATTGGATGGGTTTTTTCTCAAACGTCGAAAATATGGGCTTCATCCCTTCCCACACTGTTGATAAAAAATAGAACATACAAGCATTTAAGTCTCTTTTTCGCAGTTGAATATGTATGAGGTTGTGCACATCATATCCTATCTACATTTAATCTTGATAATTTAATATAAAAAAGGTTTAATTATATTCATCCCAGCTTTTAACATTAATATTATCAGTAGATACCCTTGAAATAGATTCAACAAATCTTTTAGCAAGCTGCAAATTTGTAATCAAAGAAACATCAAAATCAACAGCTTTTCTTCTTATAAGATAATCATTGTCGAGCTCTTCTTTTTCAATGTTTTTAGGTATATTTATAACCAAATCAATTTTTTTATCGGAAATATACGTCAATGTATTCGGCTCTTTTTTATCAAGTGGCCAATGTAAAATATCAGCCTCAAGTCCATTTTCTTTCATAAAATCTGCAGTACCTTTGGTAGCATAAAACTTGAAACCCATCTTGCTTAACTGTCTAGTACTTTCTAAAAATTCCATTTTACTATCAACAGGTCCTGTTGAAAGCAAGATTGTTTTTTTAGGAAGTTTAAAACCAACCGATATCAAACTTTTAATAAATGCCTCATTGAAATCATCACCCAAACAGGCAACCTCACCAGTAGATGACATCTCAACACCTAAAACAGGGTCAGACCCTTTTAGCCTTGTAAAGGAAAACTGCGGGGCTTTTATTCCAACGTAATCAAGGTCAAAAGAAGACCTATCAATGTTATTTACACGTTTTCCCATGATTATTTTTGTTGCAAGATCAACAAAATTTATCTTAAAAACTTTTGAAGCAAATGGAAAGCTTCTTGATGCACGCAGATTGCATTCTATTACCTTTACATCATTGTCCTTTGCAATGAATTGGATATTAAATGGACCTGTTATGCTTAAACATTTAGCAATTTTTTTTGCAATAATTTTTATTCTTCTCATTGTCTCTAGATATGTTCGCTGTGGAGGAAGAACCATTGTTGCATCTCCAGAGTGTACTCCAGCATTTTCAATATGTTCTGATATTGCATAGCAATAAAGAGAGCCTTTTTTTGAAACTGCATCGATTTCAATTTCTTTTGCACCAGTAATAAACTTACTAATAACCACTGGATGCTCCTTGTTTATTTCTGAAGCCTTCTTAAGATATTTCCTTAATTCCTGCTCGCTTAATGCAATGCTCATCGCAGCTCCAGATAGCACGTAACTAGGTCTAACAAGAACGGGGTAACCTACCTTTCTTGCAAAATCCTCAGCAGCCTGCATGCTACTAAGTTCCTTCCACTCAGGCTGATCGATACCAAGTTCATCAAGTAACCTTGAAAACTTATGTCTATTCTCTGCATTATCAATACTAACTGGAGAGGTTCCAAGGATTTTAACATTTGATTTATGCAATGGTAATGCAAGATTATTTGGAATCTGACCTCCCATCGATACGATAACACCTAGAGGGTTTTCTTTATCGCAAATGTCAAGAACCCGTTCATATGTTAGTTCCTCAAAGTATAGTTTATCACATATGTCATAATCTGTACTTACTGTTTCAGGATTGCAATTTATCATAATTGTTCTATACTTTAAACTCCTCAAAGTTGATATAGAATTTACACAACACCAGTCAAACTCAACTGAGGAGCCGATTCTATATGCACCTCCTCCTAGAACAATGACCTGGTTTCTTTCTTTAAAACTTATATCATCGGCACAACCATTGTATGTTATATACAGGTAGTTAGTTTTTGCAGGGTACTCTGCAGCAAGTGTATCAATTTGTTTTACATATGGAAAAATTCCTAGTTTCTTTCTTTTATTTCTAACATCATGTTCATTACAATTTGTTAATATTGCTATTTGAATATCTGAAAAACCCTTTTGTTTGGCTTCCTTAAGTAAGGATAATGATAGATTTTTAAAACTGCAACTTTTTAATTTTTCCTCGATACCTACGATATTTTTTATCTTATACAAAAACCAGCGGTCTACTTTTGTAAGCTGGTTTATTTTTTCAATTGAATATCCTTTCTTAATTGCCTCAGCAATTGCAAACATCCGTTTGTCTGTTGGTTCAATTAATTCTTTTTCCAAATTTTCAAATATTAAATCATTACAAACAAGACCCTTCATTTGCACATCAAGCATTCTTATTGCCTTTTGCAATGCCTCCTCATAGGTTCTGGCAATTGCCATTACTTCTCCAACTGATTTCATTTCAGAGCCAATACTAAAACTTACCTTTCTGAACTTCTGCAAGTCCCACCGGGGATATTTTAGAACCACATAATCAAGAGCAGGTTCAAAACAAGCAGATGTTTCTTTTGTAATTATATTTTCAATCTCAGTTAGGCTATAGCCAAGCGCAAGTTTTGAAGCGATAAATGCCAATGGATAGCCTGTTGCTTTTGAGGCAAGGGCTGAACTTCTACTAAGCCTTGCATTAACTTCGATTATTCTATAATCTTCTGATTTTGGGTCAAGAGCGAATTGAATATTACATTCACCGATAACATTCAGATGTCTAATAACCTGGATTGCAATGGACCTTAACATGAAATTTTCAGATGAGGTAAGTGTTTGAACGGGTGCAACAACTATACTTTCACCAGTGTGAATTCCCATTGGATCAAAATTTTCCATAGAACATACTACAATACAATTATTGTACCTGTCTCTTACAACTTCATACTCAAGTTCCTTCCAACCACTAAGATACTCTTCTATCAGAATCTGATTTGTGTATGAAAATGCCTTTTTTGTTAGATCGATTAATTGTTTTTTATTGTAAGCCACACCTGAGCCCAAACCGCCCAGTGCGTATGCAATCCTACACATCACTGGATAGCCTATTTTTTGAGCAACCTTTACTGCCTCTTCAACAGTTTTAACAGCCTTTGATACTGGAACCTTTAGATTTATTTCCTTGATTTTTTTTACAAAAAGGTCTCTATCCTCAGTGCTTAATATTGAATCTATTGGAGTTCCAAGAACCTCTACATTGTATTTCTTCAAAATCCCTTTTTTTGCCAGTTCAACTCCCACATTTAAAGCAGTTTGACCACCAAAACCAAGCAAGATACCATCAGGTTTTTCTTTCTCAATAACCTTTTTTACAAAAAATACATCGATTGGTAAGAAATACACTTTATCAGCAAGATAATCAGAGGTTTGAATTGTAGCAATATTTGGATTTACAAGTATGGTTTTTATCCCTTCCTCTTTTAATGCCTTAATTGCCTGGCTGCCAGAATAATCAAACTCACCTGCCTGACCAATTCTTATCGCCCCAGACCCAAGTATTAGGATTTTTTTAACCTTTCTAATTCTTCTATCTATCATTTAATCGACCGGACAAACATGTCAAACAAAAATTCAGTATCATCTGGACCAGGAGATGCTTCTGGATGAAACTGGGTCCCAAAAAAGGGCTTTGAGATATGTATGATTCCTTCGTTTGTACCATCGTTGTTATTGTAAAACCATTCCCTCCAATCCTCAGGCAGGGTCTCTGCATCAACTGCATAGCCATGATTCTGAGATGTTATGTAACATCTTTTTGTTCCAGTCTCAATACAGGGCTGATTATGACCTCTGTGTCCGTATTTCAATTTGTAGGTATCTGCTCCTGTTGCAAGTGCTAAAATCTGAGATCCAAGACAAATACCTAGAATTGGAGTTTTTTTAGACAAAGCCTCTTTTACATTTTTTATTGTTTTACTGCATTTTTTAGGATCCCCAGGTCCGTTTGATATAATTATCCCATCTGCTTTTTCATTTAAAAAATCATAGTCCCATGTAACACGAATAACAGTAAATCCTCTTCTAAGAAACGCCCTTATAATATTGTTCTTTGTTCCACAATCAACAAGGATTATTCTTTTCTTTCCTTTTTTATAGATAATCGGTTCTTTTATGCTTACCTCATTCATTAAATTTCTTTTATTTGGGTCTTCAAAAGATATTTTTTTGTTGTCGTTTGTAACCTTTCCAAGCATTGTTCCTTTCTTTCTAAGTTTTTTAGTTAGTTCTCTTGTATCCACACCATACATTCCAGGAATATTATGCTCTTTCAGCCATTCAGATAAAGATTTTTTTGCATTCCAATGGGAATAGTTGTCAGAATAATCTGTTATAATAAGACCTTTAACTTGTATTTTGTCAGATTCAAAATACTTCAATATATTGTCTTCTTTTTCATAACCTGGGACCCCATAATTTCCTATAAGAGGATAGGTTAAAACCAAGATTTGTCCATAATAAGAGGCATCAGTTAAACTTTCAGGATAACCTACCATACCTGTATTAAAAACAACTTCCCCTGATGCAGATTTTTTTGAGCCAAATGAATAACCATAAAATTTAGAACCATCCTCCAGAATCAACTCTGATTTAGAAGTATTATTGCCCATCTAATATAGTCCCCTCTATCAATGTTAGTAAATCTTTTTAAAAAAAAGGTAACGCTTAGTTACCTAAAATAACTTTCCAAATTTTTATTCAGGTAATAATTGTAAAACAACATTTAATAATCTAATTTTAAGAAATATTATATTAAAAACATTGTACCAGAGATTAAAATGAGTATTCGAACAAAAAAGATTGATGCAATAATCATAATAGCTATGATAATTATAGCTGGCTTTATTTTTTATAGACTTGGTTATATCTTTGATCACGATGGACCAGATATCCCAGATATACAATTTAAAAAAGACGATAAAGAAAAGACCCTTACAGTTATATCAATTTCAGACCAAGTATTATGGAGGGATATTGAGATAATCGGTGATTGTGACACATCAGTTCTTGGAAGATATGTTGCTGAAGGAGACCTAATTACACAATGTGAAGGAACTATTACAATAAGGCATATTCCAACTGATATAATACTTTCAATCTGGAAGTTCACACCTATTGAAAAACTACCATATTCTATGGTAACTGGAAATATGAGAGATGTCTCTCCTCAGGATGAAGGTGCTCATTACAATAAAATCCTAAACACAAGAGAATGGTGGTACTACACAGTAATTTTTGATGATGATTGCGAGCTACCAGGTTGGTCTGCAACAATTGCTTTTTGTCACATGGCATGGGGGGATTTAAGACTTACATTAAAACCTGATATTCTTGTTGTAACACTTCACAGCCCAGATGGACAGGAATATGGAGGATTGATAAATAAAAAACGAGGGGGGATACTAGGACTTGGAATACTAGGTACATCTGGACTCGATGCATCAACACCAGGTGTTGATTTGAAACTTGAAGATTCTTGGGCAAAAGGTGAAGCACCCATTTGGCATGTTCATGCAGAGGATAACGAAATTGACGAAGAAAACGATATAATTATTGATTTTGATTATTTTGCACCATCCTCACCATTTTGGATATATAGTAGCAGAATAATTGACAAGGGAGAGGGAAGTATTGCAACGTATATTTTTACAGGTTGTGAGGTATCTGGTACTGTAAATTTAAATGGACTGGATTACAAGGTTTCTGGAATCGGACACCATGAGCATTCCTGGTCATCTGGTTTTATAAAATGGTTAATAAAAGGGTGGGACTGGTGTCATATGAGACTTGAAAATGGATGGAACATCTACTACAACAAGTGCTATTTAAGAAACCAACTTCTTGAATTAAGAACCACTAGAATAAATCCAATCTCATCATTAATAATTACAACAAATCAAGGTGAAACTCTTACCATTCTAGAAAATCTTGACATTACAGTCAGAAAATCAGACAGAATCTTTTTACTATTAAAGATGCCATCTGAACTTAATATAAGGGCAAAACCAAATCCTCTCACCCAGATTCTTTTAAAGAAATATGACATCCGTCTAGATATAGACATTGAAGCAGATAACACATATGAAAAGATTTGGAAATTCCCAACCTATGTTGGTATGAAAATAGGACTTAATACTGTCGATGGAAAGATATCTTGGGAGGATGACGATGGGGATCATGAGATAGAGCTAAAGGGAATAGGTAGCATTTGGAATATGAGAAGGTTTTAATTATTTTATTTCCACAACACCTTCGTCTGCATCTAAAAAAATATTGTCTCCATCTTTTATCTTTTCAATTTCGATTTTATCCACACAGGGTATTCCTGCAAGAATCACACCTGTTGCTACAATTGTCTCTGTTTCCTTGTTGATAATTCCTGCTGGCGCAACACCATTTTTTTTAAGTCCGTATATAACATAGGACCCAACAGTCGAACCTTTACCGCAGGGAAATACAAGTATCTTGCCAGTTACAGATTTTCCTTCTAGAGAATGACCTTTTTCAATAACAATTCCTGTTTTGATATCAATTCCGCCGTAGAAACCAATTGGTTCAGATGTTACAATTGCCTTTCCTTTCACCTTACCTGGTGAAATAGTCCTTCCTATCATAGCTGCCCCTCCACCAGATCATCAATATTTGCAAAACAAACCTCCTGCTTGCAGAAACCTGGTAGATAGTTTGCTGCCTTTCCAGAGTTTACACCTGTTGTTTTGTATCCCATCATTTCAATAGGGGATACAACCATGCAGGTATCTGCAACAATGCTTCCACCTGCCTTTGCAATTATTTCATTATAGCCCATTCTCTCTGCTGCTTCCTTTACCATTCTTGAGGTGCATATCCAAACCGGTCTTTTCAAATGCTTTCCCTCAAGTCTTTCTGCAAGAGCTGATATCTCACGAAGGGATGCATGAGGACAACCAAAGATTACTATATCAGGAGTTTTTCCAGTATTGAGCTTTTCATATGTTTCCTTGATCTCGGTTTTTCCAACTGAAATTTTCTCAAGTCCCTCCTTTTTAACATTTTCTGCTTCAGGTGTAAGACCTTCAACATGATATAATGCAACAGCACCAGAAGCAGCCATTGCAGCACCAAGTGCTTTTAATTGATCTGTATTTGCATCCTTTATACCCGTAAAATAGGGGATTTTGTTTTTTACCTGCTTACCAACATACCAACCAAGGGCTCCAAAATCAGAGTTATAAACCAAATCAACGTCAACTTTCACCTTAAAATGTGGCTGTCTGTTCTCCCACAGATGCAAACCATAGTTGGGAGTCACTCCACAAATTGCTGCAGCAAGGGCAGAAGGCCCTCCTTCTCTATTTGTCCTTGCACCAATAACTGAGTTTGAAAACGATACAGCTGATGATTCAGACCATGCAATGTGTTCTCTAAAACGCGGAAGGTTTCCGGCAAGATATGGTGTGCAGGTAGATGTTATTACAATTCCCATTTTCTTAAAGGCATCTATTATGCGTAGCTGGTTTTTTGCAAAATCCTCTGGAAAACCAAGAGCCTTCCAGTTCTCAAGGTCCATTCCTGCTGGATTTAGGTATGTAAGAACCTTTACTCTAGCCCCTTTTGAGGCAATATCTTCCAAGAATTCCGTTCCAGGGTCGCCAATTGATTTATATGAAACCCCTGCAACCTGAACAGAACCAACAGGTATCATACTATCTGCATTATAGATTTCACCTAATCTTACAAGCAGTCTGAAAAGCCTTTCCATTACCTCTCCTTTTTCACCATTTAGTATCTTTTCTTGCTCCTTTGTCAGATGCATTTTACCAAATCCTTACAATTCTTTACCAATAGATCTATTTCTTTTTTTGAGGCATTATCAACATGAACCCCGCCAACTGCCACAACCTTTGTATTGTATTTTTTACATGCAGCCTCTGCAATTGGCAGAAGTACTATATCATCATAATGACCTTTTAAGCGTATTGAACGCGCCCTTTTACCAGGTTCACAAATAACAACTCCCCCAATATGAGAACGCTCTCCTCCCCCAAGAATATAAATGAGGTCGTCTCCATTCTTTATTTCTTCAACAAAAACCTTGTATTTGCCCTCACCTGAGGTAATCATTTGAATCAACTTCTCTATATTTTACAACCTCATATTTACTTTTATCGACATCTGAGGGAATTGTTGCGTCAAAACCTATCTTTGTGGTAAGTGTCTTTTTACCAGGTTCATGTTTACCAGAGGGATCAAGAGAGCTTCCAGGTTGGCCTGGTTTTACAATCATGTCTTTATCACCCTGAAATCTAGTAGCCATTGCCCATTCAACAGCATTGGGACTGAATATATCAACATCCTCATCAACAATAGTCACATGCTTCATGCTCTTATGACCGTTAAACGCTGCTTCAATTGCCTTTTTACCATCATCAGGATTTTTCTTTTTTATTTGAACAATGCTATGAAGCCACGAGCCACCCCCCATTGTAACATAAACATTTTTACAATCAGCAACCTTGCTTACCTCATCATAAATGGTTGGCTCCTTAGGCATTCCCATGAGAAGCTTATGTTCTAGTTTTCCAGGAAGTAACGCTTGATACATTGCATCCTTTCTATGGGTGATACAGTCAACTTCAAATACTGGCTCCTGTCTTTCAAAATCTCTTGTTTCAGTAAGATCAACAAATGGTCCCTCACGATCAAGATTTCTAGTAAGTCTACCTTCTATAACAAATTCAGATTCAGCAGGGACCTCAAGGTCCTTTGTAATACATTTTACCAAATCTGTCTTATCAAGAGTATTAGCAATACCAAACTCATCAACACCAGGAGGAGGACCAAGAGAGGCTGCAATCATAACAGGTACAGAGTTACCGATGCATACAGCCATTTCAAGATCTCCATCAATCTTATCATATGTAGTACGTGTCTGTCTTTTTTGAATGAGACGTGCGGTGAATTTATTCTTCCCAATCTCCATTAAACGATGATAAGATACATTACGCCCACTATCAGGGTCCTTTATTGTGGCAACAGTTGCTGTAGCATATCTACCACCATCACCATTGAGATGATACAACAGTGGAAGTTTGCTTATGTCAGGGTCTTTTATAATAACCTCCTGACAAGAGGCATTATCTATAATCTTTGGCTGTGTTGGATTACGAAGAGCATCTACAAGTTTGAACAAAAGCTTGTCTTTTGTAGTGCCTAGCCCATCAGCAATAATGTCACGATCTGAAGTAATACCTGCAAAAATTGGAAAATCATAATCCTTAATATTATCAAACATTACAGGTTGCTCATTTAATGAATAAATGATATCAGCAATCTCATTTCTAACAGAAACTTCCTTTTTTATTCGAACAAGTTTACCTTCATTTTCAAGCTTGGTAAGAAAACTACGAAGATTCATAACTATTACATCTCCCTAGAAGCGCCAATAACAGTTTTAAGTGTTTGAAATCCTTCTTTTTCAATTGCGTTGGCAACCTCCTCCTGCAACCTTTTTTCAGGAGTAAGCGCAATAATACTACCTCCAAGTCCACCGCCAGTAAGTTTAGCACCAATTGCACCATTATCCCTTGCAAGTTTAACAAGAAAATCAAGCTCTCTAGATGATACCTCTATTTGCTGTAGAAGCTTGTGATTTTCATTCATAAGTTTACCAAGCTCCCTATGATCCTCATTTAATAGAGCGTTTCTTGCTAAATAGGCGATATTTTCAGCTCTGTCAAATATCTCCTTGTATTTTTCAGGATTTTTTTCCTTTCTTGCTTTTACACCTGCAACTGCAGCAGCTGTATCAGCAACTTTTCCTGTGTTTCCCATAACAATTTCAATAGGAGCAGGAATGGATATTTTGTCCATAACTGTATTTTCACCCTTCTCAAACCATATAAGACCACCAAAAGTAGATGCTGTATTGTCTATTCCGGAAGGATTTCCATGATATCCTTTTTCACCCTCATAGGCAATTTCATTAATCTCTTCATCTGATAAATCAAGACTGTAATATTCAGATAAAGCCCTTGCAATTGCCACACAAGAAGCCGCACTAGCACCTATTCCACTAGCACAATATAATGTTCCATCAAGGGTTATTTCAATTCCTTTTTTTGTTAGGTCAATATTAATTTTTTTCAAAATCTTATTTATTGAATCTTTTTGCTGATCAACTTTTTCTTCTTTGTATTTAGGAGTTGCCTTTCTATTGTCGATAAGTGACCAACCAGATTTATCAATTGGATTTATCTTTGCAACTGTATACTTCCCAATTGCAGAAACAATAGCTGGTACTCCATATACCACAAAATGTTCATTAAATAATATAGCTTTACCAAAACCAATGCCCTCGGCCGACATTTACATCACATAATGCTTCAAAGTTCATTCTGGATGAAATACCATAATTATTAGCTGTTTTTATTAATTGTGGTAAAACAAATATATATCAGAAAATTATTTAATTACATATTAATTTAATATTTCTTAACTAGGTTGAAAAAAAACAATGAATAGAGTTAATAAAAAAGATAATTGTTCTATCTATAGATACTCATTAATAGATAAATTAAATATAGCAAGAAGTAATTTTTTCTGGAAAGCAGTTGATTATATAGCTTGTAAGATAAAGAAATTTGCTTTATTATATGAAAATACCATATCAAAGGAATATATCAGAGAAGGTGAACTGTTTAACATATCTAAATCTAAAAATATTTTACACATAGGATGTGGTTCATATCCAGTGACAGCGATTACCCTTGCTAAATACAATGGTAGCAAGGTTGTAGGAATTGATTTAGACCCAAGAGCAATAAAACTGGCAACTAAGGTAATTAATAAGAAAAAATTGCAGGATAAGATATTTATTAATTTAGGAGATGGAAGAAATTATCCACTAGAAAAATTTGATACAATTATTGTATCCAGCTGTTCAATTCCTAAGATCGATATTTTAAATTATATATTTAAAAAAGCAAATCTAAATTGTAAAATAATAGTTAGAGAGATATACGGAACAAGTAAAGCAGTTGTAGATTGCATTAATCTTTATGACAACATTGAGATTAAAAATAGAATTGGTAGTAATCCATTTCCAACATCTAAATGGGAATCATTCTTTTTGATAAAAAACAGCTAATTATTTATTAAACATCTTTTTGAAACCTTTTACATCTGTTTTTCTAGCTTCTGTTAATGATACTAAAAACCCTACAAAACCAGTAATTACATCTGTAACTATAAATCCAACAAGGGTAAAAACTAGAACCACTTCTTCTCCTATTCCAAAAAGTGTTGAAAAAATTATAATTGACGTCATTTCACGAAAACCTAAACCTGCAAATGTAACAGGTATATAACCAGCAATATTTGCAACTGGATAAAGCAATAAAAAGCTTATATATGGAATATTTGCACCTAGGGCATAAACAATTATATACTCTTGGGAAAAAATGATTATCCAACCAATTAAACCAAGTAACAAAGGTATAATTAACCTGCTTATTCTAGGAAAATCTTTGTAGAAGGTGCCCACAAATCTTGAGGATTGGATTTTTATTTTCTTTGGAATTAGGTATTTAATGAAAAATTTCAAGAATTTTTCTCCGCGTTCTTTTTTTATGAAATACAAAATGACAATTGCCTGTATTGAAATCAAAATAGCGATAATTATTGGAAGTATTTTTGTTATTTCCATATCTGAGAATTGGTCAAGAATAATCAATAATCCTGCTACTATCATTGTATATATAGCAACCTGGCCAACTGTTATTTCAATAAATGTATTTATAAAGAGTTTACCATAGGGTTCACCAGTTTTCTCTTTCAAATATGGTACTCTCATTATTTGTCCTATAAATCCAGGAGTCCAACTTGCATAGAAATAGCCTATAAGAAAAATTTTTAAGGAATCAAAGTAGCTAATTTTTATTTTTTGTTCTTTCTGTATTAGCCACCATTTATAATTTCTAATAAGTACTCTTGGAATTGTAAGAACCAATGATAAAACTATGAATATCGGATTTATTAGCAAGAATGCATCCTTAATTTTTTCAATATCCAAACTTAATACTATGATGATTAATACTAAAATTCCTAATAATGGTAAGAATTTTTTCGCCTTTTTAAAAATTCCCCTTTTCAACAGAGGGGGTAAGGAATTCTCTTTATTTATTGTTATGGAAAAAAGAAAAATTTGTTTGTTTATAGTAAAAAAAACAGGTTAAAATTAATTTTTGTAATCAATATGTTTGAATTCTCAAATCATTAATAAGTCCTTTTGTTATATAGATATAAAATCTATAGTTGCATTTGTTTTAAAATTTCCAATCAGGTGAAAAAAGGACTATGAATGATACATCAAAGAATGAAAATGTTTTTAACAGTTCTCTTCAAAAGGTTGCAAAAGGCTCAGCAATCGTATTTGTAGGATCACTATTAAGTTCGATACTGATTTTTGTAGGTAGACTTATTATTATAAGGTATTGGTCACAAAGTGACTACGGGGTTTTTTCATTAGCATTAGTCATTTTGACTATAATTACCATAGTAGCCTCCTTAGGTATGAAGGAAGGTGTAATTCGAAGTATTGCATACAACAGAGGGAAAAAGGATTACAAGAAGATACCTGAACTTATTTCCACCTCTATTTTGTTAAGTATTGTTACAAGTATTTTCCTTGGTATTTTTCTATTTTTTTTCTCTGAACCTATGGCAAATAATATTTTCCATGATTCTGCTCTTGTTACCCCGCTAAAGGTTTTTGCATTTGGTGTTCCGTTTCTAACCCTTATTGATATAATTGTTTCAATTTTTAGAGGATTTAATCAGGTAAAACCAACTGTTTATTTCCAATATATCCTTATAAATCTGCTATTTCCAATATTTTTACTTGTTGTAGTTTTTTTTGATAAATCAGCTGTTAATATATATTATTCCTATATTGCCTCTTCAATTGTTGTATCTATTTTAATGCTCATCTATGTATACAAATATACAACCCCTTCTGAGGTATTTTCTGTTAAATCAGCAATTTCCACAACCGGTAGAAAGCTACTGTCTTTTTCACTACCCCTTTTAGGATCAACCATGTTTTTTATTATTGTAATATGGACTGATACACTTGTATTAGGTGCTTTCAAAAGCTCTTCAGAAGTGGGACTTTATAATGCAGCAAGTCCCCTTGCGCAGTTCTTATCTTTTCCTTTGGGTTCAATTGGTTTTATCTTCATGCCTGTTCTTTCAGAACTATATGCAAGGAAAAGATTAAATGAGATACGTAGAAATTTTTCAATGATTACAAAATGGTTATCTTTAATTACGCTCCCCTTGTTTCTAATATTTTTTCTATATGCTGACACAATTGTTACCTATCTTTTTGGACAGGAATATCTTTTATCTGCAAACGCCCTTAGAATTCTATCCTTTGGTTATATGATTCATAACATATCTGGTCCGAACTCGTCAGCCTTGATTGGAATCGGTGAAAACCGGTTTATAATGTATAACTCATTTGCCATTGCAATATTAAATATAATTCTAAACATTATTTTAATACCTCCATATGGTATTGAAGGTGCTGCTACTGCTTCAGCAATCGCATTATTTGCTATAAATTTTATAAAATGCCTGAAAATTTATAAAAAAATTGGTGCCTCACCGCTTAGTAGAAATTTAATAATACCTTCAATAATCTCAATATTAATTATATTTTTATTCTATTATCTTTTCAATAGTTATTTCACACTTAACTTTTGGCTGGTCATTTTAATCTTAGTATTCTTTTATTTATTGTTTGCAGGCATTGTTTTGATTACAAAAAGTTTAGATAAAGAGGATTTGGATTTACTTTATTCAATAGAAAAGAAAGCAGGGATAAAAACTAAGATATTTGAAAAAATTATGATAAAATTTTTAAGAAAATAAATAAAGAAAATACTATGTGATAATGTGAAAGAACCTAATTTTAGCAAAACTGGTAGTGATAAAGAATTACATTATATGCAAGTAAAAAAATTTTTCAAAAAAAGTGCTGAAGAAAAAAGTAAATTTTATGATTCTAAAAGTGAAGGTAAATTGGAACGAGAAATAAAAAAACGCAGCATGTGGAAGATATACACCTTAACTTTGCATGAAATCCTGCAAAGCAATTTTAATATATCAATTGTTATTGATGTCGCATGCGGAATGGGAAATTTTATAACGGAGCTTTCCAGACACAATCAATTTAAAAAAATTATTGGCATTGATTTTCTAAAGGAAACTTTTGATATAGCAAGAAAAACTGGGAAGAAGTTTGAAAATATCTCCTTTCTGCAGGCAGATTTATTAAATCTGCCATTTTCTGATAGAATTTTTGATTTAACGGTGTGCATAAATTCTTTACATCACATTCATGAGAATGATTTTTCAAAAGCAATAAGCGAGCTTGCTAGAATTACAAACAAATATGTTATGTTAGAAATAAGAAATAAAAACTATATTTTAATTCCTTTTATAAATAAAATTGTACTAAAAAAATTATACAGAGATTTACCAATTTGTAGTACCTCGATTTCAGAGATAAACAATCTTATGGAAAAAAATAGATTTAAACTAAAAATTACCCGGGGAAACAGTTCTCTTTACTGCGCATGTTGGCGTCTTGTACTTGTTTATGAAAGAATATAACTGTTAATAAAAACATGTTATAATCTGTTGTTTTTTGAAATAACATTTTTAAATAAGGAAAACAAAGGAAGCGGATCATTCCATTTAAAAACTCCATATTCTTTTTTACCTCTAAGCGAAGAAAGCCATTTTAAAAAAGAAATCTCCCCTTTTGAAATGCCCATTTTAGCTGATCTGATATCATCTATCATAAAAAGCCATTTTACATTTTCTTTGGAAATAGATGTTTTATCAACTTTTCTTCCCAAGGTTTTCATATATGTAATATATGGAAGGTTAATTCCGCATCTTGCGGGAAGGCTGATCTGCATCCAGAACCTTGGGTTTACATCAAGTAATTTGAATCTACCGTCCCTTGGGTCTTTTTTAAAATCACTATCTATAACGCCAAAGTACCCTATTTTTTTAATTATTGGACTTATTATATCAGCAATCTCTGGGACGATTAAGGTTTCCATAAAACATGCGCAACCTGCCATTTTGGGCCACTGTCTTATTCTTCTACTTGTAAAAGAACCATTTAGAATGAAATCCTTATCATAATAACCATTGAATGAATACATACATGTAGCATCACCGGGGATTATCTCCTGGATCATTATTTCTTGATTTTTAGATTTAGCCTTATTGTAGAAATTTATAAGTTGTTTACTGTTATTAACTAAAAACATTTTAGTTTTGAAATCAACTACAAATGAGGCAGAATATGAAGGTTTTATAAAACATGGATACGTAAGTTTTTTACTAATCGACTTTAGATCAGGCAAATTCTTAGGAAAAGACGTTCTTGGATATTCAATATCCATCTCCTTCAAAATATTATAAAAAAGTTGTTTATTTAGAAACTTGTTTGTAATATCTAAGTCGGCCATAGGAAAACGATAAAAATTTTCAAGTGCCTTTTTGTTTTTCAACATAGTTAAAACTTCAATATCTCCAATTGGAAAAAGTATTGCCTTTTGATTTAATTTTTCTCCAATATCTAATAGAAAATTTACATATTCCTTTTCATTATCCCTTGGATTAGGACATTTTTTTCCTACACAATATTTTGAGGAAAAACCAATTTGTTTATAGCTTGAATCCAACCATAGTACTGGAATGCCTAAATTTCCAAGACATCTGCAAACACCGAGGCCTGTCGTAATATATTTACCTAAAACAAATGCTATCGGTTTATCTGATTTTTCTATTAGAATTTCTAGTTTTCTTGATTTTACCAGCAATATCACCATCTGTAAAGTAATAAAATCATAAATCAATATAAACTAAAGAGTTTATCTAATTAAATATTTTAAAAATAGTAAAATATGAAGATAAGCATCTAATTTAATTAGATTGATCTAAATGNATTTAAAAAAATTACTTCCAATAATTGGAATAATTATTCTGCTTTTTATTATTGCTACATTGGATTTAAATGAAATATATGTTGTTTTTTCAAATATTAACCCAATATATTCATTTCTTTGCTTTTTCGCAATCCTTCCTGTCGTAATATTGACTAACATTCAGTGGCAAATACTACTTAAGAAACAAAGAATACATGTTAGTTTTTTTTATTCATTAAAAAACATATTCATAGGCTATTTCTATGGATTTATATCCCCAGGTGGAATTGGAGCGTATACTAGGAGTTTATATCTTGAGCATGAAAGCAGCGCACCCCTTGGAAAATGCTTATCAAACATAATAATTTTCAATACTATTGATTACCTGTCACTTCTTCTTCTTGGAGCAATTGGAGCAGTTCTATTAAGTAGTATATATCCAAATCTTTTTGTAGTGATAATTGTAGTGATAGTCGTTGTTATTTCTTTGCTATTGTTTTTCCTTAAAAAGGAAAAATCCAAAAATTTATTTTTAAAAATTATTCAGACAAGAATTTTTGAAACAGTAAAAGACAGACTTTTAGAATCTCTTGATTCCTTTTATGAAGATCTACCTAGGTTTAAGGACGTTTTAATTCCATTCGGAATTTCAATTATTGGCTGGATTGTAAGATTTACAGAGCTTTTCTTTATTTCAAAACTGTTTTCAATTGATGTACCTTTTATATATTTTATTTTAATAATTGCTATAGCAAATGTAATTGCATCAATCCCAATTACAATCTACGGCCTTGGAACTAGAGAAGCATCCCTAATTACAATGTTTCTTTTCTTTAGCATTACCCCTGAGAAGGTACTGGGGCTTTCACTCTTCTGGTTTACAGTAATCTGGTTTTTCCCAAGTGTAATAGGTGCTGTGATAACATACTTTGAGACAAAGAAACTAAGTAAATTTTTATTAGATGAAAGAATTGTAGAAAGATTTTCAAATTATATGAAAAAATACCCAGAGCTTTACAAAAATCTAACTTACATCGTAAAGAAAAATATCCCAAAAAATACCAAAAAACCAGTTATTATTGATATAGGTGTTGGGCCTGGACTGCTACCTTTAGAATTAAATAAGCAGATTTCAAATGCAAGAATTATTGGAATTGATCCTCTAGACAAAATGCTAAAAATTGCAAATAAAAATGTTAAAAGTGACAATTTTTTAGCAATTCTTGGTTCATCTGAAAATATTCCACTTGAAAAAAATAGTGTTGATATAGTTGTAAGCAGGTTCAGTCTTACATATTGGGAAAACCCGATAGAAAGCTTCAATGAAATCAAAAGAATATTGAAACCTAGCGGTAGACTTGTCCTCGAAGCATTGAATAAGAAATTTTCAAAATTTAAACTATTTGCAATAAAGACACATATGTTTTTCAAATCGGCAGGATTAGGCGTTATTAGATATCATTCTGATGCTTTCAAAACAGCATATGAATTAAAACAGGTTGAACATTTTCTAAAAAAATCTGGTTTTAAAATAATCTTTAAGGAAGCAAAACAAAAAGATTGGAAATTTATTTTGGTATCAGAAAAGATGTAATGACAACTTATAAATATATATTAAATTAATAATTTATATAAAATAGGGAAGGTAATATGAATACATATAATAAAAAAAATTTTGCATTACTCTTAGTTCTATTATTGCTCATATTATCTTTTTCGCCAATCGTAAACAGCATTGAAATAAACGAAAATAAAGAATCTGAATTANTTNCTTCTGATGAANTAATAGAGCTTGATCTTCTCCGCGGGGAATACTATCTTTATATAAACGTAACTGAAGATGTAGACCCATTTAATATAAGGTATGCCTTTCCAGCAGAGCTGAATTATCAATTTCCATTAATAATTGAAATTTTTAATGACACAACTGCAGATATTTTAAATTATAATATAGAAAACGATACAAACGAACCAAACAAAATTGTGAATTTCACAATCAGCTCAATGGAAAAAGATGAAAGCGCTCTTATTCATTTCAGTTATTTTGTTATTGTAAAAAACCATGATTATTCAGATATTCCAAAGAAGGTAAAAATCCCAAAAAAAGATGAGCTTCCATCTGAAACAATAAAGTGGCTATCAAAAACAAAGGTTGTACAGAAAAACAGGATACTTATTAGAATTAGGGCACGTCAAATGAGATTTTTAACAAATAATGTTTTAAAAATTGCTAAAAGAATAGCCTTATTCTGTAGATTTCATAGGTATATACTGTTTTATATACAATACCTGTTTGGTGCATATAGGTCCCAAGATGCATTTACTGCACTACTATTAAATGGAGAATGCCCAGGTAGATCACATCTAGGATGTGCACTATTTAGAGCAAATAATATTCCTGCAAGAGTGCTACTAGCAAATCCAGATTATACATTTTGGTATGAAATGCATTACATGACAGAGTACTATCTACCTGGTTATGGATGGATACTTACAGAGGTGCATAAAGGAATAACACCTTACGAGCCAAAGAACCAGATAATTCTAAGAGTATGCTATCCAGAAGATGAAAACAATACTCAAAAAGATTTCATTTATAAGAAAATGAAAGGACTTGAAAGATGGATTTGGATTGACAATGAGTTTGTAGTGCCATATTATAAGGATTTAATTAATGGTAGCAGATGTAAAATGTTCAGAGAAAAAGAGGTTTTTACCGATAATATTTCTGGAGAAAAGGCAGTGAACATTTCTAAAATTGTATTTCATAAATATGAAAACTATCTTGGAATGAACTTAGCTGGTGAAAACTTGGGACACTTTCAAAATGCAACAAACTATCAATTTCAAGCAATAGATGATTTTAAAGAGTCAGACGATGTATCTGGTTATATAAATTATATGAACAAAGCAAATGAAGAATACGATAAAATCATAATCTAGAGGTGAGGATGAGTAGTAAAAAATCATCAGGAAACATTAAAGGATTTTTTATGGTTTCAATTATTCTATTAATTGTATTTTCACTTGGTTTTTTCCCATTAATATTTGCCTGGAGAACTCTTTTAATTTTTATATCATTTAACAAACTCTGGCATTTTTTTATTCTGCCGTTTTTTATCTATTTTGGAATAGTTATAACAATTTTCTTTCAAACCATAATTTCAGGTATTATAATTCATGTCTTCAGAATAAAATACAAACCTGGTGTTTACAATTATTCAGCAAATGAAAAGATGGCTTTAAAATGGATTGTTGTTTGTGCATTGTATACTCCGATTAGAAAAATTCTTGAAGTCTTTCCTATGGGAATTAAAAATACATACTATAGACTTCTTGGTATGAGGATTGGTGAAAATACTCTTGTGGGGGGAGTTATAAAAGATCCGTGTTTAACCGAAATTGGTGATAATGTTACAATGGGTGAATATGCAATAATCTATGGTCATATTCATAATTATGAGAAAGGAACTATTACAATGGATAGGGTAAAGATTGGAAACAACATTGTTATTGGCGCAGGTTCAATTATTATGCCTGGCGCAATCCTTGAAGATGGGGTAAAGCTTGCTGCTGGGGCAGTTGTAACAAAAGGTCAGGTTTTGAAAAAAGGAAGGATATATGGTGGAATTCCGGCAAAAGAAATTAAAAGGAAAAAGAAGAAACAATAGTTAATATCTTTATAGATTATATTTATACAAGTTTTAATGAAAAATGAAATCAGAAAAAAGCTATTATTAATTAGAAAAAATCTTTCTTTTGATGAAGTCTTAGACAAAAGCAAAATTATTAAAAATAAACTTTTTAAGATGAATGATTTCAAACAGGCATCAACAATTCTATTTTATGTTTCTTACAACAATGAGGTTTATACCCATGAAATGATAAAGGAACAATTAACAGGCAAAAAAACAATAGTTGTTCCAATAGCTGATAAAAAAAGTAGAAGTTTAAGCTTATCCAAACTTGAGAATTGGGATGATCTTACAATTGGAGCTTATAATATTCTTGAACCAAAAAAGGGAAAGATAAAAGAGGTAAATATTGAAAGTATCGATTTGATAATTGTCCCTAGTGTAGGTTTTGATGAAAAAGGTCGTCGTATTGGTCATGGGAAAGGGTATTATGATAAACTCTTAAAAAATTCAAAACATGCAACAAGTATTGGTTTATCATTTGAATGTCAGATTGTAAAGCATATTCCAACCGAAAGTTTTGATATACCGGTAGATATAATTGTGACTGAAAAAAGAGTGATTGATTGTCATTAAATCTTTATTTAACAGTTATGCTAGAATATTTTTAAATATTAATTTTGATAAAACATTTTGTACTTTTTTAGAAAACTTCGATAAAATGAATTCTTATGTAAAAGTAAAAAATAAAGATATGTAAGGATTTTATTTATATTTGAACAAATCCAGTAGTCTTTCTAGCAATGGAATCCACTCAAAAAACTATATGTCATATGGTTCTTTTGCTGGATGCCAATCGAAATTAAAAACTGGTATTTTAAAACCACGGGTCATTATTCCTTTGATGATTTTTGGAAATCTGCTAAAAAAAGGTTGTTCTAGACCAATCCAGTTGTCAAAGTAGTTATTAGTCCAACTGTTACGATTAATACCTTCCCAGAAATACATAATAAGTGTAAAGCATGCATGTATATTGTTTTGAATGAAATTATTTTGAATAACTTTATTACCTCTTGCTTCTATTTGTATACCTGCATATTTTGCATAAGCAATGATGTTATTTAAGATAATATTATTGTCGCTGAAATGCAGTTGAATCCCCCAATCACGAGCATTACTAATTATATTCTGTTTAATTGTATTATTATTACCATAAAATAAACGAATGTTGCAAGGACTACTATCAATATTATTTTTGGTAATATTATTATATTCACATCCATACAAATAGATACCTTTACAGATATAACTGCCGATATTGTAAAATATTTCATTTTCCATTACAATAGTGTTATTGCTTTCCCAGAGTTCAATGCCTCCGCCATTGCTACTGATATTGTTTCCTAATATAACATTGTAACAAGTATAAACAATATCAATACCATAAAACCTGTTATTAATTATTATATTGTTTTCTATGGCATTATGATTTGATAGAATCTGTATCCCATTTATACCATTTATAATTAAAAATCCTGATAAATTCACCCAGTCGGATGTAATTTCTATAACATCCGCGGTTATACTTCCATTAATAATTGTTGAATATTTATCTTCACCAAACAAATTGATAGATTTATTTACAACCAAATTTTCATAATACGGTGAACAATCATCATAAACAAAAACAGTATCACCATCAACAGCATCATCTATTGCATCCTGTATCTTTGTATAATTATTTGGTCCGGTTCCACCAACATATAGAATATTACCAGAGCCAATTGTTGTAGAAGTTTTTTTAACATTATCAATTGCAACAGTTGGAGTAATACATGTTCCCAGAAACAGGATTGTTATTCCAACTACGATGATGATTTCTTTCTTCATTTTCTAACTACCAAGTATTTCTAATTTTCACCCATAAAGCAGAACCTAAATAAGTATAAGAATAATTTTCAAAAATTTTAATTCCTGTGAATCCAAATACGCCTATAAAAAAATTCAAAGATTCTAAAATTGGAAGTCTTCCATAAAAAGAACCATTCCAAATTTTTTCTCCATTCAATCCATTTGTATGCACCGTTCCAATAGCTGGCCAATAATCTAATTGACCATAATTATTTATAAATTGTTCAGCAAAACCGATTTGATATCCAAGAGGTAAAGGATTTAAAAGCCAAATATAACCACCAAAAAATCCGAAAGGTATAAGAAAAATTCCAAGAATTGGCCAAAAAATATACTCGTAGATGAAAGGAAAATTATCAAAAAAATATGACAATTTTTCAATAATAGAAAAAGTCAAACATCCAATTGGACCTATAAATGAAGTATGATTTGTAGAACCACTTATTAAACATAAGAAATTCTCATCTGTTTCCCAAGAACCTTTATATCTATCGTACAATCTTTTAAAAATTCTAACAAACCTCGGGTCTTGCTCCTTTCCTGTTACAAGTCGCTGTGCTTTTTCAATACTAATATCCTTCGGAAGTAATCCAAGATTATTTAATGATACTATAGTATCTTTATAAATTGCTTCGGTCTCAATCTTATTATCAGCATTTTCTAACTTGATTTCAAAATCATTTATCAGATTATCCAATTCTTCTGCTTTTTCCTGTGTAAGCAGAACAGTATGATTATAGGTTCTATCCGTCTCGTAAAATTGTACTGTGATTTCTACAAGTTCAGAATTATCAGGTTCAAAGGATACATCTGCAAATGCTGGTTGAACACCTACACCAATAAATAGAACTATAACTCCAACTACCAGAGTCTTATAAACCATATTTGAGGTTTTTGACATTATACTCTTTGCCTCCCTCAATATTTAAATCTAATACTGGGTATTAAAAATTTACTATTACGTATAGATTTGCTATAAAAAGTAGC
>JGI2171J19970_10000366_pt1 | contig 23313 bp, 27 predicted proteins | sample DeeMarSWOR324_28_FD_19970 | JGI IMG/M metagenome (IMG submission 19970) | reverse complement strand
GAATTCCCGAAACTGCAGGTCCCATCCATAGCCTGGTGCGTCATCCCACGTGCTGTTCCATGATTCAGGGGGCCACCACCAATCATCGAACACTCTGTCATCTTCGTGTTCAAGTATAACTGTGATTCCGATCTTAGCTAGCTCCGTCTTAATTGACTGAGCAATCGCATGATATCCATCGTAATCAACCCAGTCAAGTACGAGATGCATTGTAAGAGATCCCTGGTTCGGGTTGCTTGCCTCCACCGTAACCAACCCACTCGTAACAAATGCGCTAATCAGCATCAGACAAGACAGTAGCGTTAAGACGCGGTTGTAGCCTTTCCAACGTCTTGTAGAGAGCATCACATTCCCCACCTAAATCTACTCACGTCTTAGACGCGAAGAACCTCCTCGCCTTCTCCCATTACTAATAGTGTGGTTAGACCATTTATAAACTTCTTGGATGCAACTTTCTGTAGAAAAGCAAGGGTTGCGCGCGCTTAAATGCTAATCAATGGAATTCTCGGATTCCACTCTTTCCTTTCATTCCTAAGAAACCTAGCTAACAGAAGAGCCTCTTCGTTAATCAATGTGTCAAGAATTCAGCAAATTGTATCCACTTTATATCTACCACTTTCTAAGTGGATTTAGGATGGCAGTACAAAAAGAAAAAACGTTTGATTGGAACCAGGTAATCCTATTTTAATAGGATTTACGAAAGAAAGTTTCAGGGTGAAACGTTTTGAAGCGTCTTATACTCATAACTGGACAACCAAGCATCGGTAAGACAACCATTTTACTCCGAACAGTAGGCGCTCTGAAAATTAAAGGATACAAAATCGGCGGCATGATCAGCCGTGAAGTTCGTGAAGGTGGAACCCGTGTAGGCTTCGAAATCGTTGACTATGAAACCGGACAGAAAGGCTGGTTAGCCCATGTGAATCAGCCAACTGGTCCCAAACTTAGCAAATATCGCGTGAACCTTCGCGACCTCAACGCTATAGGCGCAAGTTCAATCCTCAACGCTGTAGCAGATGCCGACATTATTGTTGTGGACGAGATAGGACCTATGGAACTGTTTTCACCAGCCTTCAAGGAGGCTGTTAGCATAGCTATAGAAAGCGAAAAGCCAGTACTTGGAACTATACATTACAGGGCGCAAGACCCATTGATCACCACCATAAAAGCAAGAGAAGATGCTGAAATTCTTGAAGTAACCAAAGAAAACAGAGAACAACTTCACAACCTTATTATTAATGAGTTATTAGAGTGGAAAAAATGTGGGTAGTTAATTATAATATCATTATGACTTACCTAAGAGATATCTCTCATTCCAGGTTCCCCTTAACAAAACTGTTAGCAAATCCACAAACCAAACACGTTAGACCATAGGAAGAAGATTATACCCGCTATGCGCACCTTAGTTCGCGATAAGAGTCTCTTAAATAAGTATGTAAAGAGCCTTAACTCTTCCAAGTCTTGAAGATTGGGATGAACTCGGTTTGAACAACATCGGGAATTTCTCTGACCTTCAGGATTACGGACCGCAGCTTACGCAAGTTTTTGGCCCCAACCTTAACGATTAGATCCTCTGACCCGTGGACCTCATGGACTTCTCTGATCTTCTCCATCTCAACCAGCTTCCTAGAGACTTCTTTAACAGCGCCCGGCTTCACGTTTACCAGTATGAAACCGGATGTTCCTCTGCCTATCGCGGCTTCATCGACCTCTACGGTGAACTTCGTTATGACGCTCATCTCCGTGAGGCGCTTCACCCGATTGTAGACGGTGGCGTCCGAGACGCCCAGCGCCTTGCCGATGTCCACGAAGGTCGTGCGGGCGTTCTCCCTGAGGTGCTTCACAATTTCCCGGTCTATCTCATCCAGCTTCGCACTCAAACTTATCACTACCATATAAGAAGTATCCATCTTAATATATTTGTCTTTAAGAGTTCTTAACCATTACCAATAAGCTTATTAAGAAGCTCTTAAGTGTAAACGATTTAGACAAAACATAAGGAGGAAAGAGCAGTGAGGGAAGAAGAGGAAGAATGGGACAAAGAGGAAGAAGAGGAAGAAGACGAGAACTGGTAGGGTCACAATGAGTGTGCTATGGGGCTCTTAGTCGATGGGAAGAAGGGGGACAAAATGAAGAAGCGAAGGCGAAAGAAAGAACGCAAACGTATAATGGGGGAGGTGACTAATATGTCCAAGAAACAAAAGAAGCGAGGTAAGAAACAAAAGAAAGAATAAGAATGGTAGGCTAGCGCACGGCTTTTGTGTGGTCTGTGGAAGAGCGATCGGAGGACTTTCTAAGATGAACGCGTGGAGGTGCCAGCGCTGCCGGAAGCTCTTCTGCAGGGACTGTTGTCCAGTCGGATCGTCTTTCAAAAAGCTAATGTGCCCCGAGTGCGGAACCGAGCTTCAGCCAAGTAGACGCTAGAACGCTTTATTTAATCCTTTTTTTATCCTAAGAACATTTGAAGGAGTGGATCGAAATGGCCAGGTGTCCGACGTGCGGAAAAGATGTTGAAACGTCAGTCAAGGAGTGGGATCTAGGCAAGACGCATGTTAGCCAGTATGAGTGCTGTGGAAAAAAGTTCCGTGAATACGTAAAGAGGGTTTAGAAGCCGAGGATGTGGAACTTAATGGGTCTTCTCGACTGGTTTAGACGGTGGAGAGAAAAGAGAAAGAAGGAGCGCGTGTAGGATGGATTTTTGTCCTAATTGTGGAATGCGGTTGATTTCAATCCCAAAAAAGAAGGGAAACAAAGTTGTTCTTCAACTGGCATGCCCAAAGTGCCACTATAAGGAAAAAATAGAGCACACACCACCAGTTATCCCAAAGGTCGTAGAACGGGCCCCTCAAGACCCCATAGTGGTGATAGGAAAAAGAGAACAAAAACTGCAAACTTTGCCCACAGTTAGGATACTGTGTCCCCGGTGTAAAAAGAAACATTTCCACGTGTGGATGGTTCAGATTAGAAGGTTAGAAGAATCTTCAACACAGTTTTTCAGATGCACAAGATGTAATTACACATTCCGAGAGCCCAGTTAAGCGTGAAGAAGTGACAAAGATGCCACCGAAAATGAAAGATTTTATGGATATGCATGCGGGCATGAGGTCGACGGTTAAAATAGCGGTGATCCTGTCTGAAACCAAAAGGCTTAATGTTAACGGCAGAAGAGGGTTAGCCTCACGCGCCCAAGTAACTTGATAGATAAGAGGAACGGGAAGACTGGTGATAGTTTAATGTCCGTTTGTGAGGTATGCGGGGAAGTAATCGACAAGGTTTACATATGTGTGGACTGTGGCACCAGATTTTGTAAAGACTGTGGCGACCCTGATCCGAAGAAGAAGCTCTGCGCCCTTTGCTCCAAAGTAAATACTCCGTGCGAGTCGTACAAAGAGAGAGCATATGATGATTGGTGACTGACCATACATGCGAACTAGTCTTGTTGTAGGAGTAAGAGGTGATTGATACGAGTAAAGTAAAGAGATTGCACGAAAAAGCAGAAATAACGAAAAGCCACACAGAGCACCTGAGAAGGAAGAAACAGGAAAAAAGGAGAGGAAGAGGGGAAGAGTAGTTGGAGCTGACCCGCAAGGAAATGCGGCAACATACGCTAGACGAGTTCAAATACGTTAGAACTTGTGTGTTGGCTAGGGAGCTCTGCCTTCTAGTCCGCTCCAAGAGGGCGTTCCTCAACGCGGAGGACGTCCGCCGCTTTTGCAGCTCCATCGCCAGTCTGTGCAGGGAGGCAGGCTGTAGGGAGACCAGCGACCTTTGCACCGAGGCCGCCGAAGCAGTTTTAGAAGATGAAAAACGCCACCTTGAACTCTGCCAGCAAAGTTGCACGCTGTGCCCTGAAGGTAGGTTTCCAGCTGAAAACCGGGCGGAAAGAGCCCCCTACATAACTTAAAGGACGAAAGCCCTTGACGATCCAGATTCAGAACGTGGTGGCTTCAGCGGTCTTCAACCAAACTTTCAACGTGAACGCGATAGCTAACGCCTTCCCTTGGGACACCGAGTTTAAGGGACGTTTTTCAGGTCTCATCTTTAGGCTGAAGAAGCCCAAGACGACCGTACTCATCTTCAAAACGGGAAAGATGATTTGTAGTGGAGGCAAGAGCGAAGATGAGGCTAGGAGAGTGATCTTAACCGTTGTTCGAAAACTGAGGAAGAGAGACATCAATGTTGCCGGGAAACCAGAGATCCAAATTGTAAACATAGTCGCCTCAGCCAGCTTCAACGGAATCATCGACCTCGATAGGCTATACTCTGAGAAAATAGGCGATAAAATCATCTTCGAGCCGGAGCAGTTTCCAGCTGCGATCTACCGAATGCAAAGCCCACGCGTCGTCTTCCTCATATTCTCCACCGGCAAAATCGTCTGTGTAGGTGCAAAGAAGGAGAAGGAAATCTACGAGGCTGTGGAAAATCTTCGGCTGAGGCTAGAGGAGAGCGAGGTCCTGATCAGGAGCTAGGCTAGTTTCAAGGTGAAACAATGGGGTTTTCTCATGTTTGCAGAGCCAAGAACCCACGATCAGATTATAACCATGTTTTCTCCGATGGGTGCCTCCTACAAGTCGAGTACACCATTCCGAGTCCTTTGTGAGCTAGTTTCATTCCTATGCTCAAAGCCCGTTTTGAAAGTCGAATGCTGCTCAGTATGCTTCCCGTTCTTAGGAACAGGATTATCCCCATGTCTGCTCTGTGGCGACGTAAAGATCAACATTCACATTTCTGATTGTTAACTGAGCGATGCTCTCTCCACGCTTAAGGACCTCTGCCCCCATTGTCCTCTGCAACGTGGCGATTATCCTATGTCATAGGAACGGTTTTGGAATCAAAACAAGATCAACATCACGGACTTCTTTTCTTGCGCTTTATAGAACCAGCAACTTCAACGCGTTCACAATGGGGAAGGATTTGCTCAACTATTTGCTTCGCCAGCTTCTAGGCTTCTTTTAATCGCATATATCAATTTTATCGAGGAAAGTATAAAACTACATTTATTATGTACTAAATAGGTGCTTGATAGGTGTGTTAATAAATATTATGTTGTGAGTAATATAATAAGAGTTGTTAACATGCGAATAGTCGGAGTGGATGATGCTGGCCGCGGGGCAGTAATTGGCCCTTTAGTAATCGCTGGTGTTTTGATTGATGAAAAAAACTTACCTAGGCTTAGAGAGTTAGGAGTGAGGGACTCAAAACGTCTCTCCCCCCATAGACGAGAACAACTTGCTGAAGAAATAAAGAAACTGGTTTTGAAATATCACATCATAAAGTTGCTTCCACCCGAGATAGACAAAGTAGTTGAAACTGGAAGAAAACTTCATAGACTAAACCGCCTTGAAGCTCAAACAATGGCTAAAGTAATAACGGTTCTCAAACCTGACATCGCCTACGTAGACGCGTCCGACGTGTTGGCTGACCGATTCAAAGATCACATCGAGGAAATCCTTTCTTTTGATGTTCAAATTGTGTCAGAACACAAGGCAGACGCAAAATATCCAGTCGTGTCAGCAGCATCTATCATAGCTAAAGTGGAGCGTGACAAAGCAATTGCCAAGTTGCGAGAGAGACATGGAGACCTAGGCTGTGGTTACCCTACCGACGTTAAAACTATAGAATTTTTAGAAAACAGGATTCAAAAGTTTGGATTCTACCCAGATTTTGTGCGTAAATCATGGAAACCAGCAAAAAGACTGAAAACAAAAACTGAAGCAAAACAGACAAAACTGGTTTAGGCATTAGAAGAGCTTTTCACTATTTTTAATCCATCTTGCTCATAGGTCAGTAGGTTGTGGAATAACCCTCTTATTCGAGAAATCACTTGGGGTTCATGGGCGCTTTTGTTGAGGAGGAAGATGGCAGTCGCTTTGGTTTGGGGTAGTATTTCTACTACATAAAGCAAAAACTTATAGGTCTTATCAAAGCCCACTAACTCGATGAGTCCAGAAATATTGTCAAAGATCAAAAACACGTTTTCTTCAGTATATGTTTCTAGAATTTTGTTGAGGGAATCCAAGATTAGAGCAGTGTTTTTGGCTGGTAGAACTATTTCGTTTTCGGAGATTGATTCTGGAGTTGAGACCGCGGTTAACATCAAGAAGAATTTGATTGGGTGCTGTTCAGCTAGAGACGTGTAGATAGCACTTGTGCTAGACGTAAAGACAATTGTTGGCTCAAGACTAGCCATCGCTTCCCTCGCAAAATCCCTGACAACCGTCTCGTAGTTGGAAGTGGGATCAAATTCCAGCAAAAACTTGCGACCAAGAAGCTTCGGGTGAGGCATGTCAATTCTCCTAGAGAAGGCGTCTCCATATTCAAAGAGATCGATAAACCTCGTTGACGGATATTTTCCTCCGCCGAAGGTTTTGAGAATCTCGGTAGTCTGTGCTTCACTCATGCTCCCAACGTTGATGGCAGTCAATTCCATGATAAAGGGTTCGTATAGTACTCCTACGCCAGGGGGAACTCCCCATTTATGGTTATCCCAATAGTCTACAGTATATTGTTGCCATTGACCGTTTAGAAAGGAGAAATCGCCAACGTCTTCAATTTCCCTTACGTTATATCCTTTTCTCTTAGCCTCTTCTCTGCGATTTAATAAAAATCGAATAGATATTCCCTTGTCAAAGCTACCATCCGGCATGAAAAATTCGGATAAACTCTTCAGGTATAAGGTGCCATCCTTTTCATTTTTTTCGACATCAACTCCATATTCTTTAAGCTTAGCCCTGACGATTTCGCGTTCCTCATCTGGATAAAGGTAAAAGATCCAGTCGCCGCGCTCTATTCCCTCACGTATAAATGTTGAGAAAACCTTCATTTTATCCGCGGCTGGCGTGTACGTCACCACAGCCACCTCTCCGTCCCCTATGTTAAGAACGCTTTCAGTATGTTTTCGAAAAGAGGCAGTAGAGCGTTTCCATCGCTGCCGTAAAATGTTTTTAATGAAACTTACCATCAGATGTTACCTATGGTTAATCTCATATTTTGTCGTTGTATTTGACGTTTCTGAATGCAGAATCAATATTTAATAGTTTCACGTTAAATGAAAGCCCGAAAACAGCCATTCCAACCGTAATAGAAGTGATGACGATTCTCATGATCAAACGTTGATATTTTATAGTTGCCTGAACCAACCGTCATGCACAATATAACGAACCAAAGTGTTAGTTACATTCTCCTGTACTGTCTGTATTCCAGTGGTTCCTGCTCAAAATGTGGGCAGTACACGATGTCATCCACATACCTTCTCAATTTGCCACAGTAAACCCTAGAGGAACAAACTACTTGTTTACAGTTAGTGCAATTGTCGCCCATTGATAACTGCGCCTTGTTGACTTGTTAAACAGAAATACGCTAACAATCATGGATAAATATTATGAAGAGCGAATCCATATTCAAAATTCTCTTTAAATATTTCTAAAGTGGTCATAACAATGAACGGTGACAAGAAGAAAAGTGCTTTAAAGAAAACAAAGTTTGTTTAGAGCAGATTGATAAACTCTTTTGAATGCCTTATTTTCATTAACTCCTCATAACAAATCAAAGGGATATCATCATTTTGAAGTTTCTGGCCCTCTGTTATAAAGACAGGTTGAGCCTCAACTATCTTGCTGACACTAATTATCTCCTCTGCTCTCCGGTCAACATTCTGCTCCTTTCTATCAATGACTCCACCAATGATGTTTAAATGTTCCTCAGGAAACTGAGCTATGAAATCAAAGGGCGTTCTCTCTGTAGGAGCAGCATTAAGGTTGAAATAAGCAAACTTCCTCATAATTGCCTTTAGAAAACGATTTCTGACGAACATACGCTTTGCAGCAGCGAAAAAACTTTTGCTCTGAGGTTCCGTTTGGAAAATGTCGATTGGCTGCACCAGCGGAATGCCTAGTATCCACTCAAGTTTATAAGTGGAAGAAACTGAGGCCTTAGCCATGTCATTTTCATAACCGTACAGGGTTCTTCTGGATATTCCAACCATTTCTGCCAGTTTGCCGACAGACAGACCAACTTTCTGTCTCTTTTCCCTGATTGTAGTTCCATCCAACTTGACGTAGTAGCCTCCAGGACCAGCTTCCACTAGCGGATAAATTTCTCGGCAAGTGATGTCTTTCAGTGTCTTGAGATTAATAGCATATATGTTGTACCTTGAATAAACAGTATCATCTTCAAGCGGTTTTTCACGCGATTTTTCACCTATGAAAAGTGGCGCGGCTTGGAAATAATTAGAAACCATTTGAAGCGCCGAAGCACATTTTGCATGGATGCTTCCGACGTTGGTGGGCACTTTTATGAGGGTAAGTTGTTCCTTTCTTCTAACTGCAAGATCAAAACAGCTCGGTCTTACGGTGCATCTTTCAGATATCTGAAAGCCCGCTTTTTCTAAAATGGATTCGGTGGCGTCTAGCGTTTCCACCCTCGTCGTCATCTTCTTTCAGCCGGAAAAGAATCATCTGAAGCGTCTCATATAAGGGTTGATGAAAAATTATATATAGCCAAAAAGTGATTAAACTCCACTTTTCTTGTAGAATATGCAAATTATGCTTTTATTGTTTGCTTTGATGTTGAGCTACAATCATGGCATGTGCTTTATCATATGGTTCCAAATGCACAACTTCCTCTACTCGAAAACCACGAGTCTTCAAAGTTTCTATTTCTCGTTTATAAACCTCAGAGGGTTCCTGCGTAACATCAATGCTCTGAGCTTTAATAGCAAACATGATCCAACCACCATCCACTAGAAACAAGTCAGCGTTGTCCGCCAATATCCTAGCCTGCTCGGGCTGAGCAATGTCACAGTAGACATCATTAACCTTCCCCACAAACATAGAATATCGTTCTGGAACTCTTGCATCTGCCAATATAGGAGACATGTTAGGACGAAACGCGCAAACATTGTTAACAAGCTCCCGGATGGCGCGGGATGCAAATTCTATGCAATAAACGTGTCCCTTCTCCCCAACGATGTCGGAAACATGGCTAGCTGTAGTTCCAGAGGCAGCTCCAAGATACAAAACTTTGTGGGCAGGTTGAATGGGAACAGTTTCTAGACCGTTCAATATGGCGGCGGCGAGTTTGCTTCGAAACGGATCCCAGAGCCTGTACTCTATGTTCTTGAATCTGACCAACCGTTCGCCGTACACGTTTGTTTCAGGAGCAAAATTTTTAGTGGCTAGTTTTCGAGTTTCATCTTCAAGTGTAGCCCAATACACCTCTGGAAAATGAGTGTGTACTTTAACTTTTACGCCCACGTTTCTTTCTCCCAGAAAACTTTTTGACACGTGATCGCTCGGGCTCATTGTATCTTTCTTGAATCTCTGATATTCTCTTTTCGAGATCAGTCTGCAACTTGTCTCCTGCGTACTTGCCGCTAAAGGCGTCGGTTCGGGCAGCTATGGCTAACTTTCCAGCTAAGGCTCTGGCCATTTTTCCTCTCTGCCAACGTTTCGCTTCGTGGATGAGTGCATGTTGGAAGATTATTCCATGCTTTGGAGGGCGAGCTCCAGTTTTAAGTGACCTAAACAATGCTTTTTCAGCGCCTAACAATTGGATTGTGCTTGCTGGCATCTTAGCTAAATTGTTTAACCCACCAGCAAGCGCTATGAGCCGTGCTCCAAGCAGTGAACCAGCTAAGACGCGAATGTTAGGCGCAACTTCTTCCATAGCTGAATCCAGATAGGTTTCTAGTTTTTGTCTCATGTCGTAGAGCGAAAGCGTATTTTTGCACATAACTCGTATCTGATCTATGTCTTCCTCGGCAAGCTCGGCTCCCATGGAGGGTTGCACAGCCTTAACTATCCTCTTAACCTTAGCTCTATGCAGGCCCTCTTTCTCCAGATTTTCCAAGGTGAAGCTATTCTTCCTTCCAAGGTTGGCGACGAGACGCGCGTATGTTTCATGTTTATCTATCAGTCGGTCTAGTTCAGGAAAGTGAAGACCGTACCACTCACGTATTCGACTCATAAACAGATTCAACATCTTATCTAAATCGTCGATTGTTTGGATTGTCTGCACTACCACTAAGTCTCGTTTCTCAACAGCTTTCTTAACTCTCATTTTGGTGAGTTCCATAGAAACTTTATGAGTCCATTGATGAAGTGCTTCCGCTTGCTTTACGAATCCAACATCTACTGCAAACTTATCAAGATTCCCGCGAAGAAGTTCACCTGCCTCCGAAGGCTTAGCTACATCTACGTTGATGTCCAGTTTTTTGCTGGCATTTCTAGCTGTCTCCGAGCGTTCAAACACAAAAATTGTGTAGCCCTTATTCCTCAGTTTTTCTATTAATGTAACCGTTTCGTCTATAAGCTTTCCAGCCTCGATTTTTCCAAGTCTCTCCGCAGTCTCTCTTGGCTCTTTTGGAAAGAAAACTTTGTCAACTAACTCGTTGTTTTCTCCGAAGCCGAAAACGCCCATTACACATTTGATTATTGTTGCTTTCACTCGGTTTCCTCCATCATAGGAATCTTTCAGTTTGTCCAGTCCTAACCTTTATCTTGACTATTGAATAACCTTTACTGCAAAAGAGGCGTACTTCCATGTCAAATAGACTTGTTACAGAAATAGCTGGACTAAAACTTGCAAACCCAACAATGCTAGCAGCAGGGATTCTTGGAATGTCAGGGGCATCTTTGAAGAGAGTAGCTGAAGCAGGCGCTGGCGCTGTCATAACCAAATCCATGGGGCTAAAATCGCGCGTAGGCTATTCTAACCCCACTTTGGTTCAGGTTGACTGCGGACTGCTTAACGCCATGGGACTTCCCAACCCAAGTGTCCATCATTTTAGTGAAGAAATAAGCGAAGCGAAGAAAGAAGGTGTCCCAGTCATAATAAGCGTATACGGCTTTTCCTCTAAAGATTTTGGTGAAGCAGCGAAAGTAGCGGCTGAAATGGATGCGGATGCTTTAGAGCTGAACGTTTCGTGTCCTCATGTTGAAAGAACGGGATCGGAAATCGGGCAAAGTCCACAGTTGGTGGCGGAAGTAGTTGAAAAAGTGAAAAGCACTGTGAATAAGCCAGTTTTTGTGAAGTTAACTCCAAACGTCGTTGACATCACTGAAATAGCAGAGGCAGCGGCTAAGGCAGGTGCAGATGCCATCACGGTCATCAACACGGTTAGAGCCATGGCGATCGATGTTGAAACAACACGGCCTGTGCTAGCGAACAAGGTTGGCGGGCTTTCTGGACCAGCTATAAAGCCTATTGCCCTTAGGTGCGTGTACGAGGTTTATCGAAAAGTTAAGATTCCAGTTGTTGGTTGCGGTGGAGTGACGACGTGGAAGGATGCCGTGGAGTTTATGTTGGCAGGGGCTTCGGCGGTTCAGATAGGGACAGCCATCGCCTTTGAAGGATTAAGTGTGTTTAAGTCCATAGCGAAAGGAATTGACTCGTATCTTGAAAAAATGAACTTTGGGAGTGTGAAAGAAATTGTTGGCTTATCTCACAGATATTAATCGCCTGAGAATCGTGAAAATTCAGGATGTTAAAGAAGAGAGTTCCACCGTTAAAACTTTCACTTTTCGCGATAAACAATGTGCAGAAGCCAAGCCAGGACAATTTGTTATGGTTTGGATTCCTGGAGTTGATGAAATTCCTATGAGCCTTTCATCCATTAGTGCAGATGGGAGTTCTTCCATAACAGTGGCTGAGGTAGGTGAAGCCACAAAGGCGCTTCATCAGAAAAAGGTTGGTGAGGTTGTTGGAGTACGTGGACCTTATGGTAACGGCTTTGCTTTGACTGGTGGAAACGTGATGATTGTGGGAGGCGGAACTGGATTGACGCCTCTTGTGCCCTTAGCTGAGAGTCTTGTAAGGCTTTCTTCTAAAATCGTTTTTATGATTGGAGCAAAAACGCGGGATGACCTCTTTTTTCTTGATAGGATAGGAACGGTTGTTCCAGAGGTTGTTGTTACCACTGAGGACGGGAGCTACGGGTTAAAAGGGCTTGTCACTGAGTTGGCGGAACAATTTTTGGAGAAGCAGAGTTTTGACATGATATATGCGTGTGGTCCTGAGCAGATGATGCTTAAAATGTTTCTTTTAGCTAAGCGACATAACACGCCGTTTCAGGCGAGTTTGGAACGATACATTCGATGTGGCGTTGGAATTTGTGGGAGCTGTTGCATGGGTGAGTATCGGATTTGTAGGGATGGTCCTGTTTTCTCTGGTGAACAATTGGAGAAGGTTAGAAACGAGTTTGGGCTTTTCAAGAGAGAAGTTGATGGAAGCAAAGTTAGCTTTTAGCTTCATAGGCGAGCGTCTGGATTAGAGCTTGTATTCTTTGTATTCTCCTACACATGGATTTCCGTGGCATATTGAAGCTTTCAGATTGGTAGCATCGATTATTATGGAAAAGATAGTTTTGTATTGTTCCAAAGGTGGATCAGACTCGTCGATATGTCGACAAATGGAGTTTGGATGATTAACGTGGTCTGAAAGGATGTTGGTTAGGGAAGCAACAGTAACCTTTCCAAGCTCTCTCTTTAACAGTCTCAAAGCCCTGTTGTAGCGAATTATAGAATCCACTCCAGCTCCAGGTGACTTAACATTTGCTTTCTCAAAGGCAGCTTCGTATTTAGCCATTCTGTGAGAAAGATAATGATTCGTGTGAACAAGATAGCCCTCATGACCGTACAAGGCGCAAAAATCGGTTGCAGAGCCTTCTAAACTGTAGATCTCACCGCTGGAATCGCAGACATTGTTGTTGTAGCTTGAACCCCTCTTCTCTGGAAGCGCCGCACACATGGCGTCGCCGATCTTCTTGGAAGCGAGAATCTTGCGGGCGACAAACGTTTTGGGAACGCCGATTCTGACGTCAGTTTGATATAAAGAGTTTTGCGTAACACTTATCCCAGCAGAATTCAGGCCGCAATCGATTTGTAATCCACCCAAAGTCATCGCCAAGAAGGCTGGTTCCCCCGTGGGCTTGCCGCGAATCAAGACCAGATGTTTCTCATCTATTGGATACCAATCCTCTGTGTGCACAGACAACACGGATCCATCAGATGTCACTTCTTTGTTTACAGCTATGTCAGTGCACAAACTCCCTTCAGTTTCTTGACAAAAATAGACAAAGAGGTCCTCAAACTTGAATCCTGAGCCTTCAGCGTATCCGCGAATCCATTCAATGTATGCTGGGTCAAATTCCTCTGCGAATGGCAGATGTTTACGTGCGTCGGAGACTGCGCTGTTCCAAGTTAAGCTTGCGGCTTTCACTCTTATTTTCATGTCTTCTATCATGTTTTTAGTTAAATCTTTGCAATGTTCTCCTAGTTTGAAACCTATCTCATAATGTGATCCTGACGCCTCTACTATTCTGAGACTGCTTTTCTGACTCACTGAAAATCCCTTCCACTAAGAATCAATCTTTAAGGATTCTACAGCAATTAACGTTTTTCCATGTTTAAGGTTTATGTAAGAAGGAGGTTTTAATAGCATGGCGTTAGTTCAGAACTATATGCACATTCAAAGTTGAAGAGGCTTAAGCGTGACCGACTTGAAGCTTGCTTCTAAAGCTAAAATTATTGATATCACTAAAATGAGCGAATACGAAAACCATCTTTACAGGTGTCTAGCAGGTCCATTTAGACGATACAAAAAAAGAATAGAATACTTGAAAAAAGCCATCCCAAAAGGATTCCACAAGAAACTGTTAATTTTTAACGGGGAGGTTGTGGGTCAGATAGAATACTCACCTGCAGAATTTTCCTATTATCCAATAATAGGTGATAACATAATAGTCATGAACTGCATTTGGGTCTTAAGAAAAGCAAAAGGACACAACTTTGGAAAACAACTCGTAGAAGACATGACAAAAGTGAAAAAGACGCCTCTGGCTTCGCAACTATAGCCTTAGAAAACCATTGGAGCCCATGGTTTAAGAAATGGGAAATAGAAAAACTAGGCTTCAAACCCTTAGATTCAATAAAGGTAGTACACAAAACAAAATATAAAGGCCAAAAATTTAGCATACACCTCATGTGGATGCCAATCACCGAAAAAACAAAACCACCAACATGGGACCAACAAAAACTCTTAGAAGGCATAACCTTCTGTATTTTGCATCCCCTCTACCATCCACAAACTTATGAACAAAAAACAAATTCTCGAAAAACATTAGGCTTTTCAGTTTTCGCCATATTTTTAGCGCGCATAAAATTCTGCCGCAAGAATTCGAAAATGAAGAAATGCAGCAGCATTAGAAAAAAGAGGTTTGCAGAGGAATTCGGGGGGATATTCCAGCATCATGGACTAACCAATTTCATAACGTAATTATTCAATAATTACAACCAAAACCTATTTTCCCTACCTCCCCAACTAATGGTTTAGAAAAAAGGCGATTCAAATATGGTGTTCTGTCCTGAGTGTGGCGGCGAAATGAAGTACATGTCGGCTACAAAACGTCTCGCTTGCAAAAGTTGCGGGCTCTCTCTCACTCGTCAAGAACTATTTGAGTTGCGCCAACAGTTGAGACCTAAGCTTGAATCTGATGATGAAGAACGCGATAAACAACGAAGAGAATACCTCAAATGGTGGCTTGGTAAGAAAAAATAGTGAGACGTATAAAGTAGCGTTAGACCATTTAACCAGTCAGCAGTCTGTCTTTCACATATCAAACAACTTTTTCGCTGGAGTGTTTCTGTTTTATGTTTGGGTATTTTTCTCTTATTTTAGCATCAGCTATTTTAGCAATCATAACATTGGAGATTAACACATGTTTGACTCCTTTGAGATCAGCCAGCTCCGCTGGTTTCTGATCTTGAGTTACGAGTAGCAAGTTGTTATTCTTTGCATACTCTACTATGGCTTTGTCTTTTTCCCCTTGCAACCCTGCATCTTGCGCAGTCAACACATTCCATCCTAGAATCTCAAAATACTCTTTCAAACCAGCGTACATTTCGTCAAGTAGAAGCTTCAACAAGCTCACCTCATTGCATTTTGCCTTTGAACCACTATCTATTTAGCGGCTTCTTTATGGGTTTTATGCCGTGACTGCCAAACATTTTGCTTGTGCGTGCATAAAAAGAGTGGGTGGACGTTAGTGTCTGCCTAAGTCTCTATGTTGAAGGGCAAGGCAGCATATGCGTGGACACTAGATTCGTCGATAATTTCGTAGCCCAGTTGTTTCAGGATATCACGTATTTGGATGTAGCAGAGGGGACATTGAGTGCCACAAGCTTCAGTGCAGTTTTGAATTCAGCCTTGCATGTGACGACAAGCTGGGATCAAAAGCTAGTGTTCATTATTTCGGGCATCAAAGTTCATTGGAAGAAAAAAATTGGATAAGGGTATATTAAAGAATGTCCAATGCATGGGAGAGTACTTTCTCTCCTCTGTACTCGGGGAGCAAAATAGGCGCTTTTCTATCGGTTTCTACACCTGACTCTTTAAGCATCTTTTCATATTTTGTTACATGATTCAATGTTAGTTTACCCAATTTCATTTTTTTAGCATATTTTGTCGCGAACATGCCTGCTCTTCTTCCAAACACGCTGTATTCAAGTATTGAGTTCCCCATCAACCTATTCTTTCCATGAGCCCCGCCAGTTACTTCGCCTGCAGCAAATAATCCTGAGATGCTAGTCTCAGCTTTATCGTTAATCATCTCTACCCCTCCATTCTGGAAATGCAAGGTTGGAAAGATTAAAACAGGGTCCTCTGTCATATCGATGTCGAATCGAGCATATTGTCTCAACATAGCTGGCAGTTCCTTCTGTATTGTTCCTTCGCCGCGAGTCAGCTCTATTAATGGTGAGTCTAACCAAACTCCTCTAATTCCCGTTGTTGTTTCAATTCCGTTATTCTTCTCGTAGCACTCTCTGATTATAGCTGATGCTTCCACATCTCTCGGCTCAAGTGGATAAACGAATTGTTCACCATGTTTGTTAACAGGTTGCGCTCCTAAGCTCCTCACTTTTTCAGTGACTAAAAGTCCAACTATTTGTTCTGGATAAACTGCGCCTGTGGGATGATATTGAACAGAGTCCATATCTCTTAATTTGGCGCCTACATGATAAGCAAGAACAAGTCCATCGGCTGTGGCTCCATAGTGATTTGTCGTCGGAAAACCTTGTATATGAAGTCTACCAAATCCGCCAGTACTCAAAATAGTTGCTTTCGCTCTCGCAACATAATATTGCTGGGTCTCCATATTATACAGAACAGCTCCAGCAACTCGATTCTGATCATCAGTGATTAATTCTACTGCACTGGTGAACTCTAGAACTGGTATTTCTTTATTTAAAACTTCATCTTTAAGAGTCCGCACAATCTCTAGACCAGTATAATCCCTAGCAGAATGCATCCTTTTTCTGGAAGCCCCGCCCCCAGATAAGGTAAACATGGTTCCCTCGGCGTCCCTGCGGTACTCTACACCCAATTCCTCATGCCATTTCATTATATACGCACCATCCATCGCTAACGCCCTTACGAGCTCGGGATTATTGGTAAAATGTCCACCGCCTATAATGTCAAGATAATGAAGTAAGGGGCTGTCATTAGGTTTGTCTGCTGCCTGTACTCCTCCCTGTGACATTACGGAATTTGAGTCTTGCAGTCTCAATTTTTGTATTATCAGTATATTTTCTGCAGGGATGCCGCTGTAATGCGCCCAGAGAGCAGCGGTCATTCCTCCTCCTCCACCGCCAATTATAAGGATGTCGGTATCGAAATCTACGTGGGATAAATCAATATCTCTTGGATTCACTAGGGGATGCGCCTCAAGTAAATCTACAACCTCATGAGGCATTAAGTCACCCTTGTTCGGTCCAAATCTTAAAGGTCGTTTTTCTTTTTTCTTGTAATCAGGATGGTGCTTTTGGAGTAGTTCCGCCCTCTCTTCAAGACTCATAAGTTTGAATGTTTCTTTTGATCTTTTATCTCGTGTTTTTTCCACAGCTTTGATCGACTCTCGCATATACCGTGGGTATCCCTTTACGATTTCTAGTTTGCTCATTTTTCTATATCCCTCTTCGTGTACCTTTCTTTAAGAACATCCAAGCTCGTCTCCATAAGATTTTTTATCTCTTCATCAAACTTGCCCTCTTCTACCTCCTTCACTCTGTCATCAACATGCTTTGCTCGAGGCATAACGTACTTCCCATACAATCTTCTTGCAAGCTGAGCCACATTATATGGCACGATCGATGTAGGACATCTCATTGCGCATAGACCGCATCCAATACAGTCAAAAGAAAGTCTAGCTACTTCTTCTAAGTCTCCTCTGAGGGCAGCTTGGACATAATCCATTACTTCTAAATCTTGTGGGCATGCTTTAGTGCAGGTATTGCAACTAACGCATTTTGCGATTTCAGGATAATACTCCAAAAGTACATTTACTGACGGGCTTAGTTTTTCCACATCATAAACTGGTTTATTAGCGGGCGTGAATGGAAGCTGGGTTAGGTACATTCCATCTTCAACCGTCTTTTGACAGGCTAATGCTACTCTTAATTTATAATCACCTTCTATTCTGTAGACTGTGGCACAAGATCCACAGAAACCCCCTCGACAACCAGCTCCTCTTATAAATCTATAACCTGCATATTCCATAGCCTTCATAATTGTAAGACCAAAAGGAACTTGATATTCCCGTCCCATTATGTATACTCGGACTTTTCCTTCTTCCCCATCACTTTTACTCATGTTTACACCCCATTCAAATCTTGATGCAAGCAGATTCTGAGGACATACTAATGACTGTTATAAATTTTTCTAGTAAAGATTTTTAGCTTTAAGTAACGGTTTTGGGTTCTTGTAGTAAAGGTCTAGGTCAAGACCATAGAATTTTTTTTCTAATTCAAAAGCTATTGCCATAAGTTGGGTATAATATACAATTGGTGTTTCTCTAAGATCACGATACAGCTCTTTTGTTTCTTTTTGTCTACTATCTAAATTAAAAGTGCAAAGAGGGCAGCATGTAGCTATGATTTCTGCTCCATTTTCTATTGGGTATCTCAAATTATCGTATGTTAGCTTGGCAATTATTGATTTTCTATCAACGGTGTGATAACTACCGCAGCATTGCACCTTACAGGGGTTATCAACAACATCAGCACCTAAAACTTCAAGAAGTTTCTCTAAAATTGTAGGATTTTCTGGATCATCTACCCCAATCTCTCGGGGTCTCAACAATAGACAGCCATAGTATGGTGCCACTTTCAAACCCTTCAGAGGCTTTTTTACTTCTTTAGCTATTTTTTCATATCCTACTCCCTTCAATAATTCTAAAAAGGAGAGAACCTTTACTCCGCCCCCATATTCCTCCTCTCTGTCCATAAAAGTGTTGATTTTGGTCAGCTTCTCTTTATCTTTAACGAATAAATTAGCCTCCTTAAGCGTATGGTAACACATAGAGCAGAGAGTAACTAAGCGATATTCATTTTCGACTATTCCGCTTTTGTTCATCTCTTGGACACGTATAAGATTCCTTATCGGAGCAACATGACGCATTAAATCGTCATTCACAAGGGAAGGAAATACTCCGCAACAGTTCCATCTAGGTAGTTCCACCATTTCGATGCCCAATTTACTTGCGACTGCCATAGCTGAAACTTCGCAATTTTTCGCAGTGGTCTTCATAGCGCAACCAGGAAAATATGGTATTCTCATTATTCTCTCACTTCTACGCTGTTGTTTTACGTAAGTTGCTTATCAAAGCAATTGGTGGGATTTTTTTTAGTTCCTCTTTTGGGATATCTCTTAAATCAATGTGATCTTGGTCTCTTCTTAGTTTTATTTGTCTCAAAGCTTCCATGATTTTTGTAATGTTGATTTCGCGTGGGCACCTAGCAAAACAACTAAAACATGTACTGCAAATCCAAAACGTGTTTGATGAAAGAATTTTTTCTATTAATCCTAACTGGGTTAGTCTAATGACTTGTGTTGGTGAAAGATCCATGGCAAATCTTAGGGGGCAAGAACTGCTACACAAGCCGCATTGGTAGCAAGATAGAACGCTTTCGCCACTTATGTTTTTAACTTTCTCCGCAAGTTCCATTGTGAACTCACTTTTGTTTTTTGGAAGTAAGTGTAAGAGTAAAATTAGTGTTTAAACTTATCGCTTTTTCTACAGAAAATTCATTAACTCATGAAAACTCTGGAGTACTTAACTCAGTCTGCAGATATTGCTAGTTATCTAATTATCTAGTTAACACTCGGAGCAATTAAAGCGTCTATCAATGTATAAAGAAAAGATTTTATACCCGATTACTAAGGTTTAACTTCCAACAATGGCTGGTGAAAATGAGTGACAAGTGAAGATGAACCACGTATTGGCGTTTTTATTTGTCATTGTGGCGGTAATATAAGCGATACAGTAGATGTGGAGAAGGTAAAGGACGCTGTAGCACAATTTGAAGATGTCAAAATAGCTGAAACAAATAGGTACGCTTGCAGTACTGCAGGACAAGAAAGAATTAAAAGTTGGATAAAAGAACAAGGAGTTAACCGAGTAATAGTGGCTTCATGTTCACCAAAGTTGCATCTAGAAACATTTAGACAAGCTGTATCTGAGGCTGGTTTGAATCCCTATCTTTTTGAGATGGTAAATATTAGAGAACAAAACAGCTGGGTTCATGATAATGTAGATCAAGCCACAGCTAAAACCATCGACCTTATTCGAGGCGCAGTCAACCGCGCTAAATACCTTGAAGAACTACATCCTGTTACGACCAAGATAAAGAAGAGCGTCCTTGTCGTTGGGGGAGGCATAGCAGGGATTCAAGCATCTCTCGAAATGGCAGATAAGGGCTACCAAGTATATTTGGTAGAACGGAGCCCAAGCATAGGAGGTCATATGGCCCAATTAGGAGAGACGTTCCCAACGCTTGATTGTTCATATTGTATTCTTGCACCTAGAATGGTTAGTGCAGGTCAGCATAAAAAAATAAAACTCATCACAATGGCAGAGCCCATTGCGCTAAAAGGGACTCCTGGAAATTATGTTGTATCTGTTAAAGTAAGGCCACGATATGTAGATGAAACTAAATGCACTAGCTGCAATGAATGTGCTAAAGTTTGTCCAATAAAGCTTCCAAACGAATTTGAGGAAGGCTTACTCCAACGGAAGGCTATTTATATTCCGTTCCCACAAGCGGTTCCTCGCGTTTACGCTATTGACCAAGAACATTGTCTATATCTCACTAAGGGAGTTTGTAGACTTTGCGAAAAGGTTTGTACGGGCAAAGCAATAGATTTTGACCAAAAAGAAAAAGTCATCGAGTTAAACGTGGGTGCTGTCATAATTAGTATCGGTTATACACAAATTGATCCAAAAGCTATTGGAGAATACCGATACGGATGGCACCCCGACATTATAACAAATCTTCAGTTTGAACGGATTATGGTAAATGAATTTAAAAGGCCGTCAGATGGAAAAATACCAAAGAAAGTAGCTTTAATTTTATGCGTTGGAAGTCGGGCACTCACGGAAAGAGCAAAGGAACACTGTTGCAAAATAGGTTGCATGGCTGCAATTAAACAAGCGATAGTCTTTCAAAAGGCTGTACCCGACGCGGAACCTTGGATCTTCTATCAAGACGTTAGAGCAGATGGTAAAGGATACGAGGAATTCTACGCTAGAGCGAGAGAACAAAACGTAAAGTTTGTCAGAGGACTAGCAGCTCAAGTTATACCTTCCAACCGTGGACTCATAGTGAAGGCTGAAGACACAATCGCAGGAGTACCAATTGAGGAAAACTTTGACTTAGTAGTGCTTAGCACCGCTATTATTCCTAGACCAGACACCGAGGAACTAGCAAAAAATTTAGGCTTACACACGGGACCTGATGGGTTTCTTTTAGAAAGACATTACAAGCTTAATCCAGTTGATAGCCCAAGAGCGGGAGTTTACATGTCTGGATGTGTGTTAGGTCCAAAGGATGTTAGAGAGACTGTTTTAGAGTCCATGGCTACGGGTTCAAAAGCTGCAACTTTCATAGGGCAAGGTGAACTTGAAGCTTCTCCAGAGATACCTAAAATTGATCTAGATAAATGTAACCTTTGCGGCGAATGCATCCCCGTTTGTCCCACGAACGCGTTAGCAATAATTGATTCTGAAATAAAAGTTAACGCGATCTCTTGCATAAATTGTGGAGCATGTATTCATGCATGCCCGATGGGGGCAATTGACCTAAACAATTTTACAGACAAACAGTTGATAGGACAGATTCAAGCCGTTAGCACTGGAGAACTAAAAGAACCAAAAATAATAGCGTTTATTGAGAGAAACACAGCTTACACAGCTTTGGACTTGGCTGGAAACAAAAGGGAAGACTACATACCAAATGTTAGAACGGTACTTGTACCAAGTTGTATGCGTGTTAGTACAAAACATCTGCTTAACGCATTCGCTTATGGTGCTGATGGTGTACTATTCATTGAAGGAGACGATAGCCCATTTGCTGGAGATAAGCTGAGGCAACACGTTATTAAAATTAAGAAGGAACTGCGATCCTATGGTGTTAACACCATGCGGTTGCAATCGATGGTAACAACAATACCTCAATATTCCAAAATATTGGATTTATTTGGAACATTCAACAAAAGACTTCTAAGTCTTGGTAAAATCCCTGTTGAAAAACGTAAAAAAATAAGAGAGAAGTTAGGTTAACTTAGTTTCTTCTAGAGCCACCACGACGTTTCATTAGCATTCCTTATTTTGTTGATATGCCAATTTTATCATAGATTTTTTGTCTGTTTTCTTCAGTTTTCTTTTGCACTTCTTCGAAGAGGTTATTTCCATGCGTATCGATGGCAACGATTAATGGGCCGAACTCTTCAACATCCAAAATCCACAGTGCCTCAGGCATCCCAAGGTCAAACCATTCTACGCCTCTCACATTTTTTATCGCTTTCGCCGCCAAAACAGCTGCACCTCCAGTGAAAGCCCCGTAAACAGCACCATATTTTTTCATGCCGTCAGTGGTTCTTTTGCCCATGCCGCCTTTGCCGATTATCACTCGAACTTTGAAAGCTTTGATGAACTCGTCTTCGAAAATGTCCATTCGAGTGCTTGTTGTGGGTCCTGCTGCAACCACTGTCCACTTGTCGTCTTCTTTTCTCACTATAGGTCCACAGTGGAAAACCGCTGAGCCTTGCAGGTCAATGGGCAACGATTTTCCTTCTTTAAAGAACCCCAGCGCTCTTTTATGAGCGGAGTCTCGCGCCGTCACCATAATTCCAGTTATGAAAATAACATCGTTCACTTTCAGCTTTCGCACATCTTCCTCTGAAATCGGAGTTTTAAGTTTGTAAACTGCCATTTCTTTTTCACCTCACCTTAAAAGTTAAATATTCAACAGTTCCATCAGGATGAATTCGCGCTGAAGCCCTCCTCGCAGCCCAGCACTGACCCGCAACTGCCACTGGATACGACGCTGGATGCCTATTAGCATATTCAACGTTTACACCTAACACTGTGAACTTGCCGCCGAGTCCCATCGGTCCGATTCCAGTCATGTTTAGAGCCTCGTACAATTCTTTTTCAAGCTTTGCTATTTCCGGATTAGGATTCGGCTGGTTTATCGGCCTTAACAGTGCTGCTTTTGCAATTTTCATGGCAATGTCTGCTCCTCCTCCGACTCCGACACCCAGTATGTTGGGAGAACATGCTTTGCCCCCAGCCTTCAGCATTGTGTCAACAACAAATTTTTTCATTCCGTCTAATCCATCTCCCGGCCTTAGCATACCTAGTTGGCAAATGTTTTCTGACCCGCCTCCCTTTGGAAAAGCAGTGAGTTCGATTGTATTTCCTGATGCAATTTCCCAGTGTATATATGGAAGGTATCTTCCAGTGTTGTCTCCGGTGTTCTTTCGAGTTAATATTCCAACAGAGTTTGGACGCAGAGGCACTTCTTTAGTGGCTCTTCTCGTAGCGTTGATGAGGGCTTCTTCAATTTTATCCAAGTCTTTTGCTTGAGCACCAGCTTTCACGTAGAAAATAATCACTCCAGTGTCTTGACACATCGGGGTACTAGTCTTTTCAGCTAACTCAACGTTATTTAGTATGGTTTCTAACTGTGTTTTTCCTACTTCACTTTCTTCTTCTCGATGCGCTCGTTGTAGTGCCTCTTTCACGTCTGGCGGCAACTTTGTAACCGCCTGCCGTAAAAGTTCAACTGCAACATTTTCAATAACTGTTTTTATTTCCAACACGCCTCCTCCTTAGAGAAGATAACAGTTGCAAACTATAACGCTTATAGCTTTTGCGTTGATCATAAAAGAGATTAATGTTACTTTCATTCGGTACTCTCACAGAATTTTTTATACCTTCTCTCGTCTAATTTAAATACGCTCAACTCCAATAAACAT
>JGI2171J19970_10000364_pt1 | contig 23335 bp, 28 predicted proteins | sample DeeMarSWOR324_28_FD_19970 | JGI IMG/M metagenome (IMG submission 19970) | reverse complement strand
CTATTTCGAGTGGGTTCAAAACTTAACAAGAGAACACTGGACACTAAAAGAAGTTAACACTAAGCTAGAAAACAAAATAACCAAAGCATTCTATGACGTGCAAAAGTTATCAAGGAAAGAAGAAAGCGACATGAGAACAGCGGCGTTGATGCTTGGAGTGGGAAGAGTTGCCCACGCAATAAGGACACTAGGCCTTTGGCCATAGCAAAAGTTCTCGCCCTTTCAAATTCCCTAAATTCTCAAATTGTTTAATCTAAATCTTTAAACTGTTCTTTTTATATCCTGTCTCACTGCATAAATTAGAACCGAAGAGCCGAAAGGGGAGAAAAAAGGAGATGCCCATGAAGATCAAGAATTTGGATTTTTGTTTCGAAAATTTACTTGTAAAAATTGTCGCCAACAGAAATTACCCTGAAATCCAACTTGCTGGATTATCTGCAGGTCCTTTCGAAGAAGGAAACGAATATGAAGTTCATTATTGGATAGCACAAGAACTTGCAGAATCAGGAATTGTCCATTTCCGTGAAGACGACTGCTTAGACGCGACCAAACTTTACAAGGTTCAATGGAAAGAACGGGTACAAATAGCAGGGCAAATATCGGAACTTGCAGAAGACTTCTACCCTAAACTCCGCCGCTACCTCGCAAACATAAAAGAGGAAATAACGAAACACCCTGAGAAAGTGCAAGAATACGAGAAAGCTAAGCATTCAGCTTGGGACATCGTGAATTCCAGATTAAAAAAAATTGTTGCGCTATCTGCAGGTCCGCCCCAAACCGAACAGATTCTAAAAAAATTTACAAGCGAGGAGCGCTTCATTTACGAACAGCTCAGCAAAATAATCAACGAGTGGAAAGCACAAATACTAGATATTGAAGGAGAGAATGGAGCAGAATGACCAAAGAGTTAGAAACAGTAGACCCGCAAAAAAGTTTTCTCGAGTTCTTCAAAAAAGAGAAGTACCGCCAGCGAATCTCACAGATGAGCATCACAGGAAGAGAATCGATCACTATCGATTTTGAGGATCTCTTCGCCTTTGACCAAAGGCTTGCGGAGAGACTGATGGAAAAACCAGACACCTTTTTACAGCACGCCAGCAACGCGGTATATGAACAGCTCGGAATCGAAGATTCGGAATACGCCCAAAAACTAGACAAAGTAACGGTTAGAATCGTGCAGCTCTTAGGAAAAGAGCAACTAAGAAAGCTCGGCTCGAAACAGCTTGGAAAACTAGTTATGATCGAGGCCATCGTAGTCCGAGCTACACCAGTTCGCCCAATGGTTATGAACGCAGCGTTCAAATGCAAACGTTGCGGAACAATAACGAATGTAGATCAAACAGGTCCATTCTTAAGGGCTCCTTTCGAGTGCAGCGACCCCACTTGCAGACAGAAAGGACCCTTCGAGTTCGTTCAAGATGAGTCCACGTTCATAGATTCGCAAGACCTTCGCCTACAAGAGAGGCCTGAAGACTTGCCGCCGGGTCAGCTTCCGCGCACGTTAAACGTGAAGCTCGTTGGAAGTGAAATAGTTGATCTTGCCAGACCAGGCGATCACGTTTCGATAGTTGGAATAGTTCGTGCGTTCGCGCCCTCACGCCCTGGAATCGGGAAGCTAAGGACGTTTATTTTGCATTTAGACGCTAACTCGATAGGAGTTTTGGGCAAAGAGCCAGAGACATCACCCCCATCGCCCGAAGAAGAAGAGAAAATCCGTGCCCTCGCAAGAGATCCGTGGGTTCATAGGAAAATAATGAATTCGATAGCGCCTTCAATCTACGGCTATGAGCATATTAAGGAATCTATCATGTATCTTCTCTTTGGCGGTGTATCAAAAAGCCTTCCCGACATCACCGTGAGGGGAGAAATGAACGCCCTTTTAATCGGTGACCCAGGTACCGCCAAATCGCAACTTTTGCAATATGTGGCAAGAATAGCGCCGCGTGGTTTGTATACGTCAGGGCGTGGAACAACCGCTGCAGGTTTAACCGCAGCCGTAATCCGAGAGAAAGGCGGCAGCATGAGCCTTGAGGCTGGCGCATTGGTGTTAGCCGACAAAGGAATAGCCTGCATAGACGAAATGGATAAAATGCGACCGGAAGACCGGGTCGCAATACACGAAGCTATGGAGCAACACACCGTTTCAGTCGCAAAAGGCGGAATTGTCGCCACATTAAACGCCCGAACCGCAATACTCGCAGCAGCCAACCCTGCCTTGGGCAGATATGAACCGCACCGAACCGTGGCTGAGAACATATCTCTACCAGTAACAATTTTGTCCCGCTTCGACCTGATTTTCGTGTTAAGAGATGTGCCGGACAAAGAGTCTGATGAAAAAATGTTGACGCATATCCTTGAGATTCACAGGAGAGGATCGAGTCCCATAGAAGTGCAAATAGAGGCGGATCTAATGCGGAAATATGTAAGCTATGCTAAAGCAATTAAACCGGTGCTAAGCAATGCCGCCGTGAAACATCTCGGTGATTTCTATTTGGCCATGCGCTCAGCAAGCGAAGCGGAGGGGTCGCCTGTGGCAATAACTGCGCGCCAACTGGAGTCGCTCGTTCGTATAGCTGAAGCAAGGGCGCGCGTGGCGCTGAGAAAAGAAGTTTCAGCTGAGGACGCGGAAGCAGCTATAGCGATTATGAAGAGGTCTTTGGAAGAGGTTGGAATAGATGTATCCTCGTACAAAATGGACATAGACCTCATAATGACTGGAAAACCCAAAAGCGTCAGAGACAAGCTGCACGTAGTTCTTTCAGTGCTGATTGCGATGGAAAAAGAGACAGGCATAGTTGAAAAGGCAGCCCTCGTAAGCGAGTTAGAGTCAAAGAATGAAATTCCAAGAGCTGAAACAGAACGCATGATTGGGCAGTTGTTGCGCGAAGGCACAATTTATGAGCCCAGAGAAGGTTATCTAAAGAAAACATGAGAAACTGTGGAACCATGATGCCAGTAATGGTCGTTGCTGGCACAAGACCAGAAGAGGTGGAAACTGGATCCGCCAAAGTTGTCGAACTAAGAAACATGGAATTTTGGCAGCTATGGAGACAGCCTTAACTAGACGAAAAGAACTGTCTGACAAGTCTCCTTTTGGCGACGGAAAAGCAGCAGAGAAAATCGTAGAGATAATTCGGGTAGTTCTCTTTTCTGTGTAAACTGATGGCGGCGGATGTACGCGGTAAGTCTAGAGTTTATACATAAAATAGTGCGTTTGCAGACGATTAATTTTATAAATACTGTTTAAGATAGAATTGCTCTCAATTAATCAAATGTTATGGGAAGGTATTGTATGAAACAAGTAGATATTGTGGTTATAGGCGGTAGTGCGGCTGGAATTCCAGCAGCAGTAACAGCGAGAAGGCATTATCCAGAAAAAAGTATATTGTTAATACGGAAAGAGAAACAAGTGCTGATACCTTGCGGTATTCCATATATATTTGGTACGGTCGGGACCCCAGAGAACAACTTGATACCTGACGGGGTGCTTCAAGCTAATAATATAGAACTCGTTGTAGATGAGGCGAAGGCGCTGAATCCAGCAGAAAAAAAGGTGACTTTGGCAAGCGGAGAATCAGTAACCTATGATAAGTTAGTGCTGGCAACTGGTTCGTTTTCCTGTGTTCCGCCTATTCCTGGGATTGATAAGAAAAATGTTTACCCAATAACGAAGGATGTTCAGCATCTAAAAAATCTGTCAAATGCGTTAAAGGATGCAAAAGACTTGGTAATTTTGGGTTGTGGATTTATTGGAGTTGAATTTGCTGACGAGTGCAAGAAGAACCGGGATGTAAACGTAACAATCGTGGAAATGCTTAATCAATGTTTACAAATTGCCTTTGGTGAAGAGGCATGTAAATGTTGCCAAGAGGTTGAAAACTATCTCGCGGAGAAGGGTATAAACGTTATTACAGGGATTAGCTTAGCCGAGGTTTTGGGTGATGATAAGGTAACAGCTGTTAAACTGTCTAACGGTCAGGAAATAAAGGCAGATATGTTAATTGTTGGGATTGGTGTGCGCCCCAATGTTGCGCTTGCTGAAAAAGCCGGTTTGGCAGTTGGCAAAGATGGAATAATTATCGACACTACTATGAGAACGTCAGACCCGAATATTTTTGCGTGCGGCGACTGCGCTAGTAAATTTTCATTCTTTACTGGTCAGCCCTCAGGTTTGAGACTTGCGTCAATAGCTACAACCGAAGCCCGCATTGCAGGCGCGAATCTATACGAAATTAGCAGAAAAAACCCAGGAGTTGTAGGGGTTTTCTCCACGGCGCTTGGGAACCTAACGGTAGCCATGGCTGGAATGAGCGCAAAAGGTGCAAAGCAATGTGGATTCGATGTGGTAACAGGAGAAGCTGAAGCTGCTGATAGGCACCCTGGAGGAATGCCAGGCATGTCCAAGATGTGGGTCAGACTGGTATTTAATAAAGTAAACGGAGAGCTGGTTGGCGGAGCAGTCAGAGGTGGCCCAAGTGCTGGAGAACTTATCAACACAATTAGCGCATGCATTCAGAATAGGATGAGGGCTAACGATATTGCGACATTCCAGATAGGCACGCATCCTGCAGTTACAGCTTCACCTATCGCGTACCAATTAGTAAACGCTGCAGAGATGGCACTAAAAAACATGACTTAAAATAGCAACTAGCCACAACCCCATCCTGTCTAAGTCAAACAATAGTTGAATCTATATATAGAGGGGGTATAAGTTTCGCCGAGCACAACAGGCCAAAGCGAAAATTGACGTGAGCAGAGAAAGCAATGGCTTATTTCAACGGCACATACATTGAAGAACGTGACGCACCAATGCCTGGAGTGCCGTGCCTAACAGGCTTGTTTGTTATCGCAAACTCGCCCAGGTAATGTCCAATCATCTCTGGCTTTATTTCCACGGGGAAAAATTCTTTGCCGTTGTGAACAAGGATTTTCACTCCGACCATTTCTGGCAGAATAATCATGTCCCGTACATGAGTTTTTATGGTGGCATCTTCCCCTTTCTTGAGGGCTTCTTGGGCTTCGCGCATCTTTTCCAGCAATATCCGCTGCTCAGGCGTCAAGCCCCGTTGGAGACTTCGCCTCTGCCTTGAAGGAAGCAGATTAATGAATTCGTCCATGGACATGCCTTGCAAACTGCTAAGCGTATGGCCGCGATACATGAATTCTTTCGGCATTTTTCTTCACCTTTTTTAAATTCTTTAGATGCTATAAATGTTCTCTTATCTTGTTCTTCGCTTCTTCTTTTGCCCCGCGCCTCTGGCTGCAATCAACCCAACTTTCTGTCCTGGCGGCGCACCATGAGAAACCGTGGTTCCCTTGCGCGCGCTTCTCTTGCTGCTACCGTATGGGTGCACAGCAGCCACCATCGCTCTTCCGCGGGTTCTCGGATACTTGTGCCCCTTTGCTTTCATTAGATGGAATTTTTCTCCTGCCTTAAGGAAAGGTTTTTCTGTTCTGCCCGCGGCGGAAACCACGCCTATGGTTGCCATACAGTAATCATTAATGTACCGTGTACGTCCAGATGGCAATTTGACCATTGTGCCTTGCGGCGTGTGACCCACGACTGTGGCGTAGGCACCTGAAGATTTTGCCATCTTGCCCCCATCGCCTGGTCGAAGTTCAAGATTGCAGACCATAGTGCCCTCTGGAACTTTTCCCAATGGAAGAATGTTGCCCACTTCCGCGGGAGCTTTTCCGCCTAGGCTGATTTGCTGTCCCTTGAAAACGCCTTCAGGGGTTACAGTGTAACATGTTTCGCCGTTTTCGAAACGCAAAAACGCCAAAGGTGCTCCACGTCCAGGGTCATGGACAAGCGCTTCTATGACGCCGTTAATTGAAGCCTCCCACGATTCCTTGGGAGTTATCTTNGGTGGATACTGAGCGGGAGCAACTCTCTTGTGGGTTGAGGCTCTGAAGGTTGAACCACCGCGCCCGCGTCTTTGAACNCGAATTCTTTTGCCCATTAATCATGNCTCCATGCGATTTTACAAAATGCCAAGTTTGATTGCGACGTCTGACGCCTTATACTCTGGGTTAAGTTTAACGAAGGCTTTTTTCTCGCCTTGCGGAGTTATCAGCATCGTAACCCTGTCCACTTTCACTTCGTACAGCTGCTCAACCGCCCTTTTCACATCACTTTTGCCTGCCTTCAAATTGACTATGAAAATTAGTTTGTTATCTTTTTCCACCATGAGGCTGGCGGATTCCGTCATCAAAGGATAAAATATAACCTCAGCGGGATCCATTACTCTTCTTTTCCTCCGCCATAAAGTTTGTCCAGCTGTTCAATGGCGCCGTTTGTCCACAGTGTCAATCTGCCTGGATGGGTGCCTGGCGCCAGCATTTCTGCGTTAAGATTGTTAATCATGGCGACATCTACGCCTGGAAGGTTACGTGTCGCGTCAAATATTCCTTTGTTTTCAGCCACTACGATTAGGGGACCTATGGCTTGTTTCATTTTTCTGCCTCTGCGTTTGCCTTTTCCAGCACGGATTTTTCGGCTATCTTTTACACGGTAGAGGTCAGATAAAACACCCAAATTCGTAAGCGCTGCTTCTAATTCACTGGTTTTCATTAGCTCCTCAATTGAATCTGTAACTATCAAGGGGATTTCAGGGACATCCTCGATTCGATGTCCTCTTGAGGCTATAATGTCTTTAGATGCTGTAGCGGCTATGGCTGAAAGCAGAGCAAGACGCGCTTCTTTTTTGGGAATACGCTTCACTATTTTCTTTTCAGCCCTCGGTGGGTGAGGCTGTCTTCCGCCTACTGTGCTGGGAGCGAAGGCAGCTCTTCCTCCGCCGCCTTTTACGCGGGGTACTCGTGCTATGCCCATGCCTGTGCCGCGGGATTCTGCGGAGGTTCTTTTTCCTGCCATTGGATTGCGACCTTGTGGTTGGAGTCTGCTGGATTGGATGGCGAGGACAGCGCGTTTTATGACATCGGGTCTGAGAGGTGTTGCGAAAACATCGGGGAGCGTTGCTTTGCCTATGGGCTTTCCTTGAAGGTTAAAGATTTTTACGGTTTTTTTGGCAGGCATGGTTTTGTCTCCGTTATTTTCCTTGGGGCGACTCCAGTGATACATAGGTGACCTGCGGTGGTGATTCAGGTATTTCTTTTGGTGGTCTTGCTGGGTGGCGTAGACGTATGGGACGCTTTTCTGTGCCAGGTATGCTGCCTTCTATGAGGATGTAGGGTCCTTTGAGTACGCCGTATCTTATGTAGCCGCCTTTTACTGTGATTTCTTTGCCGTCTTTGCCGATTTTGAGTATGCGTTTGTTGTATTCTGTTCGTTGGTGGTAGCCCATTTGTCCTGCACGTGGGACTGAATACATGACATGGTGAGGGTTCCAGGGACCTAGTGTGGCTATGCCGCGTTTGGTTTTTCGCCCTTTATGTTGGAGTATGGTGACGCCCCAGCGTTTTACTGGACCTTGGAAGCCTTTGCCTGTGGTGACTGCGGCAATGTCGATGTATTGGCCGTCTTTGAAGACTTCTTCAGCGGTTACTGTTTTGCCCAAAAGCGTTTTTGCGTATTCAAGTTGCTGTGGGATAGTTGCGCCGCCGATTTCAATTTCGGTTATGTCGGGCTTTTTCTTGGCGAGGCCGGTTTGTTTGGGTTGTGTTGCTGTGATGACGCGGATGGTAGTTGTTTTGTCGATGGTTTTTTCGATTTTTTGGAGCATCTGTTCAGTTTCAAAGTTTTCTGGTAAAACCAAAGCCCGCTCAAGTTCCGCTGGCGGGTCTTTCATCCATGCCTCGGTGAGGTTCTTAAGCCCGTATGGGGTCTTGGTGTAAGTGCGTATGCCGCATATGAGTATGGGCGGCGTTTCGAGGATGGTGGCGGGGCGCACGACTTCTTTCCCGAAGTTCGGGCTACGTTTTCTGTCTTCTATGGTGAAGACGTAGGTCATTCCCGCCTTGTAACCTGTAAAGCCTAAAAGCCGAGGTTGATCCGCGTCGAGTTTTGGCCAGTAGCGAATTCGCGCGACTGGTTTTTTGGCGCGTTTCCTAGGCAAATAGGCAAGTGAGCCATGTTTTGGCGCGTGAGTTTTTCGGTGACCCATTGTATAATCGCTTCGCGTCTTTTAGCAATAATAAACTAAAGTAATAAACGTTACCGTTGCGGTTTGCGTTTGTTTTGCAAAGTTTTGTGCTTTCGGAGACTATAGCCCCCTTATATATACATTGAACTTCTGGTTCAAACGGGACATTTCTGCTCTTCACATTAAGCATGCTTAGAACAGGAGAAACTATAATTTGCAAAGCACTGCCTTTTTTATCTTGGCACCGCGTCTATGTTTTCGTCGCTGCTTTAGCCTTCATTTTCTCGATGTTTTCTATGAAGTCCTCTGGTTTTCTTGGTGTTATCACGTAGTTGCCGTGCTGGGCTTTTAGCAAGACGCCATCTTTGAAGTTGGTTATCACCATGAAAGCTTTTCCAACGTTTGGAAAGTAGTAGTATCCGCCGTAGAAGCTTGCTCCGAAAAGCCTGAAGCCGAAAGGTATTAGCGTCCTTTGGATGGATTCAATCGTTTCCAAAGGGATTCTCTTGCTTCCGCCGATAAGCCTAGGCGCCTTCAGAATGAGTTCATTATCAGTAAGGATGTACGTGGTTCTGTGAATCGAAACAGCCAGCCAAATCATGATGCCTTCAACAAAACCTAAAACAACAATAAGCACAACAATAAGCTCAAGCGGCGCAAGCCCTCTAGTCGCCGAAGTTTGAACAGAAGGAAAATAAAGCGCAATACCTACCACGGCAAGTACGAAAACTGCTGTTCCCAAATAAAACCCTTTTAACCATTTGGAAATCTCCGGTTTGTTAACAATACTCATTGCAACCAACAACAAGAACATCTAAAATTCAGCAGACTTAAAACTATTGTACGCTTCGAGATTAGCCTAATTTTGTGGTGCTCCGGCCGGGATTCGGACCCGGGTCTTCGGCTCGAAAGGCCGGAATACTTGACCGGACTATACTACCGGAGCGCTCGTGTTTCTCGTGGAGCATCATGCAAATGTTTTTTCACTCGAATAAACCTTGCCCTTTTTTATTTGACTAGAACGTTTCTCATTTGCGTTTTTTGAAGAAATTATCCGAAGCTGCAGACACTTGTGTAATTCAGATTTAGACTTAAATACCGTTAAAAAGTGTGCAAACTACAATAATCAGATGAGTGGTCATGAGCGAAGAAAAGGTTGAAAGCCTTCTGAAAGGAAACACACTGCGTGTCTACTGGTTTCTGCTGCGGTCTTCGAATGGCATAGTTGGCGCGAGAGAGACCCAGCGGGCGCTTAAGTTTTCAAGTCCAGCTTTAGCCGTGTACCACTTGGACAAGTTGACTGAGTTGGGTTTGGCAGAGAAAACGAACGGCGAATACCACTTAGTTAAAGCTGTAAACGTAGGTGTTTTGAAACAATTCGTGCGCTTCGGCGCGCTCATGCTTCCAAGACATTTATTGTATGCCACCATGTTCACAACACTCCTGATTTTCTATTTGACACAGTTCAATCGTGTAGATTTCTACAGTGCCTTTGCCCTAGTCTTGGGCTTACTCGCTACAGGAATAATGTGGTACGAAACGCTCAAGGCTTGGAGACAGAAACCGTGAAAACTGAAAAAGGAGAAAGGGCCCACGATTCGCTTGCAAAAGTCTGATCTGTGACGTTTCCAAGATAGCTTTGCTTAGACTCGTTCACGTATTCGACGAATTCAAACTGTTCGCTTTTCTTCATTACCAGTGGACACCCAATTTCTGAGTGTAATTTTTTCATGATTAGAATTTCTATGAATCGAGCGCCTGTGCGGAAGATTGTTTCAAGCCCTTCTTGAAATTCTTGGAGATTTCCTGGGATTTCGTTTCTGTTCATGCTGAATTTGTTCTTGATATGGAAGTAAATTGATTGCCTTGCTGATTTTCCCAGAGAATTCAGGGCTTCATCAATGGCGCGAAGTAGGAGCTTATTGAAGATTTTCGATTTTTTTGTCAAGTTTTGTACCTCCTTATTGCACCATCGCTTTAATCACTGGACGCAGGTTAAGGCTTCGGCTTATAGCTATCGAATTAAGATCCTCTGGTTGAAGGTCAATGAGCACAGTCACTTGGCCGCCGTCCTCTAAACTAAGATGCGGTTTCAAAAGTACTTTGATTGTGTCACTAGGCACCCTAAGATCCGCAACAGTACCATCAGGATAGGTTGCGTTGGCAGTCAACACATGCATCCAAATCTTAGTGTAGTTTCCCGCAGGGATCTCAGTTTCAGAGAGCGTTTCAGAGACATTTTGCAGCGCTAGTAAATCGAAATAGAACGGCTCAATCTTCAAAGTTAAGTTATGCCAGTTCTCGTCTTCATCCTGTATTTTAGCCCAATCTATTGTCATGTTGAGGTGCTCAAGATTGACGGGTTTATCCATTATTTGGATTGTCAGAACACCCTTTCTTGAGCCTTGAAACACTGTGCCTCCGATTACGAACCCAGCTATTATTAGCGCAGCCACCAGAATGCCTGCAACTCCGAACAAGCCTACTTGTCGAATTCCATTTGACATATAGACTTTCACCTACCCAAAACAATAGCAACACTCGCATTTAATTCATCACTTTTGAACAGCATGGTTCAAAAACTTGAACGCCCTGCTTAAACACCGCGTACAAGCACTTAATAGGATATTTTTGCTGTTGTGGGAATTTTCCCTAAAATTTTTGCTGTTGCCTGTTCAACTTTTTCACGGTCCGTCGCGTTCGTGTAAACGCGCATTATATTGATGAATCCTTTTAGGTTCTCAATAATCTTTGAGATGTCACTCAGGCGATACGGCGTTTTCTTGCCAGCTTGGCTTCTGCTGAACACTGGTATCTCCATGGACTCCCTCAGCACCGCATGATGGTAAGGCACCGATGGCACGGTAGGCACGTCAATCACCACCGCCTCCACATCCACCTCCGCTTCCTTTGCGATTTCGCTCTGCATCTGCCGCCTGTACGCCTCGCGCCCAAAAATATTCGAAATCATCGTGTCCTTCTCGTAAAAAGTACGCTCATACGCGCATTTCAGCATCCTCCGCCTTTCTAAATCGTCAATTATCCCCTTAGACGCTTCGCATTTCTTCAGTGCCGCCCAAACCGTGTAGTCATCCATAGCTAAGTACTCTTCAGGCGTTTTGAACGCCGTCAAACCAAGCTCCTCGTCCGCCTTTTCCATGGCCATGGCAAGCATGATCTGCGCTGCGCGTCCCACACGGTGAAAATAGATGCTTTTGAACGATTCTATCCTCGCGATCATGAAGGCTTCTAGGGCTGATAGCGCGCCGAGCTCAACAGCCAAATCCTCACCCAAAACGTCCAAAGCGTGGATCAACCGGAACACGTCGATGAAGCCGTATTCGGCGCCTGTGTGAAACGTGTCTCTAACAATAAAGTCCTGCTTATCCACATCCACGGCGCTGCTTATTATCTGATCCAGAAAGGCTTTGCCTGGCTTGTGGAGTTTTCCCACTGCAAGTTTTCCAACTTCTTCGGGCTTGTACCCCATCTTCGCAATCTTATCGCTCAATTCGCTTTTCTCAATTATCCACGAAGTGATGTCCTCATGAGTCTTCTCCAAATCCTTAATCAGTAGCTGCTCAAAAACATGTGAGAAAGGACCATGACCAACGTCATGCAGCAAAGCCGCAACCCGCGCCGCATCAACCTCTTCGTCGCTTACGACTCGGGAAATGTTTGGGTTCTCAACAACCTTGCCCGCCAAGTACATGACGCCGACGCAGTGCTCAAAACGCGTGTGGTTCGCCCCTGGATAAACGTACTCAGAACCAGCCAGCTGCCGCAGCCTCCGCAACCGCTGCATCGGATACGAGTCGATAATCGCTTTCTCCGCTTCAGTAATGTACACGTAGCCGTGCACGGGATCCTTTATTTCGCCCCAATAAGCCTTAGGCACCTTAAACGCCTCCACGTTTTGTCAAGTTATATTTATGTGTCTCCCTATAATGTGTAACGCTAGACCAGCGCGAGTTGATTAGAAAGTGAACAAGAAAGGCACTTTCATCTGCATCGAAGGCCTAGACGGCTCAGGAAAAACCACGCAGGCAAAGATGCTCGCAAAAGCACTCAGAAAAAGCCACAACGCTGTCTACACCGCAGAGCCCAGCCAGGGCAAAATTGGCACTTACATCCGCGAGCGCTGCCTTTACGGCGAAAAACGCCTCTCAGGTGTCATCGAAGCCTTACTATTCGCCGCAGACCGCATCGAGCACATAGAAAACGAGGTTCTCCCCGCTTTACACCAAGGAAAACTTGTGATTTCTGACCGCTACCTCTACTCTTCTTTGGCTTATCAGGGCGCCGCTGGGCTCAGCCTAGAATGGATAGAAAAAATAAACGAGCATGCCCTTCGGCCAGATTTAGCCATTCTCATCGATGTCGACCCGAAAACTACAATACAGCGGCTAAAACCCAATAAATCCGTAATGGAAAACATGGAGACACAGCAAAAAGTGCGGAAAATATACTTGAACTTCGTAGAAAAAGGCAGCCTCACTAAAATCAACGGCGACCAGCCCAAAAACGAGGTTGCAAAAGAACTGTACGCAGTTGTAATGAAGTTTTTGAACGCGTCTCACTAAGAAGGTTCAGCCTCGACCATTTTCAGTATTTTTCTCGCAGAGGTTTTGTTAATTTCGTTCACTAAAAAAGCCACGAGGTCTTGCGGCGAAATGTATCGTGGGCCTCGCTCGTGAAAAACCTGAATTTCCGCAGAGTTTTTGCCGAAGACAACGCGTAGCAGGTAATAATCAAATTTCAACGGCGCCTTTGCGGCACCTTTATAGTAGCGTACGGCACAAAAGAAATCCATTGTCTGAAAGGTCGCTTTCCTTAATGCGGTGAGCACTCTCTTTGTTTCTTCTTCATCTATGTAGTTGAAGCTTTTAGCCTCAGCTAAGCCTGCTTCAAAGATTATTGTACACTCGGGCACTGTTGGATAGGCGACTTCCTCAAAACTGAACGTTTTACGGTTTATCTCGTGGAGAACTTGTATCAGCCTTTGCTGAAGTTTCCTATTTGAAAGAAGTGACGTGAAGTTTTCTATTCTGTGGACGTTTGCGGGGAAGTTCTCGTAAAACCCTAGCATCTCTCGGGGTCCTGCTTCAGCTCTTTTTCATTTTTTTAATCTTTTCAAGGTTGCTTAGGAGTTCGGACAGTGCGGTGCTTAGTTTTTGCAGTTCTTCCACGTTTTCAGTTTGCTGAATCTTGTCTTGTATCGCTTGAACTTTCGCTAGGAGCGTTGCCTCAAGCTTGTCATACGCCATGCTGCTTGCTTTTTCTGGTTCTTCTCCCTCTTTTACCACAATTACTTTCTTTTCGCATTTAGCGCACCATAACGTTCTGTCTTTTAACCTGAAGAGCGGCGAAGCGCAGGCGGGGCACGACAGGTCTGTTAAAGTGGATCCCTGCCGCAGCAGGTCAGCCATACGTTTAATGTGTTTGCTTTCGGTTTTTTCCTGCAATTCTGGAACCCCAAAGTAAATACGTATCAAAGCTTATATAACTTGATTACTGCGATTGCATTAGGGTGGACACTTATGGTGAGGAAGAAAAAAGCTCAGGAGTATGAGGAGAAAATTAAGCAAGCGTTAATGGTGCTTGGTGAAGTTTCCGAAGACAGCACGACTCCGAGAAATATTAGGCGCGCGGCGAAAGACTCTATAGGTGCTCTGCAGAGCCCAGAGTTCACGGCTGCGGTGAGGGCTTCAAACGCTATATCCCTCTTAGATGAGATACTGCAGGATCCGAACATGCCGCCTTACACACGGGTAAAACTGTGGAACGTCATGAGTCTCATAGAAGCAATAAAAGACTAACCAGAGCACTACAACCCGTTTCTTTTATTTGCAGTTTTCACTGTTGCGTGGAAGATAACCATATCACCAGTGCGTATCGAGGGTGAGGAAGCAATTTATTTAACACTCTTAAAAAGAATTGCTTGGTGCTCTGAATGGCAAGTAGCTTGGAAACTGAAGAAGCGCGAAACGAAATATTTTCTTGGCTCTTAGAGGTTTTTGAAGGCTTAGACCGCATGACTAACTCATTTATTGCTGCGAAGCAGAACGAGGCACGTTGGGTTGGAGTACTCGCGGGAGGGCTTGTCCTTATCTTCTTAGGCATTTTAGGGGTGCCTTTGATAAACATCGCATACCATGAATATTTAGGAGAGAATCCAAGCATTAGCCTTTTTTTGATGTTGCTTGTTGCCGCGCTAAGCTTTTTTACGGGGTTTTTAGCCTACGTTTATGCGCGAAAAAGGTACACGCGAAATTTCGTTTCATGGAAAGATATTATTCAACAACTCAGGAAGGCAGTTACGGAGCACAGTAGGAAGGATGTGCATGTTATCGAGAAGACTCTTCAACTCATGGACCAGATGAGCGATTGGCTACCCAAACTCTTGAACTACAAGAACGACGAAGCTGTAGCCTATGGATTCGGAGCTTTCCTGCTTGTGGCGTTCATTTCTCTGGCGTTCGAGCTTATGCCGCTTGGCTTGCTCTTTGCTCTGCTCATAGGCGCAATAGTTTGGATTTATTTCAGGTATGAAAAACGGAAAGAGGCTGACCAGCAAATACGGGAATTCAAGAGCTGGAAACAAAAGTTTGAAGAAGGAAAAGCATCTTTTCTTGAAACCATGTAGGTGACCTTTCAGCCTTGCTAAAGCCTGACTTGTACGTAGTGGCGCGTTTTCTCGACACCCTTTGGTGGGATTCTGCGGGGATGAAGAAGACCCAGCTGCAAATGTCTGTTGGGCTAAACTACCAAACTTTTTTAAAATATTTAGAATGGCTTGAACAGCATGGCTTAGTTAAAATTATTGTAGACAATGAGGGAAACGAAAGAATAGTTCTGTCTGAAAAAGGAATGGACGCGCACAAAAGACTTGTGGAATGGATCAAAGAAACAATGAAAAACCTGAGGCTCTAAGCGCCAAACACAATAATGTTTTCAACACGATGTTTTCCTTCTCTGATAGTTATTCCAGAGAATTTCTCACTAACAAATATATGCCAGTTATTACATCTAATTTTGGGTTCCAAGGAGGACAATGTCCTTTGAAGTATGACGTAATCATCGTCGGTGCAGGTCCAGCAGGCATATTCTCGGCACTAGAGCTCACAGAAAAGAACAATCTAAACGTTCTAATCCTCGATAAAGGTCCAGACATAGACCAGCGCAAATGCCCCTCAAGCCGAGGGTTCGAATGCGTCCACTGCGAACCATGTGCGGTTCTCTCAGGCTGGGGCGGAGCAGGCGCCTACAGCGACGGAAAACTCACGTTATCCACTGAAGTAGGCGGTTGGCTCAACCAGTATGTCTCACAAAAAGAGCTTAAAACGCTAGTAGGATACGTCGACAGCGTCTACCTGAAATACGGCGCAAGCGAGCAAGTTTACGGTGGAGACGTAGAAAAAGTAGACGAAATCGAACGCAAGGCATCTTTGGCAGGATTAAAACTCATCAGACAGGAAGTCCGCCACATGGGCACAGAAAAATGCCTTGAAACCCTGCGGCAGATGCGCCGCGAACTAAACGGCAAAATCACATTTCAACCCAAAACAGAGGTTAAAGGTCTCATCGCGGAGAACCATACAGTTAAAGGCGTTGAAACCGTAGACGGCGAGAAATTCCTCAGCAAATACGTGATAATTGCGCCGGGCAGAAGCGGAGCCGAGTGGCTCCAAACAGAAGCCCAACTCCGCGGCTTAAGAACCGTGAACAACCCGGTTGACGTAGGCGTAAGAGTCGAGGTTCTGGCGTCGGTTATGGAAGAGTTGACCACCGCTCTTTATGAGCCGAAGCTTGTTTATTACTCGCGGCTTTTTGATGATCACGTTCGCACTTTCTGTGTCTCGCCTTACGGCGAAGTCACAACAGAATCTTACGACGGCGTCTTAACCGTTAACGGGCAGAGCTATGCCGAAAGGAAAACGGAAAACACGAACTTTGCCATTCTGGTCAGCACTTCTTTCACGGAGCCTTTCAAAGAGCCCATAGCTTACGGAAAATACGTTGCTAGGCTTTCAAACTTGCTCAGCGGAGGCGTAATGGTGCAGCGTCTGGGCGACTTGGTTGCTGGACGGCGCTCAACGCCTGAACGCCTTGCTCGAAGTGTGGTTACGCCCACGTTGAAAAGCGCTACGCCTGGAGACTTGAGCTTCGTGTTGCCTTACCGCTATTTATCTGACATAAGGGAAATGCTTCAAGCATTAGACTTAATTGCGCCTGGGATACACTCGAGAGACACGCTTCTTTATGGCATAGAGGTAAAGTTCTATTCTTCGCACTTGCAATTGAACAATGTCTTGGAAACCAAAATCCAGAACATGTTCACTATCGGCGACGGCGCCGGCGTCACCAGAGGCTTAATCCAGGCTTCAGCGTCAGGTGTCATAGTGGCTAGGGAAATATTGAAAAGGGAAAAACTGAAGGCATAGCAAAATGGCTGTAGCCCAAGAAATCAGGTGCTCGCACTGCGGCGCGCCAGTGGAGTTCAAGCCTGGCGAGATAATAGCCACATGCAGATATTGCGGCTTCACAACCGTAATCGAAACTGGGGCATCCTTCAATTTTGAGCATTCACTGTTGCTGAATAAGTATGATCTAACTCAAGTAGACGAGTTGATACGAGATTGGATGCGCTCGGGTTTCATGAAACCAAGCGATCTTGCCAAAAAATCCAAGTTTCTTGAGAAGAATCTGGTTTATTTGCCTTTCTGGGTTGTTTCTGTCGAAGCCAAAACCAGCTATAAAGGAATATTCGAACGCGTAGCGCCACCGATTGTGAAGGAAGAGAAAATCCAGAAAGAGTACAACTGGCTTGTTTTGGCGAGGGAGGCTGCAGGGTTCCCAACAAGAGAGTATGATGTCCCATTGGAGGGCAAGATTCCCTACGACTTTCGGAAAATCGAGGGGTTCGCAAAGGTTTTGAATAGCGAAATCGACAAGGACGAGGCATTGGAACTTACCAAACAGCAAATCGAGGCGCATCATCGCTTTCTCCTTCAGCAGGATGTGGACAAAATCGTTGAAATGAAAACCGATTTTAACGTAAAACAGGCAGTCTATTTGCACGCTCCAATATGGTTCATAAAATATGATTACAGAGGCGAAAGCTACCGACTACTAATAGACGGCGCCACAGGAACAGCCATAAAAGGTGACATACCCCAAAAAGGCTTCGGAATACTTTAGCTAAAATCTTAAAAGAGAGTCTTCCATACTAAAATTAGCGTGCGCGTACGGGGGGATACAATGAAAACTGATCAGAATGTACCTTCCAAATCTTTAAGTTATAGTGTAGGTGCTCTCATCGTTCTTGTTGTATCCGTGGGTTTTGCGGCAATAGTTTACGGTATGAATGTGATTCCTTTTAATCTTTTCAACATTCCTGCATGGATTTTCGGTCCTTTTGGCGTTTACACTTTTGCTTACTCGTTTGTAGCTGGGAAAGATTCCACTTACTATTCGGTTTGGGGCAGCATAATGTTTGCTGTTGCCATTATATCCGCATTCTATGATGTGGTAAGCCCCTTTGTTATATTGGGTATTCTGGCAATTGTTATAGCCATCATAGGTATTGTTGCATACCAGAGGAGTAAAAAATGAGTGAAAAAGACTATTTAGGAAAAGTCCGCGGAGAACGTGGTCTTCTTGAGAAGATCATGGGCTACATTCCAGGATACAGAGGATACAAAGAGAAGGAACTGCGAAGAGAAAGCGACCGCCTCATCAGGATGGAAGTCGTGAACAGGCTTAAAGCCGCAAAAACCGCTTTCCGAAGAACCTTTGCCAATCCTTCAATGGTCCAGAAGCTTTCAGGCGACGACACCTACAGGTTTGATGCACTCAACTCTAGACTTGACAGGGTTACCCAGCGCATAGACAGAGCCGTCGCCGGGTACGCTGGCATGTTCGACGCAATAAAGGTCAAGGAGGACAAACTAGATTCGGTTCTTAAGCATGACTTGAGCCTCATAGAGCAAGCAGAATCAGTAAAGGCTGATGTTGAGAAAACTGTCGGCATTGACCCAGCAACAGACGAGTGGAGAGCAGCAATGGACGCACTTATATCTAAGGTTGAGGGACTCGACAGGCTCATTGATGAACGTACGAATCTTCTCAGAGGACTAGAAGGATGACCTCAGCGCGCTACCGAGAAATCGGAGCCCGAATGGAGAATCTCCAAGGAACATTGCCCGACTACATCAAACAAGCAGGTTGGAGTGTTAAGAAACTAATACCTGGGCAGAACAGTTTCATGTTTGAATTGAAAAAAGGCTTCTTCGAAAAAGCAGTGGTCAAGGTTAGAGGCGTACCGCAAGACGTTTACGTCGAAGTTGACGGTTCGCAAGAACTCATGGATATTGTTGAACAAGCGTTAGCAAACTCATGTGCCAATCCCGCTGCCCTGATTGGATGGAAGGAACAGGTAAAACAGCAAGCCATGGAGTTTGCTAAGGCTTCAGCGGCAGCACAAGCGCCCACTCCTTCAGCACCTGCACCAACTCCGCCAACGCCTGCACCCAAACCAGCGGTCCCAAAACTTGAGGCATGCATGCACTGTGCTGCTCCGCTTACTTACGATCCAGAGGAAGTTCTTGTCATCTGCAACTACTGCGGATACGTAAACAATACAACGGGCGAACAGCCTCCAAGATATAGCATGCTTCCTGTGGTTGTCGCTGGCTCTCAAGCTATGGAGATTGCGAAAGATCACGTTGGGAAGGGGATTCTGGTCACGCGGGGAATGGCTGAACGCGCTGAGTGGGGTTCAATAATTCTTCGGTACGTTCCGAACTGGGCTGTGACTATTCAGCTAGACGGCAATGTCGAAGGCAAGAGAGCGCTCATGAAGACAAAGGATGCAAAAGGGCAAGTTGCACAGGAGGTTGCGATGCAAGCCTTAGGCGGAGCACTTGGCGGTCTCTTTGGAGGCGCGGGAAGAGGAGCTGGAAGGGCGCTTAGAGACAGAACTGAGAGAATGTCCGTGAGCGAGGCAATGGATGTTTCTGTTGTGGCACGGAAAGCTGCTGAGTTTCAGCCTGATGCAGGGGCGTACAAGATTCCGCTTGACAAGAAGGAGCCTTTCAGGAAGACTGGTGAAGAGACGCTTAACGTGGAGATAAGCGACAAAGCGGCTGCGGAAAGAGCCAAGAGTTTGGCACTGCAGGAGCTCAGGTCCAGATACACTTTTGTATCGCGGTTTAGCGTTAACGCTAATCCTGTTGGTGATGCTGAACTGATATATTCGCCTTGGTGGTTTATCGAATACCGCATGGGAGAAAGGTCATTCTCTGTAATAATCGATGCATGTAGTGGAAGCGTTATCGCGGGACAGAGACCGTGGCTTCCTAAGTGAATAAAAAACAGGAGGTGAAGTGTGAAAATGCCAAAAGTTATTGAGTGGGTCGGAGCGAGAGAAGGAGATATAGTCTGGAGATATCCTGTCGAAGAAATCGCATGGGGTGACAACCTCGTTGTTCACGAATACGAAGCTGCAGTTTTCTTCAGAGACGGCAAAGCTTACGATGTCTTCAGAGCAGGACGCCACGTGTTGACAACGGCCAATCTACCATTGCTGACGAAAATTTTCTCAAAGCTTGCCGGATTCAACAAAGTTCCATTCACAGCAACCGTCATCTTTGTTTCGCTGAAGCAGTTCCAAGGAAAATTCGGTGCGCAAGGACAAACGAAAGAGCTTGCGCCTCTGAAATTCTTCGGGGGCTTCTGGTTCAGAGTTGAGGAATCAAACCTCTTCGTCAACGAAGTCGTAGGCGGACAAGGCGCCTTCACAACTGACGGACTGCAAAACTTCCTCAGAGGCTACTTCAACGAACGGCTTATTGACACGTTAAGCCAATATTCGCTTGCAGATGTCTACGGCAAGCTTGACGAGACTAGTTTGCTTTCGAAGAACGTTCTCTTTGATGCTTTCTCGCGGATTGGGCTTGAATTGATAGATGTGAAGTTTGAAGGAATCGACACAACCCCTGAGTGGCGAGACAGACTATTCTACATAAAAACTGGAGTCAGTGGGGCAGAAGTTCTTAAAATGGAAACCGTTCAAAAGTCAGCTGAAAGTTTGTCCAAGAGTCCCGGAGCAGCAGTAGGCGCAGGAGCCGTAATACTTCCCCAAGTGATGCAGCAGCCAGCAGGTCAGGCACAGGTGATGGTGGTATGCCCTAAGTGTGGTTTCCAGAATCCACAGACATCGAAGTTCTGCGGTAGTTGCGGTGCACCAATGCAGGCACCGGGCGGCGGTGTCAAATGTCCCAAGTGTGGAACAGCAAATGCTGCGGACGCGAAGTTCTGTTCTAACTGTGGAAATCCGTTGCAGGCTACTGTCAAGTGTCCAAAATGCGAGACTGAAGTTCAGGCGGGAACAAAATTCTGTCCAAATTGCGGAGCAAAAATCACGTAGCCTTACCTTTTTCTCTTTTTCTTTAGTGTCTGACTTTTTCTCTGCAACATTTTTATTTGCATTATAGTTTATGCTATGACAGAGCTAGACTTGAAATGAGCAAGAAAACAATCGGTCGCGGTACATGGTATGACAAGATGGCTCAGAAAATAATCAGTAGAGAGCGGAAACTGGGTCGAAGCTTGAAGAAAGTTAGGACTGAGATGGGTCTTGGCGCTTCTGGTTTTCCTCACATCGGAAGCCTCGGAGACGCTGCCCGCTCCTACGCAGTTACCTTAGCCTTAAATGACCTAAGCGTTAATTCAGAGTTAATTGCCTTCTGCGATGACAAGGACGGATTGCGGAAGGTTCCTGCTGGACTGCCGAAATCATTAGGGAAGTACCTGGGTTTTCCTGTGTCCAGCATTCCCGACCCGTTTGGTTGCCACGAAAGCTACGGCAAACACATGAGTTCGCTTCTGCTTGAAGCTTTAGACAAATGCGGCATCCAATATCATTACTTGTCTGCAAAAGAAGTTTACGAGAAAGGTCTGCTGCTTAACGAGATTAGAACGATACTTTTGAACGCTCAGAAAGTCGGCGAAATCGTCAAAGAAGAAGTAGGACAGGAACGCTACACTGAGGTGTTGCCGTTCTTTCCCGTTTGCGAGAAGTGCGGGCGCATCTACACCACTAAGGCTTTGCAGTTCGTGCCTGAAACGGATAAGGTTCTTTATGTTTGCGAGGGCTTGGAAATCAGGCGAAAATGGATTGAAGGTTGTGGGCATAAAGGCGAGGCGGACATAAGCCGTGGCGAGGGAAAACTGAGTTGGAAGGGCGAATTCGCCGCACGCTGGAAAGCGCTTGATATACGGTTTGAAGCCTACGGCAAGGACATTGCCGATTCAGTCCGCATAAATGACCGTATATGCCGCGAAATCTTATGTTTCGAGCCGCCGTCTCACGCGAGGTACGAGATGTTCTTGGACAAGGGTGGACGGAAAATTTCCAAGTCCGCGGGCAACGTTTTCACGCCGCAGGTGTGGTTCCGTTATGGTTCCCCACAGGCGTTGCTTCTGCTGATGCTGAAACGGTTCGTTGGAACCCGCACTCTTGATGTTTCGGACATTCCTTCCTACATGAACGAGCTGGACAATCTTGAGGATGTGTACTTCGGCAGAAAAGCAGTTAAGGACGCTAAAGAGCTTGTGAAGCTCCGCGGCTTGTACGAGTACTGCTGGGTCATGAAACCTCCTGCTAAACCAAGCGTTCACGTGCCGTATAACTTGCTGGCGTTTTTGGTTAAAATGGCGCCGAAAGAGTGCCTGAACGAGTTCGTAACCGAGAAGCTTCAGAGTTACGGGTACCTGCAGAAAAACCAGCTAGTTGAGGCTGGCTTGGCACAGCGGATCGAGTACGCCTTCAACTGGATCCGAGACTTCGAAGAGATCAAAGAAACCACTGTAAGCCTCAAAAACGAAGAGAAAACCGCAATCACCGCTCTGATTAAAGTCTTAGAAACCGAAGACGAGCCCGAAAAAATACAGAACGCCATTTTCAACGCCGCCAAAAGCAATGGCTTGAAGCCTGGCGCTTTCTTTAAAATTCTTTATGCGATTCTGATGGGCGCTCCGCAAGGTCCAAGACTGGGACCGTACATACTTGCGATGGGCAAGCAAAATGTTATAGCTGCTTTGCGAAGAGCGTTAAGCAAGTAGGGCTCTGCCTCTCATGTTCCGTTCAAGGTTAACCTTACGATAAGCACATAAAGGATTAGAATAAGCAAAATAACCGCGCCCGCTCGCCGCGAAATCTCCCTTAACCTTTTGAAGCTTGTTTCAGATGCATCTTGTGCCCGTTTCATGAAATACAGAAGACAAGGAACTAAACAAACGAAAGCAATCATATACCAACCGAGGAAGGGGGTTAATGACAAATTAAGAAGCTCATATACTATTGGAAGACTTACCGTGATCAATAGCAATATGGCTGCGAATCTTAGGGCAGTTTTTTTGCCGTACTTCACCGCGAACGTGCTGATTTTCGCCATTGAATCCGCCTCGTAATCTCCAACGACTTGGTAAATTTGGCCAGTACATTGAACAAGAAAAATCGGTAATGCTGTAAAAAGCGCGTCTTGATAACGTCGAACTATCCAAGGAAATTCGAACTCTAAGGTCAACAAGGGAGCAGTTTGTACTCCAATGAAAAAAGGCAATATTCCTGCGCCGATTCCACACACAATAACGTCTAAGCCGGGTCTGCTCTTGAAATAAAAAGGTGGAGTGGAATAACCTATCCCGAGTAGCATAAGAGCGAGAAGCAGCAAGAAAATACTGAGGTCAGTGAGAAATGCGCTTGTCAGGCTAACCGAAGTAAATGCGAAAAACAGTACGAGCCCTGTTCTAGGCGACACTTCTCCAGATGCAATTGGCAAATCCTTTTTCAGGTTATTTGCTCTATCGTTTTCGCGGTCGATGTATTGGTTCAAAATGAATATGGCGCTGGTAGCGAGTGAAAAAGAGACCAAAACTATTATGAAGCGACTTATTTGGGGGAGTTCAAACAAAATACAGCCCAATAAAAAATTGAACAGCCAAACTTGCCAGCTGTCAAATCGCAACAGTCTAATGTAAGCACGGATTTTTCTTAAATTCACAGGCATCGCTTCTCTTAGCTTTAACCTAAAAAGGTTATAAAACATGCGCATGCATCCGGCTGTTTGCTCAGCATTTATATTACGCGAGTAGAGTAATCTCGTCGTAGGGGCCCGTAGTCTAGTACGGATTATGACACTGGCCTGCGGAGCCGGAGGTCCTGGGTTCAAATCCCAGCGGGCCCGCCATCACTTTCTTTCAACTGCCTTTTTGGATGCGGCATC
>JGI2171J19970_10000363_pt1 | contig 23337 bp, 22 predicted proteins | sample DeeMarSWOR324_28_FD_19970 | JGI IMG/M metagenome (IMG submission 19970) | reverse complement strand
AGATGGACTTTTTACGAAGCCGTCAAGAATTAAGGAACTTTGAAAGACTACAAAAAGAAGGTTCTGGAGGCGCTGAATTGGAATTTGCACCGCCCTAACCGCGTGACCGCAGCACCACAACACTACAAATCTCATTCAATACTCTTGGGAAGGATAGACGACGCTGGCGATTACCTCAATTTCAGCGCAGGCCTCGGGTTCATCCTCTGCGGGGCGTTCGGGCGGTTTCTCGAAGCCCATTGAATAGACTTGGTAATAATAGCGCCTGAACTTCGTTATCTCCCACCCTGGCGGGGGATTCGTGGAATGGTGCAGGTCGCAGATATAGTGCTGGGAATAAATGTTGTCATTGTCGGGATCGAGGACAGCCTTCGTTTTCCCCATGGTAGGGAGCCTTGAATCATCGGGCTTGGCCGCCCCTGAACTGGCCAACCAGTTCAATCCATTGTCGATGCCCCCGTCGGCCGCGTAGAGAGCAGCCTCCATGCATCTCTGGTTGCCCGACATCCTCACCTCTATGTCGGAAGTCATCATAGCCGCAATGCCCAAAAGGGTAGCGGTAATCATGACCAGAACGGCGATTACCAGGACTACTCCCTTCTCGTTTCTCATGTGGCCCCTTTATAGATTCCTGAGCCTCACCTGGGATTCCAAAGTCCTCGTCCTGAACCCATTGTTTTCGAGATAATCGGGATCCCTGACCCTCGTCCTGGCCGTCAGCCGGATGGTGTAGAGGGATTGGTCGTCCTGATCATCCGGAGTCACTTCCAATTTTTCGATATACTCCGCCAGCTTTCGATCTATATTCCCCTCCACAATGTCATTTCTGCTCAAAAAGGGAATCGGGCGCTCCGGGTCCTCAGTATCGACCTCAATTGAATATTCCAATGCCGTAAGACGGTAAATGGGAATGGGGTTGACGTATGTTCCCGCCGGGTAACTCCCGGAAATCCCCTGGTTTCCAGCCACATCGGGATCGGTGTCGATGGTGATGGTATTCGTCCCCACATCTCGAACGATCAGCCTGTCCTGGCCGAGAAACAGGATGTCCCCTGTCCGCAGGCCCTCCGTGTTCTTCAAGGGAATTTGGGTCGCCCCGGATTCGACCGACCCTGATAAAAGCCCCGTGGGATACCTTTTAGTAAGCGGGCCGTTCAATGTCAGGATGCCCGCATCAGACTCCGGGGCATCTGCAACCGTTAGCCTTTCCATTCCCCCGATGAAGATGTGGTTGCTTTTTTCGAATATCTTGCTCAGCACGTTTCCCGTCGATTTCACGGAAATCTGTATATCATCCTTATCCGCAGTCCTGGTGAGGTATCCCTTGGGTGGTCCGAAACACCCCACGAGAATGATGGTATCCGGGTCTTCCTCGTCCGCGCCCTTTTCGATGTGAATATTGTAGTTGTACGTCTCCCCGGCGATAATGACGTTGCCCTCCGGCTTTCCATGGCCCGCCATCCTCAGGTCTCGCATGAGGATATTCATAGCCACCCGAGCATTTTGCTGGGCCTCGGCCACCTGGTCCTGGATGGTGTACGTCCGCTGTTGAGAGGTGAAGGCTCGATAGACCGCCCCAATGACGATGAAGCAGATGGCCAGAGCCACCATGAGCTCAATGAGGGTCAAGCCCTTTTGATGGACCTCAAATCCTTCCCTTCCCCTCATGGGTTTGCCCGCAAATCAGCGATCTTCGTCACCAAGGCCACCCGATGGTTCCCGTTATCCCACGTCACCTCAACGGTAACTCTCTTGATCCCACTGGATTCCGTAACAACGGTGCATACCCTATGGTAGGTAACCCCGGATGCTCCAGGGGGATCATCGGTACTCCCTTGAATTTGCTCCCATTGCTTATTCTTCATCTCCTCCATCAGATCCTTGGCCGTGGTGATGGCCTCGGTCATGTAGTTTCCGAAGGAGTTGCCCCGAATAGAAACGATTTGAAGCCCTGCCAAGGCCAACAGGGCCACGGAGAGCACCACGATGGCGATCATGACCTCCATAAGGGTGAAGCCCTTACTTTTTTTGATAAACCGACGATTCATGAAATGCCTCCAAATACCAAATTATAACCTCTTCCAATCGGAGGAATCCCACTGCCACATCCTGATGATCCCCGTGCTGCTATCCACGCTTATTGCCAAGGCCCCGTTCCGGTTATTCTGGAGATAGACGGTTCCGGCAGTGCTCGTTCCCCCGGGGTTAAATTCAGCCCTATCCCCGCCGAAGGTAACCCCGTCGTCCACGGCGCCACCTCCCGGTCTGGGACCATGGCCACTATCTCCAAACCCTATATTTGGGTAATCGGAGAGGTTCACGACCTTTTCCTCGGTATCGTCGGGGGTTCCCCAGTTTCCATCGTGCCCCTTATCCGAGATGATCCGATACAACTGGCCGTTGGTATCGAAGAGGATGGCCCATTCGCGGTTATCCTTGATGGCACCCAACCTGGCCAGCTGCATGTTGGAGGCCACATCCCTCGCAGCAGACTTCAGCCGGTAGCGGGGCAACCATCGGCCAATATTGGGGATGGCGATCAATACCATTACCCCCAAAATACACATAACCACCACCAGCTCGATGATGGTGAGCCCTCTTTTGCGCTCCATGCCCTTCCATTGAGTATATAATTCACCTACCATCATAATAGAAATCCCCCTTTTTGTCAAAGCAAAAACGATTGGAGTTTCCTGATTTTTCTGGGGTTTGCTGGGCCCGTCCCTACGATCTCGGCAATTTTATTGTGAGGGTGTATTTCTGGGTGCATCTCCCCTCATCCCCATCGGCGGCGATGATCTCGATGGTATTCGTGCCGGCATCATTCCGGCCGATCTTCCACTGGATCAACCCGGTTTGGGGATCGATGCTCATCCCCTGAGGAGAGGATGCAGAAAGGGAGAAGGTGATGGGGTCACCGTCGGGGTCCTCGGCCACTACCTGATAGCGGTAGAGGGTCGATTTCATTTTTTGGGCCTGTGGAGAAGAGGTGATGACGGGAGCGCTATTCAGGATGACGATCTCCTGGGAGGTCACCTCCTCCCCCGTGCTTTTCATATCGTAAGGCGTAACGCGTAGGCTAATCCTATCCCCTTTCCTCAGAGTCGGATCCCTGAGGGTTTCGGAGATCTCGCCCATGAGCTCTTCGCCATTTTTTATCCACTGATAGGAAAAGGCAATGGTGTCCCCATCGGGATCCGAGGCCTCTATTCTGGCCTTTAGCGTGGAGTTCCTGCGGGGCAGTTCGGGTTCGATGGTTATCCCCGTGACTTTGGGTGACGAGTTGAGGATTCGAGCCGAGTCGGATGAAGCCTCTTCTGCCTGGGGCTTGCTATCCGGAGGTGTGACGTCAATGGGCCCGGCGGATCGGGGAGTATCACTGGCAACGGGTTTCTCGGGAGCCTCTCCCGTACAGCCCACCGCGAGCATCAGGGCCAACGATACCAGTACAAGTCTTTTACCCGCCCACATTCTCATCCCCAAGCGACTATTTCGTATCCCTTGTCTGGGTAAAGAATCGATATTTGCCCCTCTCCCTCGGGGGGATGTATCGGGGTATACGGACAATTCTATCGGCTACCAGGCTTTTCCCGTCGGGACGAGCCTGGATGAACACCCACTGTTTGGGACGCAGTGATTCGAAGGAAAGCCTCACATCGCGAGCCGTCCTAATTTCTGTTCCCTTGGGGACAACGACCTTCATCTCATTAACGTAAATCACCCTTTTCGCGGCGTCCTTTTCGATGATAACCCCCTGGAACTGCTGGATATGCTGTCCCCCCAAAGCAGAGCTCATTGGAAAATAAAGCCCCGCATAGAATAAGCATACCCATCCTACCATACGCATCGTTTTTTTCAATCGCTTTATTTTCACAGGCGCTTTCATGGATGCCTCCTTGGAAGGGGTCAAAAAACCTCCCTCCACCACATGGGAATGATGGTTGACCTATTGGAAACTGGCGGCTGATGGATACCTCCTCCTACGCCCACGTATCCCTTTGCCACTTCCCCGAAGATGGCAATAACTACGCCCGACGGCATGCCGACGCCAATCTCGGATGAACGATCACCGATGTCCAGCGTGCCACCGAGGTCGAAATCAAAAACCGGGTCCCCCGTCTTATACCCCAGGGCGTACAGCCTTGCCCTGCCCTGTCCAACATAGCAGGGGTCATCGAATACTTCTTGGTCCGGTACGAAGCTCGTGAAATAGGCAGTGCCAAAATAGACCACGGGGGGCGAGAGGACCTTCTCTCCCAGATAGTGGTTGAGCCGGATGTACCATCCGTTTTCCGTGTCGGTCCCATTTAAAAGGCTGTCCGTGACATCCTGCAAATTGCCCTCGGTCAAGGTAGGCCCGTTCTTATCGTTTACCGCATAGACGCGATTACAGACGGTGACATCCTTGGGGTCCGCTCTGTCGCCCGTGCCGAAAAAGAGCATCTCATAGTGTTGACCTCCGTTTTCCAGACAGACATCGGGAGGATAGAAGATCTTCCTCCGCCCGCCCGAATCAAAGAGGGGTTTCCCCGTCCAGCTGCTGGGAGAAGGGCTTCCGATCTCGAAGCCCCACATCTTACCCCCCATATCCCCGACATATAAACGATCAATGTAGCCGTCCCCCGTGGTATCCACCCGTGCTATGTCGCTGGGGATGGAGTGAGCCATGAGCGGATTTTCCGCGTGGGAGTACTTCCATACGAGAGTACCCGATACCGTATCAACGATATAGAGGGCCCTGCCGTGGGCATCCTCCCCGGCATCAGGGCCGCTGTCCTGGTTTTCGTCATATCCACCCCCGATGAAGAAAACCACCTTCTCATCAGTTCCATAACGGATTTTCCCCATAATGGGGGTGGACCAGCTCTGTCCCATCTCCGAAAAACCCGTCACTTCCGGCCCGATCTGCCAGAGGAGACGCGGGCTTTTCGGGGAGGTCACGTCCAGGGCAAAGTAGCGATTCCCCCCCCGCCTTTCACCGCAGGCCAGGATCACCCGATCGCCATTGGACGATTCGATGGTCCCGTCGCCGTTTTGATCGACGATGTACGCCCTGGGAGAGCCGTCCACATAGTACTCGACGGCCTCCCCCGTCAAATCCCTTAACTTTCCGAGGAGGTCGGGAGGAATGAACGCCCAGAGCTCTTCCCCTGTTTCGTCATCGAAGGCGTGGAGCATCCCGTCATTGCCCCCTGCGTAGATGACCGATCGTCCTTGACCGTAGTGGATGATGAGGGGGCGGGAGTGGAGGAACGCCCCCAAAATCCAATCCCTCTTTTCAAGGGGGTTTCCGTTTCCGTTCTCGTCATATGAGTCGTATCCATGGATAAACTGTATGATCTGTTCCCTTTCCGGGTCTTGATTCTCCCTGAACCCCAATGTGAGGGAAGTGATGTTCGGGTTATCGACGGTGAAGGCATTGGTGGAATCCGTCAAATCCGTTGTGATGCCCGTATAGGTATAGATCATCCGCCGACTGGATCGGTTGAGGAGAAGCTGACCAACCCCTCCCTTCTCGACCTCGCCGCCGTCGTGATCTCCACTTCCCCAGAAGGAGACGGCGTGGTCCCGAATTCGGCCCTTCGGGTCGAGCACGGGATTACCGTTGACATCGAGAATATCCCCGATCTTGATCCCGGTTGTTGGATTGTCCTCGGTGGCGATAGCATACTTCTTGATATTCCCCTTCCAAAAGCTCCGCCACGTGGGTTTGAAGAGGGCGAGGTAGAGACGGTTTCCGCTGCTGGCCTTCTCCATCTGGCTGATGGGAACGACGGGGGCAACGTAAGATGTGGATTGTTCCAGGATCTCCTCGATGATTTTCTGTAGCACGAGGGCAAAACTCTGAGCGTTGTGGCAATAGTAGTACTTGCCTCCACCGTTTTTCGCCGTATCCTCCAGCAGATCGGACTGAATGGTAAACCCAACGGTATATGTCACGATATTCTGGTTATCCTCGAGATCCGGCCTCGTATCAATTTCTCGGAGGACCTTAGAAACGTCGTCCAGATAGTCAGATCCCTCCTCTTCGTAGGGTTTCTCCATTGGCAAGCCCGGCTCGTGTTCATCGATATCGGTGTCTCCATCTTTGTTCTTCCCATGTTTCTTTAAAACCTCATTCCGGTCCATAGTCGATTCCCCGTCGGTAACNACGATAATGAAACTCCTCTGGCACCAGTACTGGATGGGGCTCGTATAGGTTGTCCCACCGTTGAAATAGCTGGAAGCACCCTGAAAGTACAGGCCGGCCTCGTAGAGGGTCTCCGCCAGGGGAGTCCACGTGTCCGCGTGAATCTGGCCGATGGCATTATGAAGGCTGGCCCTATTCAGAGAGGTCATATCCTTGATCTCCCTCAGTATCCGGCCTCCCTCGGAGTCGTTGAAGATCATGGCCCCGAAACGAACCCCTTGTGTCGTATTGATGAGGCTCTGAACGGTCCCCTTCGCCACGCCGAGTTTCGGCCTGGTGTCCGCCGCTCCGGTGTAAACGAGGTAATTGCGGTAGTTTCCCGTCCGCAAATACCACGTCTTCCGCCCGCCGCATTCGGTAGCGGCATTGAGCCTTCCATTGAAGCACCCATAATTTCTCAGGGCGTCCTTTGCGTCGACGCATTTGATGTCTTCGATGTGATCCCGATATATCGTGTCCCACGTCCCCCCCGTCTTGTAATAAACCGTGTCGGGATATTGAACCCCCAACACATTGGGGTAAAGGTGGTTGGGGTTGTATACACTGCTGGGCATTTCGTTGTTCATGCTTCCCGAGTTGTCGAATATGATCAAGCAGTTCGGTTGTACGCTGTCGACGTCGGCCGTGTACAGGGCGGTGTCGTCTGCCCTGATCGCCGGGGTCCCGCCCAACCCCAAGATCAAGGGAACCATCAATATGGTGATCCATTTCCTCATATTCATCTTAATCCCCCCTTAGTACCCCCCTTGGGCCGTTGGCACCAATTTGACCACCTTTTCCTGAATCTGGCTGGATGCGCTCAGTGAAGCCACCGAGGCATAACCCTTCGAGGATATCAGATAGTGGTCGAAATCGAAGTGCAGGGCGCTGATCCCCTTCCCCCTGGGTGCCCCCTTCTGGGTGGGATCATATCCCACCGTAACGCTCGCCCTCACCGGTTCCGTCAGGTCAAAGTCCTTGCCGGCCCTCTGGAAATTGGACGCATCGGCGAGGGCGACCTCAATTGCGCCATCCGCTGCGTAGAAGGCCTGATTGCCCCAGTGATTATTCCCCGATATCCTGACCTCGATGTCGGTGGTGGTCATGGCGGCAAAGCCAATTACCGACGCCACGAGCATAATCATAAGGGTAATAACCAGGGCGAATCCTCCCTCGGTCTTGGAAAGAAGACGTTTCATTGCGTGAGTCCTCCTCACTAGTTGAGGGCGAAGTTTCGAATCCTCACCATCGATTGGAGCTGTCTCGTGCGATAGTGATCGCCCGTATAGGGGTGAACATAGTCGGGATCGGGCTTTGCGCTCCTGACTTGTACCGTGAGTTGGGCGGCGATGATCTCATTCTCCCGCCCGATGGGGGTTTCCTCCCACTGGTCCACGATGCCGTCGGAATCGACGTCGAGGCCATAGCTGAGCTGAAGATCCCGAATATTGTTGGAAAGGGGGGTGGAGGAAAGATCACTTCCCCCCTCGCTCACCCTCCTGATCAGGTGCGGCTCGGTTGGATCATCGTCGACGAAATAGGTTATGGTCCTCTCAACCCCGCTATACTGATATTGAACGGCAATGGAATCGGTTCCAACACGTATGCCCCCTTCTACGGGGTTTATTGCGACGGGGTTTGAGAGGGCAACGGTGCTGTTGAATCCAGCCATACGGATATCCCGAACGAGGATATCCATCGCAACCCTGACGCCCTGCTGCATTTCCATTACATCGCTCTGAACCTCATATACCTTATGCTGTGAGGTAAACGTCCTGAATGCAGCTGCAATGAGAATAGAGCTGATCGAGAGAGCCACCAGGAGCTCAATGAGAGTAAATCCCGTTTGCCTCTTCTGAAGCGAGATCATCACGGATGGGTCCTCCCTTGATGAAGGGGGTTTTCAGTTGTTGATGACCGACGTGATTTGAACCGAATGGTCATAGCCATCATTCCAGTCTATGGCCAGATTGATGGTCTTCATCGTTCCCGCGAGAACCACGGTCCATGTCCTTTGGTATTGAATCCCCTGGGAGCCGACGATGGTATCATTTCCGTCCTCAAGGTTATTCCAGTCAACCGTTCTCAACTCCTCCATCTTATCCTGGGCAAAGGTGGTGGCCTCAGTGACCTTATTCCCGAAGGAGGTACCACGGATGGAAAGGAGCATCATCTGTCCCAGACCCAGGAGGGCAACGCAGAGAATGATCATGGCGATGAGCATCTCCAGCAGCGTAAATCCCTTTGATGTCTTGAAGAGCTTCATTCCCAAAACCTCCTCTTCCCAATGATTTTCGTCCTTCCCAAGGGTCAAAAACCATACCAAGAGAAGCCCGGTGTAAACTTGTGTATGATTGTGTCAAGATTAAAAAATGGAGGGAAAATCGAATAATTTCGACATACTAGATGTTCACAGCCATCGCATAACCTTTTTTCATAGATCTTGAAATGTTTGCGTAAAAGGGGGTGTCAGACGCATCTCCGTGTCAATTCGCGGCCCGTTCTGGTCAACTGGCATTAGGGGCGCTTGAGCCCAGGGGCATGACCTTTTTTCAGACTTCAAGGGAGACGGTTAACGGTGGAAGGGAAATGGAGGGGGGTGTCGCCCGGGTTCCTCGGAGCGAACGTTATTTAGTCCCGCAGTGCTGCGGTGCTGCAGTCATGCGGTTGAATGCGGAATTGACTGAAGAAGGACGGATTGGCACTTGTGGGAGGCCGTTGCCTCATGAGCCCTTCACATCAATTCCATATTCCTTGATCTTGTACAGCAGGGCCCGGTGGCTGATCTCCAATAGCTTGGCGGCATGGGTGTGGTTGCCCTTGGTCTTCTGGAGGGCCTTTGTGATCAGGTCGATCTCCAGGTAACGGCTCGCCTTTTTGATGGAAAGCTCGTCGTTGAGTAAATTGAGCTTCGATTCCTCCCTGGGGCTTTCAATCTCAGCGGGGAGGTTCTCCACCTGAATCTGACTCGATTCGGTCAGTACAATGGCCCGCTCAATGACATTCTCCAATTCCCGAACATTGCCATTCCAGCCGTAGTTCATAAGGCAGTTCAAGGCATCTGGGGTAATTCCCTCGATGGGTTTGTTCAATTCCCTGCTGTATTTGTTGATGAAATGGTCCACCAACAAAGGGACATCTTCCTTTCGCTCCTTCAGGGGCGGGATCTTCATGGGGAGAACGTTGAGGCGGTAGAAGAGGTCGTCCCTAAACTTACCCTCCCTGACTTCCCTATCCAGGTCCTTGATGGTTGCGGCTATGATCCGTACATCGATTTTGATGGGACGAGAATCCCCGATGCGCCGCATCTCACCATCCTGCAATACTCGAAGCAACTTCACCTGAAGCTGCAAGGGTAATTCCCCTATCTCATCCAGGAACATCGTCCCCCCGTCGGCCTCTTCGAAAAGCCCTTTCTTGGTTCGAACCGCGTTGGTGAAACTTCCCTTGGTATGACCGAAAAGCTCGCTTTCCAGGAGGTTTTCCGGAATAGCCCCACAGTTGACGGGGACGAAGGGGTTGTCCGCACGATCGCTGTTAAAATGAATGGCCTTGGCCACCAATTCCTTGCCAGTTCCGCTCTCCCCCTCGATGAGAATCGTCGACTTGTACTTCGCCACCTTCCGGATCGTATCGAATAGTTGCCTCATTCGTTCGTTCTTGCTGATGATATTCTCGAAACTGTACTCCTTCTGAACCTCCTTCTTCAGAAAGAGATTCTCCCGCCTGAGTCGCTCCCGTTCTTCCGCCTTTCTTAAGGTCAAAATGATCTCATCCGGCTTAAAGGGTTTGGAGATGTAATCATAGGCCCCCAACTTCATGGCTTCGATAGCCGTATCCAGGGTTCCATACGCTGACATCATGATGATGGTTGACTCGCATCCCGCCTTCTGGGCCTCCTTCAGGAATTCCAGGCCATCCATCTGTGGCATCCGAATATCGCAGAGGACCGTATCAAAGGCGGCAGTATCGATTTTTTTCAGGCCCTCGGTTCCGCTGCTGGCCGTCTCGACATCATAGCCCCTCTTCTTCAAGATCACGGACAGCATGTGTCGAAAATTCTCCTCGTCGTCGATTAAAAGGATTCTGTTGATGGTCATGAGCGCTCCTCAGTTTGTGGATTAGGCATGCTGCTCGCCTCAACGGAGGGAAGCAGAATGGTGAAGGTTGATCCCTTCCCGACTTGGCTCTCCACCTTGATTTCCCCATTGAAGAGCTCGATGATTCTCATGGAGATGGATAGCCCTAAGCCCGTTCCCTTACCGGGGGGCTTGGTCGTAAAGAAGGGGTCGAAGATCTTCTGTAAGTCCCCCTTCTTAATACCGCAGCCCGTGTCCGAGACGTTGATCCGAACCAGGCGATCCCCTTCGCTGTATTTATCATAGATCAGAGGAAGGGGCTTGAATTTTCGGAGATGGGAGTAGTCGGATTCCTCTGGGTCCGACTTTCTCCTTCGGGGGAATATCGCCTCAAACTCCGCTTCCGTACCCCTTCGGACCACTGTCTCCATTGTCCTGACGTTTAAGGTCCCTCCGTCGGACATGGCATCCGCCGCGTTCAGGAAGAGATTGATGAGGACCTGTTGGAGCTGAGATTCGTCAGCCTTGACTCGCGGAAGATCAGGCTCCAAATCGAGTTTCGTCTCGATCTGCTTGAAGGACTTCTGGTGAGATACCAGCGAGATGGTGTTCTCTATGGTGCTATTTACGTCCAGTTCCTGAATCTCGAATCTCGTGGGCCTTGAAAAGTCGAGCAGCTCCCTGACGATATGATTAATCCGATCGATCTCCGTCTCGATGCGCTTCAAATAGCTCACTTCTTCCTCACGGCTCTCCATCCCCTCCTGTAAGATCGTGGTGTATCCCAATATTGCCCCCAGGGGGTTTCCCACCTCATGGGCAACCCCCGCGGCGAGCCGCCCGATGGATGCCAACTTCTCGGAAATGAGCAGATCCTCCTGAGCCCTCTTCAGCCTCTTATTGGTGATCTCCAGGGAGTGGATATGGTCTTCCAATCTCCTCTTGTTCTCCCCGAGCCTCTCCGCCATCTGGTTGAAGGACTCCATGAGCTGTCCAATTTCGTTCTTGGCGGTGACATCGATCTTCTGATCCAATTGGCCGTCCCTGATCTTGCCGGTAATATTCACCAGGTTTTTGATGGGGTTGACGATCACCCGCGAGAGGAGCAAGCTGCCGAAGAGGATGAGGACCAAGGAGTCGATGATAATGAAGAGAACCACCAACCTTTGGGACTCCACGATACTGGCCATGACGTCGGCCAGCGACAGGTTAACCCTCAAGCCTCCAACAACCTTGCCCCCGATGGAGAGGGGGGAAAATACGATCAGATCCCGATAATTGTCGAAGAGAATCCCCTCCTGGGCCTTCAACTCGTAAAAGGACTCCCCGTCCAGAACAGCCCTTTTGAACTGGCCCGTCTCGGCCTGGGCTCCAATCATCTCCTTTCTGCTGTGGGCGACAACCCGAAAATCCCTGTCCACCATGGCTATCTCTTTGAGCCTCTCGTCCGCGGCGTACATCGATACCAATCCTTGAAGCGGGGGGCCGGCGAGGAAGGGGTTCCCCTTTCCCTTGAACATGAGGTTCATGGTATTCTGAATCGAATGGACGATAAACCAACTTCCCTCGATCTTTTGATTGAGGATATTCCTCTCGCTGAGCTTCAACATGCTTATGCCGACCAGAAGGATTGCGGCGATGACCAAGAGGGTCATATTGAGGATGATCTCCAGCCTCAATCCCACCGCCAACTTTCTGAACAGCCGGTCCCTTATCATCAGCCTCTCGAAGTGACCCTTAAATCCGGAAGTGGAGATACCAGCGGATAATCTCCTTCCCGAAGAAGAGGTAAATGACGGCCCCCATGGAGAGGAATGGTCCGAAGGGGATAGCGTATTTCCTGTCAGCCCCTTTCGCTATCATGAGACCGACGCCAACAATGGAACCGATAAGCGAGCTCACCATGATGGTGAATACCGTCGAGCTCCATCCCAAAAATGCCCCGATCATGGCCAAGAGCTTGATGTCGCCGCCGCCCATTCCCTCCTTCTTCGTTGCCCAGTAGAACAAGACTGCCACGGCGTAGAGGAGCCCTCCGCCGATGAATATTCCCAAGAGGGAATCGAGGGTGGCCATGTTTACGCCTCCCCTCACCATTCTGCAGACAAAACGAACGAGGAAATCGTTATGGTCCGGGGGCTTCACAAACGACGCCAAAAGGCCGAGGACGATCCCGGGGAGGCTGATCCTGTCGGGAATAACGCGGTGATCCAAATCGATGAAGCTCACCACGACCAGGGATGAGATGAGGACGAAGGAGATAAGAAAGGATAGGGAGAGGCCGAATTTGAGCACGAGGAGAACGGAAAAGACGGCCATAATCGTCTCAACCAGAGGGTACCTGGGCGATATCAGGGCTCCACAGGAGCGACACTTGCCGCCGAGCAGGAAATAGCTGAGGATGGGGATATTATCATAGGCCTTAATGGGGACCTGGCACTGAGGGCAGTACGAAAACGGGGAGATGATGGATTTCCCCAGGGGGATCCGGAAGACACAGACATTGAGGAAGCTTCCCACAATGGCCCCAAAGAGGAAGGCAAAGATGTAGATGAGAACGGGATCCATCGCCTACCTTTGCGTCAGGTGGAGGCCCCTGAGCGTAGCACCGTCAACCCATGATCCACCCATTATGATCTTCTATTCCTCTATTGATTTCAAGCCCTTTTTCCCCTCCGGAAAAGGGGGATTGAATCGGGACCGAGATGAAACCGGTGCATCCGACCGGGAGGCTTTGAATACGGTGGGGGATTTCCTTGGAACCCTGACAGAAGGCGAGAAGATATTTGCTTGATGGTATGCCGTGAGCAATGATACCCCTGCCCCATTGAACGAATGAGATGGCTCAGACAGAACCATCATCTCCATAGGTCTTCTGTTCCACTCGGGCCGCCGCCGGAGTCCTTGTTTCCGTCTTCATCGATGCGGAGCCACCCGTTTGCACCGCCATCTGTGTTGAACTGCCGGGTCCCAGCTCGTGGAGTCGCCGTTGCTGTAAAACTCGATGCATCGCCTACGAGGGTAATGCTGTAGTCACCGGGTTCATAGGCGCCCGCGCCTCCCGCTCCATTATCCGGCCACCCGAAGGAGAGGAGCTCATTAGTATCTGCCGTATAGCCGCCCCTTTCCGCACGAAACTGCTCCTCCATGGCCCTGACGTTCTCCAGGGCCACCTTCGCATCGGAGCGCCTCGCCCTGCGTATGTGGTTGGTATACATAGGGACGACGATGGCCGACAGAATCCCGATGATTGCAACGGTGATTATGAGTTCCGTTAGGGTGAAGCCTTTGGTGTTTTTCCCGCTCATCTTCCCCTCTCTCTATAGAAAATAAACAAAAGGAAAATGGAAAAAGGGCGTACCTTCCCTTTTTCCAAAGCTCATGTTAAGATGTCGATTTTAGGAAAAGAAAAAGGGAGGGGGCAAGCCTTAGCTCACCCCTCCCACTTTTCAGCACTTTAGCCAGTAGGCAGCCAGCCATTAACGGTCGTGTTATTGAGGCATTCCCATCTCCAACGGGTAAATACCCCATTTGCACGATTCCACGTTCCAATACAGTCTACCTGAGCCCCCGCCAAGACGGACCCAATATTCGCGGCGCCTCCGCCTTGAGCTCTGCAGGTATAATCCCCGTTTTGCGTGCCAAGAGCGGTGCCATCAATCGTCGAATACAACCATTTCCGGCCTCCTGCAGGGCCCAACGATAGCGGGACCTGTACCCCGATGTTGTCCCGAACCTCTACCCAAGTAGGACAGGGGTCCGGGGGGCGTCCATAATCAGAGGACCAGTTGCAAACCTCGTCTTTTATGGCGCCGAGGGCGTCGGTGGCCTCCTGAAGCTTGGCCTTGTTCACGTTGGCGTTGTACATGGGAATGGCGATGGCCGCCAAGATCCCGATGATCGCCACGACGATCATCAACTCAATTAACGTAAAACCTTTTCTGTTCCTCATCTTCTGACCTCCTTACGAAAAATGTGATGTTTCCCCTGGCCCCAGAGAAGTCTTCACCTCCTCTCCATGAAGATTTTTTTATCTGCCACATCTTGCTTTTAGCATAATCCATGCCAAACCCCGATGCTTTCTTCCTCTCCCGTTGCAGGCCGTAATATACCGGAAATAAAGGGGTTTTCGTAACGTCATTTTTCCTTATAGTATTTTTGAAAACCATTGTCAACTTTTTTCGGCCACCCCGTGGACATTTTTTGTCCCTCAGTAACAATGTTTGACCATCATTTGGGGAGATACCCCTGCTTTATCCTTTCTATGAGGGGTAAATCCGCATTCTTTCTTTATGAGAGAGCTCCCGAATCCGAAGAAATCTCGTAGCGGTTTATGCAGTATTCATGCCGTCCTTGTCATGTGACCACTTTGGTCCTCATCTCCTGGACCCCATCCTTACTCCCCCCCTTCATTACTACTGCTTACTGCCTACTGCTTACTTGCTACTCCCAAAACCTCACCCTTAACCTGTTCGCTTATTTTCCGGAGTTTCCGGACTTTCAGAGCGTGTGTTTTCGTGATCCTTTGATAATCTTTCCTTTTTCGATCTTTGCAGGAGAACACCATCATCCCTTCGCTCCGACGCTCCCGCAGTGACCCTTTCGGGGTTCGCAGGCGGGGAATACTTACCCCTTCCGACCTCTGAAGGNCCGGCTTTCCCCTCCCTGCTCACCCTCGAAGGGTACCCCACTGCTCCCNACGAGTCGCTCATGAACGATGGTGTTCTCCTTAGACGCCGGAAACTCCGAGTTGTTTTCTATTGACGGGAATTCCCTTTTCCCTTACATTAATATTCATGCGTTTGTATGAGAGACGGCGGCGCAGGATACGGCGCATCAAGGTCATTGCTACCACATTGGTGGTTTTTTTCGTCATCCTGGGCCTGGGGGCCTGGGGGATTTATCTCTATTTCACCCATGATCTCCCCCGGGTGGACTCCCTCAAATACTACACCCCCCCCATAATCAGCACCGCCTATTCGGATGCGGGAGAGCCCATTGGGGAATTCTTTACGGAAAAACGCGTCGTGGTTCCCATTGAGAAGATCCCCCGTTTCGTCCTCCATGCCTTTCTTTCGGCGGAGGATGCCCGGTTTTTTCAGCATGAGGGCCTCGATTATCCCGCCATCGTCAGGGCATTCTTGAAGAACATCCAGGCCGGGGAAATCGTCCAGGGGGGAAGCACCATCACCCAGCAGGTGGCGAGATCGCTGCTGCTCTCCTCCGCGAGAAAGTGGTCGAGAAAGATCCGCGAGGCCATTTTGGCCAACCGAATGGAGAAATCCCTCTCCAAGGAGGAAATCCTCTACCTCTATCTCAACCAGATCTATCTGGGGCACGGGGCCTATGGAGTCGAGGCGGCCTCGCAGAACTACTTCGGAAAACGCGTCAAAGATTTAAATTTGGCGGAAGCCGCAATGATTGCCGGCCTCCCGCAAGCACCCAGTAGGAACTCGCCCTATAATCATCCGCGAATGGCTAAACTGCGTCAGGCCTACGTCTTGGATCAGATGGTCGAAAACGGGTACATCACCCGTGAGGAGGCCGAGGAGGCCTTGAAAACCATTTTGGAGATTCACCCGAGGAGGAGTAAGTTCCTGGAGGTGGCGCCCTATTTCACCGAGCATGTTCGCCGCTACGTCGAGGAAAAGTACGGAAGGGATATGCTGTACAAGGGAGGCCTTCAGATCTTCACGGCCCTTGATGTGGGCATGCAAAAGGCGGCGCAGCAGGCCGTGCACAGCGGACTCAAGGAACTGGACAAACGCCAGGGATATCGAGGGCCGATCAGACATCTCGAACCGGAAGAGGTCGAATCCTTCTGTAAGGAGGTTCAACAATCCCTAGACCAATCCCCCCTAACCGAAGGCGAGGAAGTCGCCGGTGTCGTTGCGGAGATCAGCGACAGGGAGAAGGTCGTCCTCGTCAAGGTGGGCGAAAGGATGGGCCGAATTAAACTGGAGGATATGAGGTGGGCCCGAAAACCCGACCCCGAGGTTCCCTATCGCCAGGCGAGGGTGGATAACCCGAGAGACGTCCTCCAGGTGGGAGATGTCATCAAGGTGAAGGTCAAGGACTCCTCGGACAAGACGATGGCGCTCTCCTTAGAGCAAGATTCCTTGGCCCACGCGGCTCTGCTGAGCATTGATCTAAAAACGGGATACGTAAAGGCCATGGTGGGAGGGAGGGATTTTCAGGAGAGCCAATTCAACAGGGCCGTTCAGGCAAGACGACAGGCTGGCTCTGCCTTTAAACCCATCATCTACGCCTCGGCTATCGATGGAGGGTATACCGCCGCAACGGTGATCGTGGATTCCCCCATCATCTACGATGGCACCCAAGATTACCAGTCGTGGAAACCCAGAAACTACGAGGAGAAATTCTACGGGCCAACCACCCTTCGCAAGGCCCTCGCCAAATCGAGGAACGTGATCACGGTAAAGATCGTACAGGACATAGGAATTCCCTATGTCACCCAATATGCCCAACAACTGGGCATCAAATCGCCTCTTAACGAGGACCTCTCCATGGCCCTGGGGTCCTCCTCTGTCTCCCTTCTGGAATTGACGAGGGCCTATGCCGTCTTCGCAAATCAAGGACGCAGGGTTGAGCCGATCTTCATCAAGAAGATCGCCGACAAGGACGGAACCACCTTGGAGGAAAACCTACCTCCTGTCCAGGAGACACTTCCTCATCAGGGGAACGACCGTGAAGGAGAAGGAACCAACGGCCCTGCCGAGCAGGTTATCAGCCCGGAGACGGCATACATCATCACGAACCTCTTGGAAGGAGTCATACGCAACGGAACGGGATGGAGGGCGAAGGCCCTCGGGAGGCCCTGTGCGGGAAAAACGGGGACGACGGACGATTACTCCGATGCTTGGTTCATGGGATATACCCCAGACCTCATCACGGGCATCTGGGTGGGATTTGACCAGGAAGAGCCTTTGGGGATAGAGGAAACGGGCTCAAGGGCTGCATGCCCCATCTGGCTGAATTACATGAAAACCGTCTTGGAGGGAAAACCAATCAAGCACTTTGCGGTTCCGCCGGGAATTATCTTCGCCAAAATTGACCCCGACACAGGGCTGCTGGCCTCTCCTTCTTCCCAGAATCCCTTTTTCGAATGTTTTAAGGAGGGAACCGCCCCCACTCACTATTCCGAGGAGAAGCCCTCGCGCCCCACGGAATTCTTCAAGTTCGACATGGACCGTCCCCCTCGATAAAAAAAACCGGAGGCCATGAGGCCTTCCGGCTTTCGGGGGAAGGGGGACCCAAAGAACTCCCCGTTAGAGGTTCCCCTGGAAGTACTCCCGAATCTTTCCCAGGACGATCTTAGGGATGTCTTCCTTCTTGGTTACGTTATAGAAGCTAACATTCCTCTTCTTCTCCATTGCCTCCCTGAATCTCATAGCGTACGTATTTTCCCCGATATAGACGGCGGTGATGCGATTGTCGATATTGTTGAGGTATCCGATCACCTTTCCCAAATTCGTGATCTTCATATCCGTTATAATGAAGATATCGGGCCTCTCGGAGGCCTCCAAGAGGGGATCAAGCTCGTTGAGGTTGAGGGCAGTTCCACCTCCGAAGTACTTGCACAGAACTTGATAGATCTTCGTCCTTTCCGATGTGAAATCGACAAGCGCTTTCCCCCCCATGGGGGCATCGCTGAAATTATAGACCGCCACTTCGGCATCGTTTCTCAAGTAGGCGTCCGAAGCGCATGCAGCCCCAAGGACAGCATAGGATAAGTTCTTTCTCGGATTCGTCATACTTCCCGAGGAATCAATGATAATAATGCAATTGGGAACGGCCTCCCTCTCCCCGAATGTGCTCCCCTCGATCTTGTTCCACGTCTGCGTGATGCCGGGCATAATCTTCCCAAAGCTGGTCCACACATCCACGTCCTGGAAAGGCCTTCCGATTTCCCAAGGACAATGGGAATGGGGATTGAGGTGACCCCTTTTCTCCATGGGCATTTTCTTGATGGGGATGGAATAGCTTTCGGCCAATTTCATATAGTAAACCAAATCCGCGTCTAACGGGGTACCCTCGCCCCTGCCCATTCCCCCTTCCATTCCGTATCCGACTTCCTTCAGCTCTTCCTTGAAGTCTTCGAAGGTTTCCTTGAATTCCTTAAGCCCGACGTTCTGATTGGCGAAATTCCGAAGGCCCTGGTCGATCTCCTCCAGGGTATATCCGTCCAAACCATGATCCCCCATGGGAGATGTCTGATTCCCCGCCTGACGGTCCTGCTCCTCCTCAACCTCCAGGAGAACCTTAATGACACGGGCGAATTTCTGGATGCTCTTATCCCACTGCTTCTTATCCAGATAAGGGATCCTGGCCAACCTCCGCACAACCCCCTCGTCTTCCTTGGCGCGGAGATCTACACCCCATATCCTCTGATAGAGGGATGCGATAACCTCATCCACCTTCCCCTTGTCAATATGTTTGTAGAACTCGGGCAGTGGCGTCTTTTTCCTCTTGACGCAATACGTATCCGCCGCCACATCCATAAACAGTCCCGCCGCCCTCTTGGCCCGTTCCCTATCCTTTATGACTCGCTTCGCCTCGGCGAACAACCGCAGATGAGTGTGAAAATCCCATGGGCAAAAGGTGTAGTGGCTGATCCCATGATCCAGAAGTGCCTCAACAGCCTCCTCAGCGTCCATCTTATGGGCGATCTTGTCGCAGTAAGCGGTACTTATGGTTATCTGTTTGTTCTTCATCTCGAGGGCAACACTTTCATTGCCCTCTGAGGCCTTGGGAATGGGTATCTCGGGAAAGAGGTGTTTCTTCCTGATCCTCGGCCAGATCTTCTTGATCGCCTCTTCGGGAATTATGCCCAACGGTAATCCCTCAATAGTAGACGTTGGATTGACGATAGTTCCGGGGGTAGATGAGCTTCTCATCTTCATACACCTTCCCGTCGACGATCTTGCCCATACCCCTGACTCTCCCCCCCACGTGGATCTCTCCCCCCATCATCCATTCTCCCGTGTGGAGGCCTATGTTCTTCGTGACTCGAATTCTTCCGCTCTTCATCCCGGCTCCCGTGTAATTCTTGGCATTTCCCTCAAGCACCAGCTCCCCCCCTTCCAGCCCAATTCCGGTAAAATCGCCTAAATTTCCCTCAACAATCACCTTCTTGCCAACGGGAAGCCGATAGCCAAGCAAGTTGATCTGGGTCTTCAGGTCATTCAACTTGAGGTATATCTCCTCCTCCTTGGCATAGTTGCACAGCGCGGAGATATAAATGCCAGCGGGTCCGGTAATGAGATAGGGAATTTTATCCGTACTATCCAATTCGTAGCAGAATTCCTCGACGTCTTCCGCCCTATAATCGAACTCCTTGACCACCTTTTCGGCGAGAGTATATGCTTTGATCACGGTATTGTACTGGACCAGCCAGACCAGCTCCTTTACCTCCTCTTCCAAGAGCTTTTCATAGCCCTTGATGATGCTGGACATCACCCTGTCCCTTGATTGGATGATGGAGTCCAGGGGTATCTCCCTTTCCCTTGTCCGATGGTCCTTGAAATCGTCAAAGGGGTTTTTCATTTAATTCTCCAATCCCAAGTCGTTCTTAATCTCGAAATAAACGGGGTGATCGCCATCCACTGGTTCCAGGGCCTCACCGTTGAAGACCCGATATCCGACGGCCAGCGCACGTTTAAGGTGTTCGTTCTGTTCACCGTAGCGATTGAAGACGGTTTTCACTGCATCCTTTGCCAGGTGTATTTGGAAGGGGTTATCCCTTTTGTCCTTCTCCTTGGTAGCGAGGTATTCCTCCTTCCACTGAACTCGATGGGCGAGGGTAAAAGGTGTGACGGCCTTAACGTGCTCAACATCTACCTCGGAATCTCCTATCAGCCAAGCCAATGCTTGGGAATAGGTCTTGATGGAGGTGGGAAGTCGATTGGATGCACAATTCCTTACCTCATGGCACAGATATCCCGTAAAATGGCAACCCTCCTCACAATTCTCAACGGATCTCTTTTGCCCATATTTGTAACAAAAGGAGAGCTCGGCAAGTAACATGCGGGTAAACGCATTGGCATCCAAATCCAATTCCATCCTTGCTATTTCCCCGCGAATGGCCTTCCTATCTCGGAGTCCAACCGTTTGAACGCCGAGTTTCTTCTTCAGGAACTCCCCGTAGCCATCACACACTTCCTCCATTTGACGGAGCTTTGTTTGATAGGACAGTTTGCTGGTAAGGATCTTCTGGAGGGAATTTTCGGCCTTGGGATTGCGGAGAACGCGGTCTTTCTGGTCGAATTTTCCGACAAGATAGGCAATATTGGGGCCAGGGTGCCGTGATTCGACCTCGACATCGAAACGATCAACCATGGGGGCGATGATAGTATTCGTACCCCTATCTTGATAATTGGCCGTTGCGAACAAGCAGTATTCCTCGTTAATGATCATCTCGTTCAGGTACTCCCAGTTTCCCCTGTCCACCCCGTCGAGAATCATGCTCTGCTTCGTTTCCGGGAGACGGTTAAGTTCGTCAACGATTTTAACGGGAATTTGGGCGAAGTTCGACCAAACGACCTCTTCCTGCCCCTTGTTTAGTTTTCCCAGATCGGGCCGCCCGATGATCTTCTCCTCGGTCTGCTCGGGATGGCCCGAGACCTCCGATCCCCAGATAATGCCCATGGGGATTCGGTAGAGGAGCGAGCCTACGTATTCCGCCGATGTGGTCTTCCCTAAGCCGGGTTCCCCGATGATGAGCTCCTTTCCCCTGTTAAGGCCCGTCAGCAAGCTGAACATGAGGGCGGAATTGAATCTCTCTCCCTTGATTTCCATATCGGGACGATTGAAGTAGAGATTTTCCTTAATGAAATCGTAGATTCCTTTTATCCTCTCTCGATAGTGATTCTGCGTCATCCCTCTTCCCCAGTTTGAAGCTTGTTCTCCCCTTATATCGATTACCTTATCATTTCGACTCCCCCAAATCAAGAAGATCCGGAGAAGAAAGGACGGGCCCCCAATCGATCCAACCGTGAGAGCCGAAGAAGCCCCTGCCCATTATTTGAGCAGAATTACCAGTCCCGTCTTTGTGTCCTCATGTTTGAGCACTATACCATCTCTTATTAAGAGATCCCCGACATCGACCCCTCCGATTCGACAATTATAGGTGCCATCCCGTCCCTTTCTGAAGATTACGTCCCGAACCCTGGCCTCCGAAAAATGGATTGCCCTCACCGAATATGCGGTCTCCTCCCTCATCTCAGGATAGATCGCCTTTATGAGAATGGCCAAGAGAGAGATGGCATTGTTATCGATGCAGTAGACCCTACCCTTCCCCACCTCAACGGTTCCACTCCACTGGGGCACACCATCTTTTGTAATATCACCCATCACCCTTTTGCCTTGGAAGTCAAATTTAAATTCCCACACGCCATTCTGAGCGGGTACTTCAGGCAACCGGACCTCCAGGCGCCTGGAATAAGCCAGGGGCTTTCCGTTTTTCCTGAGGATCAGTTCGCTATTTCCCCGTTGAAACCTGTCGGCTTCCCCGATATTTATATCGGACTTTATGGCCAGCTTCCCCCCCGTCTTTTCCACGGAAAAGACCTCGGTCCCAATTTCAGTCCCCTTCCTTATATAGTGATATACATAGGTCTCGTGCTCGCGAAGGTGAGGGTACCGGGCGCAGTGGCACAATGATACCCCCATAATGAATAACAGGGCCACCACCTTCAGCGATCCGGCTCCCACTCCTCTCCCCTTAGCCGCTGGAGATGAAGGCGACATCACAACCGACCGTATGCGGAGTTGAGGCATCTGAACCTCGAAGGAAAACCCTTTCCCCGATATTTGACGGCTTCGTAAAAAGTCTAACTGCTGCGTTACGGCTCATCTTTCGTCATTGCGGCGTACTGATAACCTCAAAAACTCATTATATAGCAATTTCAGCCAAAAGAAACTATAATTTTGGAAAATGATTTCCCGCCACTGCCCATGAAACCCTTGTTTCATCCACAACCTGTCCATGATCCCTTCGGCGACCCGGGGATTTACGTGGAATTCATGTTTGACAGGAGGGCCCTCCTTTTTGACATGGGAGATCTCCATCCCCTCGCTCCCCGCAAAATCTTGAAGATCAGCCACATCTTCGTCTCCCATACCCACATGGACCACTTCATCGGGTTTGACCACCTGTTGCGGATCTGTCTTGGGCGGGATAAAGATCTGTCGCTTTTCGGGCCCCCCTTTTTCATTGAGCATATGGAGAGCAAGCTGGAATCCTACACATGGAATCTCGTGGAGAATTACTCCACCAACCTGACCCTGAAGGTTACCGAAGTCCATCCCGCGGTATGGAAAAAGGCCTTCTTTCGGTGTCAATCTGGATTCAGGCGGGAAGAGTTCACCTGCGTTGAGTCCTCCGATACGATCCTCTTGGATGAACCCGCGTTTCGGGTGAAGGTGGCAACCCTCGATCACAAAATCCCATGCCTGGCTTTTTCCCTTGAGGAGAAACGGCACGTCAACATCCTGAAAACTCGTTTGGAGAAAATGGGGCTTCCAATCGGTCCGTGGTTGAGGGAGTTGAAGGAGGCCGTGGTACGGGAAGACCCCGATGAAAAATTATTCAGGGTATGGTGGAAGGAGAAGGGCGAGGTGGAGGAAAGGAAATTACCCTTGGGAGAACTGAAGGCAAATATCGTGAGGATCGTTCCTGGTCAGAAGATTACCTATGTTGCCGATGCAATCTACCACGATGACAACGCGCGCAAGGTAGTCGAGCTGGCCAGGGGATCGGATGTCCTGTTCATCGAAACAAGCTTTTTACAGAGGGATAAACATTTGGCGGCGGAGAAGTTCCACCTCACGGCTCAACAGGCGGGCCACCTCGCTCGCCAGGCCGGGGTTAAACACCTGGTGCCCTACCATTTCTCGCCTAAGTACACCCATCAAGGAAAGCTCCTGATCCAAGAGGCCATGAAAACCTTCCGAAATTCCCCTTGACATCCCGCCGGGATTTAAGGAGTTGTCGCCCCGATTCTCATTCGCTCACTGTTCGTCTTTCGTGATACGCCCACGTGTTCGTGGCTCGTGTCCGTGATCCGT
>JGI2171J19970_10000362_pt1 | contig 23394 bp, 18 predicted proteins | sample DeeMarSWOR324_28_FD_19970 | JGI IMG/M metagenome (IMG submission 19970) | reverse complement strand
CTTTGACAATAGACAAGTACTTTTCCACCGACCCTCTGGGAATAGTTAAAACGATCTTCCCTCCGCAGCGGGTACATTTCCCTACTAAGGGGACTCTCCTGTATTTCTTGTTGCAGTTCACGCATCTGAAGGTCTGTTTGGAAAAAGAACGTAAGTTTCCGATTAAATCAGGCAAAAAATGGGATTTTATCAATCTTTCAGCAGTATCATCGATGTCAACTGCTCTGATTCTTCTGGCTATTTCAAACTGGGCGGAAATTTTGTCTTTCATAGCAGGTAAGGTCTTGTACGCACTTTCAGAAGGTCCCTGGGCAATATCAGTGTTGGAGTGGGTGAACTTGAATCCGTAGTACTGTTGGGGAGTTCCCAGTCGTTCTTTCACTGTTTCTACTTTGATATCAGAAGGAGACACAAATTCGGATGTGTATAACTCAAGAGAGTAGCACGAGACAATATCCAGATCGTGAGCTTCTTTGTCCACTTCTCTTGGGTCGATCTTGGTGGTCAATACCAGGGGAGCATCCATTTTTCCTCCTCGCTTTTCCGGGAGGTAGTATTGTGAAAAGTTCAACAACGCATCGAGTGCCATGATAATGGCGTCCTCATCCCCATCACAGTTTCTCCTTTTGGCTGCATGGAAGAAAGGATGGGCGTACCCCACTTTTGCATCCACAAATCCAATGATCCTCCCCAAGACACCTGCAGACGTGTGGGGAGCTAACCCAACAACTAAATGGCCTAACAAATCTTCTGCAATTTTCACATTGTAATGGGACGGTAGTCTGTAGAATTTTTGCAGCAGCTCATCCAAGAATTTTGTTACTCTAATCAAGTATTTGATAGCATTTTGAGAAATGACAATATCCTGCACTTTCAACTCCAGAATTTGATCTTCACTAGTTAAGGGGTTCCCCAGGTAATCTGTGGTGTACCCTAGTTCTTTCAACTTCTCCACAGATACTCCCACTTCTTTACTCGTAAAATGGGTTAAAGGCATATCAGTAGCGTCAAACCGGATTGTACCATCCTTGAAGACGTATACCTTATTTTCAGCTCTCAAAATACCTTTCATGACTGGTTCAGGAAATTTATACCCGGATGTCATGCCAATGACTCCTTTTACCTGTTCTGGCACTTTTTCACCAGTTTTTTCTAACTCCTGTGCTACTGGCAGCTTTTTCTTGGAGTACAAATGCAGGGGAAGGTTACACGCAGGACATAACTCGTAATCTGTTTTAATTTTATCTACTGTGCAGGATCTGTTGGTGCAGGTCTTAAACAACTCTGTCACTGACCCGCAGGAGGGGCACGTTCTCTTGTAGGTAATCTCTCCGCACTTGGGACACTCTAAGTTCACCACTTCCACTTCAATGGGCCGATGTCCCGCTTTGACCAGGTTCCGCGTCCTTCCCCCGCGGTTTCCCACCGGGAATAACACGTGTACCGGAGGCGACATCACCCGGTATTTACTCTTTTCAGGCCTGCCCATTCTCACTCCTACCGTGTATAAGCATTTCGCTTTAATAGGGAATCCTGCCATGGTACTGACAGCCTGCAATACGTCTAATTCTGGATTGTACAGCTCCTTGTTCAGACAGGCAAAAAACGCCGGAGATTCAATAATGAATTCACCTTCTCTCACCTTGTGAGGAACTCCCAACACTTCCAAAATCTCTTTTGTTTTATGGGAATACGTTTTTTTGTCCCATTCCAGAAGAGCTTCTAAATCTTCTTTTTCCAAATAATTCCAGAAGTACGTATACTTGGGATGCAGCGGTGTACGGTGCTGTTCACTGATGGTGATTGCCTCTTCTTCAGACACAGAAAAAGGATCAACCTCAAACGGTACTTCCTGCACCCACCATTCTTCCACATACCCTGACGGTAAGATCACGTGGCTGTTCTGCAGAAAATCCCCATACGATATTAACGCATCTCCCATGTACAAGATTTCATCTATATCGTTTTTCACAGCTTCAGCTTCTTGATACGTTTCCAGCCGTAACACATCTCCATTTTTCAACTTTACTACAGGCCCTTCAATACTGTCTACAGGGGCAGCTGCAGCAGCTTTTCCCGGCCTCTCAGTTTTCAACTGGGTCCCTGTGGCAATGAACCCGTTGCACACCGACATGGTGGCAGGATGCACTCCCCAGGCTCCCAATCCAGTATTGCGCGATCTGCCAAGACGAATGCGGAACCCACCTCTCCGCATGGGATACGAGAGCACGGGTCTCCCCGCAATGACATCCTTTAAATACTTGTCATTCTTTGTAATAACACCCTCATTCTGCACAGTAACGGTATGCAGATCGTTTAACCAATCCCAGCCGGATACACCAAATTTTTGTGCGTATTTATACACTTTTTTACTCTTTTGGATGACACTCTCTGCCAGCGCTAAAATAGCACCTCCCCTCACTCTGTTGGTCTCTATTCGTTCCATATTCCGATGTCCTGAGACTTCTTCCTGTTCGGTAGGTTCTCCTGTGATTTCCACTGGTATCTCCTTCAATGATTTTCTGGTCTCATCAGGGGTAGGAAAGTACTGAAGGCGAGTAATCCTGTTGTATAACTCCACCTCTTCTATGTACCGCTCAATTTCATCATCGGTAATCTTGAATGTGTCCAATTGAAGCTTCTGCCTGATGTAGTCCCCCAGTAACACCACTAAAGCGGCTGCAGTACCTCCTGCACTCCGAATAGGACCTGCAAAGTATATGGCTAAATACCTAGTGCCGTCAAAGTTGGATTTAATTCTGACCTTAGCAATTCCCTCCAAAGGGGCAGCTACCACTCCTTCTGTGAGAATAGCTAACGATGTTCTGATACACTGTTCTGCTGTTCTCTCTCCCTGGAAATCTGACCCAATAATTTGATCGATAGCCTTCAGTGAAATTTCTTCCCTGGAGAATCCTTGGTTATCTAAATCCCGTATAAAATCTGCAATTCCGTGAGGACCCACTAAACTTTCCACTCGATCTGCCATATCCTCAGCCAGGGGTATTTCCACCTTGGGAGCGGGGTCTTTCCATTGTTTTCGCGCTTTTTCAGCTATTGTATACAGCTCTTTTAACTGGGTTTCCAACGTTGAAAAATATTCATGGTACTCCAAAGTTCATCACCGTGGTATTATGTGTTTTCAAATTAAAGATGGGAACCTTATAGGGTGTGGGATTAATATTTCTCTTCTTCTGGTATTCTGATTGGCTCATCCAGCATCCTGGATTTATTACTGTGGTCCCTCTGTAACTCCCGTGGGAGTACACGTGGATGTGTCCGGTAACAAACACGTCAGGCACATCCTCGATGACCAGCAAATCTTCTTCTAACGGGACTACGGGCACGTTCCCATACAAAGGGCATACATGCCTTTTTTTGAGCATTTCAATCATGGGGTTGGCAGCATTATCATGCTGGGTCTGCTTTGCCAGAAAATCAAAGAGGCTCCCCCCGTGGTACAGCAAGAATTTTACTGAATGCAATTCCAGAAAACAGGGATTACCTACCATTTTTACATTCTCCATACTGTACAAATCTGGTGCATAATCCTCCAAAATGGGAAGCTGCGGTTCACCAATTCGGGTGGCATCGTGATTCCCGGGGAGTAAAACCACAGTAATATGTGGAGGAATCAATTTTAACAACTCTGTCATTTTTATGTACTGCTCTCGCAAATCAGTGATAGTCAAATCCTCCTCCTGCCCGGGGTATATACCAACACCATCTACTAGATCACCTGCTATCAACACATATTGGATCTTTGAGGCTAATTCCACTTGTCTGGAGTACTTCAAGTTTAACCAGCGGATGAACCGCAAAAAGGCAGCTTCTGTAAAGTTTTTGCTCCCCACGTGGAGATCAGATGTGACCGCTACACAAATGTCTTCTGTTGCCCTGTTTAACTCCCTTCCTACCGGTATGTCAGGGAACTCCATCTGTCTGACAAAGATAATGTCCTGCCCTAAGGTACCTGAAACACCAATGACTTCATCCTCTAACAGCATGCGTGCCTGTTCTATCAAGTGTTCATTCCTGCAGTGGATTAATGCTTTAATGGAATCTGTTTCGTCCTCCAAGGTTACCATAATGTGGCCGTTCCTGGTTACTCCCTGTTCTGTCACCATGCCCACCGTTTTGACTTCATCTTTTGGTTTCATCTTCTTTACGGTGGATATGGTCTGGTAGTCACGCATGGAAGGCTTTGCTCGAAACATTTTTGAGAGCTTCTTGTACCTGCTCTGGAACATGCTGACGAAATTCTTGCAGTTCCCTTCAGATAGTGCAGTACGGGTGATGTCTCTTATGATTTTAATGTCACTTTCAATGACAGGGCGAGTATATGGAACAAAGTTATCCAAAGGTCTTTTTTCTTTTTCGTATTCTAGGGGATTCTCTTCTTCTATTTGGGGGTAAAAGAATGATTCAACGTGTTCCCTCTGCACAAATACAATGTTATTCTCTCTCAGGTAGTTGATAAATTCATCCAGTCTTTCCTGATGGAGTAATGGTTCTACACTCTCTGTGGTTAAGAATAAATGGTTTCTGTTGAATTTTTCGTTGATGATTTGCGTGGATGATGACGTTTCAATCATTGTATCAACTGCATCTTATTAAGAGTTTTCATTCTTTTCTGAATACTCATCATTTATACACCATGTATATAAACCTTTTGCACCAGACATTAATGGTAACAGAGTTAAATTGTTGGGGGTTATCTCACCTTTGTTACACGTGTAACATCGCAGTTGTAGATTTTGATGCTTAGAATTGATGATCTGAGCGTGAACCTATGAAGGGTTAAGAGAGTTCTAAAGTACTGAGAAAGGATAAAAAAGAAAAAGGGAAAATTATACTCCTTTGACGAGAGCACCGAGAATCAAAAGTATATTGGATATAACCAGACAAAGTTGGGCTAAACTGGTAGATATCGTATGTACGCCACCGTACAGACCGATAAGTCCGATCAAAAAGAGTAAGATAGCTATTACCAGTGTCACAGATTTTGGTGCTTGTGTTTTCATAAAGAGAGAGGGAGAGAACAACGTTATAAACTTTTGGTTACAGTATGATCAAGTTATTAGCTTTTGTCTCACTTTTGTTACACGTGTAACATCCCAAATCACAAATTTTTTTAAAGAGAGAAATGAACGAAGAACCATCAAAAAAAGGAAAAAAAGAAAAAGGAAAGGCACATTTTGTTCCACCGAAAGCCTTTTGAAGACCAGTACTAATACCATCCATGCACTGTAGGAGAGCCTATTTTTTGCTGCTGGCAGGAGAGCTCCTCTGGATTTCATTATTGGTACTTACTCCTTATCTGGCATCCAAGAGATTCACCCTAGCCTCCGATTTCTTCTACTACTTCTTCTCCCATTTTTGCCACCAGAAACCGGAACGCTCCTTCTTCTTGTGGGGTGAGCAAATGCCTGTGTGTGCGCGAGATGTGTCTGTGTACGTGGCAGCGTTTTTCTCAAGTGTTGTCTACCCCAAGGTAAAACGGATGTGCAGCACTGGATTACCATCGAAATGGTATCTGGTCGTGTTCCTCTTCCCCATGGCTGTTGATGGCACAACCCAACTCCTGGGTTTCAGGGAAAGCACCAATTTTCTGCGGTTCGTCACAGGGTTCTGGGCCGGGTTAATCGCTCCTTTTTACTTTATACCGTTAATGATGTCATCCTCTTCTGTCGATGTAGAAGATAGTCACAGCAGCAACGGAGAAGGCATCCACGAGGTAGCCTAGTGAATCTCCTGCAACAGGTATAATCCCCAGAACAATCTTTATTACGAAGAATAGCAGCAATATCAAAAAGATATCAAAGAAATTGTTTTTTGCCACGTTCCAACTTTTGGAGAAACTGTCACCTAAGCCTAACTTGTCAAGGATGATACCCTGTTTTACCAAAGCGAAAAAGACCCACATGATGAAAGTAAGAATGCACAGCGTACATATTCCCACGTATTTGAGCACCGTAATAGCTGCTGAAGCGATTACTAAGATCAAAAGATACCCTGAAATGCTGTTGAATGCCTCAGAAAGACTCATTTCCTTTCCTTCGAGGTAAGCTGCAACCATGGAGATGACCATAGAAAAGGCTACCACTGCTGTAAACCAGATGATGATACTCACAACGAAATTAGCAATTGCAAAAGTTGCCATACCAGGTACGAATGCCCTCCACATGTCCATAGCTTCTTCCGGGCTCATAGCTTCCCACCGCACCTGTGCAAACTGTCCCCAGTATCCTCTTCCGAAAGCTGCAAAGAACCCTGATATACTCACTATGAGACTGAGAATGAATGGAACCAAACAAGGCACAAGAATCACCGGTCTCTCCGTGATCGCATCCACCGCTTTACTTATTATCTCTGATAGTTTCATGGAGAAAATACTTTTGTCGATTTATAAACTTTCTGTTTGGATGTTATCAGATTTTTAGTAGTTGTCTCACTTTTGTTACACGTGTAACAATTTGGGGTTAGTCATTTCAATTGTACATTTTCGTGAGGTTTTTTAGAAAATGTGAGAACTGCTGGTGCAAATGCAGAAATTATCCAAAAGGTTGAAATGAGAAAAAGGCTGTAAAAAGAAAAAAAGAAGGTTCTTGGTAGAGAATTTCGAGTAATGCTGACCTACTCTAGAGGAGCATGAGGCAGCCGGATGAGGCTACACAGGTGGAGTCCACGTAGTCTTCGACTCTTGGGTTCATTTGGTCACCTCCTTTTCTTTGATACTGTGGTAACTATTGTGTACTAGTTTATAAACTTTTTGGAATCGTTGGAGTTGTCTAATAATTCAAAATTTCTAAGAATTTTGGTTATTTTCTATCTTAAATTATGATATAATTGTGCTGTTATGAGATAAAAAGTCAATTATTGACAACAACAATTAATTATTAGACAGCCTCGGATGAAAATTTCTTTTAAGATTCACGGGTAATATGTGAGAAGAAATAATTAAGGTGGTCACGTGGATAGGATTGGACCATCAAATAGGTTGATCTGGAGTACCTTTTTATATGATGGAATTCTCTTTATACTGTGGGCGGTCTGCGGCTTCGGACGTTACGTCTGAGGAAGTTCTGTCCATGAGGCTGGGACCGTAGCTCTTTGAGCCTGGCGAAAGTCAGGGTAAAGCACAGAAACAACACGGCCATCACAAGATGAAGATGAGACAGCTCATCTGTCGAAGATTGTGGTGGAAGCGGTGAAAAGCTCCCTTACGGTCATGCAAGACCAAATGGTGCCGATGAAAGCCCAGCCAGAGGCACAGGTGGGTCGCTCAGTGGAATGCCGCAGGTGAGTATTCACGTACAAAAGACAGACTATAGGCCGCCCACCTTAGTTCTCAGAATAACTTGGTAACGTGGAAGAAAGAATAGAACAGATTACGAGAACCACTAACGTGTGAACCCCGGCTTAGGACATCTACAGTCGCATCGACATGATGATTGGTGATGCAACATTCCTCTCTAGGAAAAACACCTCTTTAGTAGCTGCAGCTGGTGCAATTCCCCGATTCTACCCGAAGAAAAATGTTACATTGAGAGCAAAAGGGTCTCCAGCCTGGAAGAAAATGCTCTGCGTTCTGCTGTGGATCCTTGGTGTCATCCTAGCTTTCGGTATCCGTCGATATGCTGTGGGTGGCTCTGCTCTTCTCGCACTGTCAGGGCTGCTCTTGATTTTAGCAGTGTACCTTAAAGGATTGTAGCTCTTTTACCTTTTCTCTTTATTTTTTTTCTATTTTGTTTTTTTACTTTATTCTAAATAAGTAGCTTAAGTAATACATTCTTACATAGTGGTTTCTTCACGTCCAGTGATCGAAAGGTTGTAAGGTCACCCACCGTTACTAGAGTGGAAACTGACCAAAAGATTATAAGGGTTCTTCCCTTACCAGAGGGCATGAACGTGGAGCAGATCTTCTCGCAGTTGGAAGGGAAGATTGCAAAAGAAGAATTTCAACAACGGATCAAAGAAAAAATTGATGAATTTGGTGGTCTTCTCTCTGAGGAGGGAGCAGCTCTCATTGTAGCAGCCGATCTGGGGGTGGATCTGCAGGTGGAAAAGTCTCGTGAGTTTTTGCAGGTTAACGATTTGGCTGTTGGGATGAGCGATATCTGGCTGTGTGCTCGAGTCACGTGCGTGTCAGCTGTAAAGGAATTTCAGAGAGATTCAGGTACAGGGAGAGTGGCCAACGTGGAGGTGATGGACAAAACAGGGAGTACTCGGATTGTGTTGTGGGATGACTTAGTAGATTTTACTGGAGATTTAAAAAAGGGTGACATCGTTGAGGTCAGAGGGGGGTACGTGAAAAAAGGATTTCGTCAGGGAGTGGAAATTCATTTATCTTCCAGGAGAGGGGGAATTTCCAAGAAATCTGATACCGATAAGGATTTACCCGAGTGTAAAACTGAATATACCTGTATACAAGATTTAGAAGAAGAAATGGCAGATGTGGATGTGGCAGGGAGAGTGAACCAGCTGTACGGCATACGGGAATTCCAGAAGAATGGAGGCACGGGGAAGGTGGCCTCTTTATCGTTGATGGATGATACAGGAGAAATCCGATTGTGTTTGTGGAACGATAAGGCAGATATTGCATTAACGCTGAAGAGAGGAGATATCATTGCGGTTGAGGATGGTTATACTAAAATGGGGTTGAATGAGTTAGAATTGCATTCGGGATGGAGAGGACGCATCACTGCAAACCCTGATGTCAACATCCAGGAGCTGCCAGAGGTTAACCGGGTGGATTTGATTGATCTGGAACCTGGACGTTCGTACAATATTTCTGGTGTACTATCTGACATTGGAGAGAAGAGATCTTTTGTAAAGAGTGATGGCTCTCCCGGGCAGTTGGCTAGTTTTACAATACAGGATGAAACTGCAGAAATCCGTGTGGTTTTGTGGAATGAAAAAGCAGATGTAATTGACAGTCTCGTCAAGGGCATGCCAGTTTTAATTGATAATGGGTATGCCAAGGAAGGAATGGAAGGGTTGGAATTGCACATTTCATCACTGGGGCAGGTTACAGTGCACGAAGAATTTGAGCCAGAAGTAAAGATCTTCAACCTGAAGAAGGGACCAGTGGACATCAAAGGAAGATACTACCAGGGGGAGTTGATTGATGAATCGGGAAGAGTACAGATAACAGCAGATGATAGTGAAGATGGTCAGTTGATCAGGGTAAAGGGTGTGTACGAAACTGAGATTACACCTGAAACTGTAGAGAAAATTGAGGAGGAGTTCCCTTCTCTGGAATCTTTGCTGCATCCTTCCCGGAAAGTTCTGGCAGACGTACAAGAAGGAGAATACGTGGAATTGTATGCTTTGGTGAAGAAGGTTTTGGACTGTGGCGAGTACAAGAGGGTTAACATTGACGACGGTACTGCAGAGGTCATGGGCATTGTCTTTGCAGACATACAAGAGGGGGAGGAATACTGCTTCTACGCAAGAGTTTATAAAGGGACAACGGGAAAAGAATTTATCTGCTACCAGTATCAGGTGGTGGAAGCAGAAAAGGAAGCCTTCGACGTGATAAGAGAACTCGAAGGGTTGATGGAGGTTTAGAATGCCAGACATTGAGGATTTGCCTGGAATCGGTCCTAAAACGGCTGAAAAATTACGAGAAGGTGGATACAAAACAGTAGAGAAAATTGCGGTTGCCTCTCCTAAAGATTTGTCTGAATTGGGTGACATTGGAGAGACTATTGCTGCCAAGATCATTGAGGCAGCCAAAGAAATGGCAGAAATAGGTGGGTTCATCACTGCAGAAGAGTTGGCGGAAAGGAGAAAGAGCATTGGCTACATCACTACGGGGAGTATTGATGTGGATGAGCTGCTGGGCGGAGGCATTGAGACCCAGGCAATCATTGAAGTATTTGGGGAATTTGGTTCAGGGAAATCGCAGTTGGCCCACCAATTGTGTGTGAATGTTCAGTTACCGTTAGAGAAAAAAGGGTTAGATGCGGGAGCCGTATTCATTGATACAGAGAACACGTTCAGACCCCAGAGGATTATCCAGATGGCCCAAGGGTTGGAATTGGATTCTAGTGAAGTGATGAAGAAGATCAGGGTGGCTCGAGCGTTCAATTCGTCTCACCAGATTTTGCTGGCTGAAAAATCAGAGGAGTTGTTGCGACAGGGGGGGATCAAGTTATTGGTGATAGATTCATTAACATCCTCTTTCAGGGCGGAATACATTGGGAGGGGGACGTTAGCTGAGAGGCAGCAGTTGTTGAACAAACATTTGAGGAAATTACATGAGCTGGCAGATTTGTATGATGTAGCAGTCTTTGTGACCAACCAGGTGTCTGCGAGACCGGATGCATTCTTTGGAGATCCTAACAAACCCATAGGAGGGCACGTGTTGGGACACTCTGCTACGTTGCGGATTTATTTGAGGAAATCAAAGAAGGGGCAGAGAATTGCCCGGTTGGTGGATTCACCGAACTTACCTGAGGGGGAAGCTATCTTTGTGGTGACTGAAGAGGGTATTGTGGATAAGTAGCTTTTTAAAGCTCTCATAGATATTTCTGTTACCTTTTTCCGTGGAGGTATAATACAACACAAATAGAAAATCTTATTAATACTTCATTTATGCTGTATTAAGGTGATGTTAATGGTTCAAGCCATAATAGATATCTCTGAACATGCCAATAGAATCATCTCCATAGATAAGGCTAAATATGGTCTCAAAAACAAGAGCGAGGCCATAAACCTCATGGCAGAGCAGTATGCAGAAGAAATTCTGAAGCTGAAGCTCAGGCCCGAATATGTGGAGAAGACGAAGAAAAGACAAAAAGAACCTATTGCCAAGGTTGAAGATTTCAAAGAGCATTTTAACCTGAAATAATGTATTCCTGTGAAATGAGAAAGAGTGTGGAAAGGACTTTTCATGTACCTCTGAAATTGTCTATTTTTATTGAATCATTAAAATTCATGATAATTTCCCTGTTACACGTGTAACACATTACCCTCCAAAGACGTGACAACTCCGCGGGTACTGTGGAATTAATAAAATGTAAGACAACCCAAACATATTTGGAACAAGTTTTATGCCTACAGATGAAAATGTGGAACCATGGTATCAGTAATCATAGGCTCCCAGTGGGGAGATGAAGGAAAAGGAAAAGTCACAGACTACTACTCTGAAAAAGCAGACTACATCGTGCGATTCCAGGGAGGGAATAATGCAGGACATACTGTCATTGTCGGTGATGAAACCTTCAAATTTCGGTTGATTCCTTCGGGTGCAGTTTCAGGAAAGCACGTCGTCATCGGGAACGGGACAGTGGTGGATCCAGAAATTTTACTAGAGGAAATATCAGAACTAGAACAAAAAGGAATACCTGTGAATCTTCATCTATCAGAGCGTGCTCACGTGATCATGCCCTACCATAAACTGCAGGATGCATTAGAAGAGAAACTAAAAGGAAAGCTAAAAGCGGGAACCACCAAGAGAGGGATAGGGCCCTGCTACCAGGATAAGGTGGGACGGTTCGGCATCCGATTCGTAGATTTGATGGACAAACAGGTCTTTAGAGAAAAACTGGAGCTGTTCATAACGATGAAGCAAAAGCTCTTCAACGCACACAACGAACCTTTTGATTTAGAAGTAAATGAAGTATTTGATGTGTATAATGGCTATGCAGAAAAGCTGGAGAAGTACATTGCAGATACGTCTTTACTTGTTAATACTGCAGTAATCCAGGGAAAGAACATTTTGATGGAAGGAGCCCAGGGAACCCATTTGGGCATTGACCACGGGATATACCCGTACGGGACCTCTTCCAACTGTGTGGCAGGGGCAGCGTGCACAGGAGCTGGTATCCCACCAGTATACATCAAAAAGGTTTTAGGCATTGTCAAAGCGTACACCACCAGGGTGGGGACAGGCCCTGTACCCACAGGGTTAGTAGATGAAACTGGTGCGTACCTCCAGAAAAAAGGTGGAGAATACGGTACAGTCACGGGGAGACCGCGGAGATGCGGCTGGCTGGACCTGGTGCTGCTCAGGTACTCCCACAGAGTTAACGGATTTACCGGAATTGCTCTGACGAAACTGGATGTTTTGAACGGGCTAGACACAGTCAAGATATGTACACACTACCAGTACAATGGTGAGAAAGTGTATGACTTTCCCGCTTCCATGAAAAAGCTGGAAAAATGCCGACCAGTATACAAGGAATTTCCGGGCTGGGACTTTGACCCTGAAGACATAGTCAAAAAAGGGTACAATGTGCTCCCTGCTGCTGCCAGAGACTACATACAATTCGTCTCAGACCATTTAGCTGTCCCCGTGTACATGGTATCTGTGGGACCTGCACGACATCAAACCCTGGTACTCGCAGAACTGTTCTAGACTGCCACTTGAAAAAAGTTGTTACATCCCCTGACAGGGGATACCTTTTTAACGTGACGCACCAAACACGTATCATGGAAATCGGGCCAATAGACATGCTCATGTCGCTGGTCTTCACACGGGAAATAGATCCGTGGAACATTGATATTGTTGAACTTACGGGGAAATACCTAGAGCAGATTAGAAAGGCGGAAGAACTGGATTTGCGCCTTTCTGGTAAGACATACTTAGTAGCCACAATCCTCTTGAGAATGCAGTCTGAATCCTTCTTTATTGAAGAAAAAGAGGAAGATGAAGAAGAACTTGAAGAGTTAGATTTTGAACCATCACCTATATTGCCCCCATTACGCCGGAAAAGTGGAAAAATTACTCTCCCCGAGTTATTAAATGCATTATTAATCGTTTTAGAAGAGCAAGAAAAAAGGAAGAAAAAACAAATAAAACCACCTGAACGCCACATTATCAGGGTGGACATCTACCGCGTGGATGTCAAAAAATACGTGGAAGAGTTGTACATGAAAATCATGGTCATCAGCAATGGAGAGATCATTACCTTCTCCCAATTACTGATCGACAAATCGCCCTTATTCATCGCACGAACCTTTTTATACTTATTATTTTTAGAGATGAGTCACAGAGTAGAAATCTGGCAGGAAGTAGAATTCGGTGAAATTTACATCAAGGTGATAACGTGAAAGACCCCTATATCCTGGTGAGAGCCGACAACTCCCGTAAGGCAATGACAGCCTTGGCAGACTTGGAACGGCATGCAGACATCCGAATCTTCGAGCCCAGGTTAATGCCCAAACACATGGCAGAGGACTTGGTGTCGGAATTCCTCAACCTAAAGAGCGAGAAAAAGGTAAACTTCGTAGTTCAGGTGCGCATGAATCCGGGGGAAGTGATCAAGAGAGTATCAAAGATCAGACCTCCCGCGCACATTGTGGTGATCTCAGACCGATACAAATCCTACGAGATCATGGAAGCGAACTACAGAGAATTTCCGAAAATTGAAGGATTCACGCCGCCAAAGCCCTTACCACCCGGAAAGAAAAGAATGAAGAAGAGGAGACCGCCGAGAAGAGAATACAAGAGACGTTATTAAAACATGTCCGGCTGAACGTTGGAAAGTTAACAGGTAGTGTATAAAAGGAAGTACATTTTTCGTTGGTACTATCTTCATGGTTTTATTTCTTTTCTGATTGTTGGTGGTTGTCTATTTTGTTACACGTGTAACATTGGTCTTTTAATTTTTACAGTAGAGCGAATGACCTCAAACTACTGTTACCTGGTTAACTTTTCCTGATTTCTTCCAGCATCTTACAGGTCTTGCATAGCCTGTCAACGCACGGTTCGCCGCACCGTTCACACACAGGTGTATCACGGGTTAACTCTTTCTGTAATACGGGGAGCAGCCTGTCATAGCTTCTTAACAGAGAGTACTTGGTGGTGGGTCTCTTGGACTCCATATAATCCAGAAAATTCCTGATATCCCCTCTGAAAGCTTCTGATGCGTAAGGGCATACTGAGTGGTCTACTGGTATCTGGTTCACCACAGCGTACAGCATGATCTCTTTTTCTGAGATTTCTCTCAACGGTTTAATCCTGGGAACGAAGTGCGGCTTTTCAGTGTAGTATGGGCCTGTTCTTCCAAACCGGAACAAATCTCCTCGCAGCAAATTCATTAAAATGGACTGGACTTCATCATCCAGGTTTAATCCTACTGCTAATTTTTGAAAGTTGAGTTCTCTGGACTTCTTGTTGAGCAAATACCTTCTGAAGACGCCGCAGTACGAACAGTGGGTTAATTCTGGTTCAATCTCATCTAATGTAATGTTAAATTCTTCTTCAAAAGAAAAAATGTGGTACCTAATCCCCAGTGTATTGCAGGTTTCTACTGCTCTTTTTATAGTCTTGGACCTGTATCCTTTAATACCTTCATCAATGATAATGGCAGCCAATTTAAAGGGGCGTCTTTCTTGAAGGTTGTGCAGCAAATGGAGTAAAACAGTGCTATCCTTTCCTCCTGACAAGCCTACTGCTATGTTGTCTCCTTTGTTCACCAGGGAGTGCTTTCTTATGGTTGCCCTGAATTTGCGGTCAATACTCTTGGAAAAGCACTGCTCGCACAGATACTGTCCGGACTGTCTCCTGTAGTAGACCGCTTTTCTCCCACACCTGCATCTCATTCAACCACCAGATGCTACAGGCAGTAATTCAATAGTATCGTTGTCTGAAACCTCTTCTTCCAGAACGACTCTACCTTCCTTTAGCAGTATAACACTTTCGATGGTGTATCCACACTTTTCAAGGATTTCTTGTACAGTTTCACCTTCTTTGGTTACTGTGGTTTTGTTCAGAAAGACATTCACTCTCATGTCATCACGTTGGTTAACAAGTTGATGAGTAAGATACCCACAGCCAGCATGGCAAAGACAGTGCCCAGCTTTTTTGAGGTCGCTTCACTGAAGAAATGGTTCAATAATTCATCAGTAATCTTTCCACCATCTAACACGCGGGAGATAGGAAACAAGTTAAAGAGTGCCACACTCAAGTTCAGCATAAAAATCCAGGAAAGTATTTCTATAGCCAGAAAATGGGTGACGTGCTGTACTGGTCTGATCCCCATGTATCCCTGGCCTGGAATGTCAGGATGCTCTGCTAACACCATCTGAACTGTTCCTTCGCTGGTTTCCAAGAGGAGGGTATCTCCTTTTTTGTATACACTCAATTCTTGAGAAAAGGTTTCGTAGGCGGGAACGTCCACACCGTTGATCTGATGAATGATGCTCCCTTCTGCGAGGATATCTGCTGCAGGTGTCCCGGGGATCGTGTCATAGATGAGGATGCCGTCAGGTACTTGGGGAATCCACAGTAAAAGGATGAAGACTAAAGCTGCCACCAAGAAATTTGCCAGACTGCCTGCAGAATACACTTTTATGCGGGTGAGGCGGGAAGCTTTCTTCATTTCTTCTTCATCAGGTTCCACGAAAGCACCGGGGATGATCACCAAAAGGATGAACCCCATGGATTTGAGGCTGATGCCTTCCCTTCTTGCCACAATCCCGTGGGAGAATTCGTGGACGAAAAAGAGGATAATAATACCAATGATTAACCCCCAGGAGATCTTAATTGTCACCCCGGGTATGATGGGTACCACAGGGACAGCCTCTGTTGGTGCAGATAATACTTTGTACGCGTTCCATGCAAAATACCCTAACGAGAAGGGGATACCTGCTACAGATACAGCAACGCCCACCGAAGCGTAGGTATTCCAGAATGATTTCATTTTTTCGCTGAGCGTATTAACAGTAGTAAGGAATTTCTGGGTTCTCACCATTAAGAGCACCAAGGGGACAAGGGTAACACCTTTAGCTTCTAGGTTGAACCGTCGTGAGATACCGGTAAGTATCAGCCAGAATGTGGCAATTGTAAGTAGTATATATTCTATCATGGGTGGTAGATTCAGCGGGTGCTGCTTTATATACGTTTCTGTAGTCGGTTGTCCAAGGGTTGATGGTTCTCTTATTTGTTACACGTGACGGTAGTAGAACCTTTTCCTTGGCAGATCCCACAAAACCCATAACCATATATTGGGGTTTTGAAGGAGTAATATTATGAAAAAGATGAAAAGAGGTGATATGATGAAAAAGTCGTATGTCGGATTAGATATACACGAGGAATCCATCACAGGAATAGCACTGAACGAAAAGGGAGTAACAGAGTTCTATGATGACTTCCCCAACACAAAGGAAGCAATCCAGGGCTTTCTCAGTGGTGTACCGAGCCCACAAATCACCATAGCAATAGAAGCATGTGAGCTGTGGCGAGGTGTGTACTACATACTGTCAGAGTTAGAATACCAGGTGGTACTGGCTAACCCAGCAAAAACACGCCAAATCGCAGGAGTAAAAAAGACAGACAAAGTAGACGCGACAACGTTAGCCGAATTGTTACGGATAGGATACCTTCCCTGGGTACACATACCCGGAAAAGGTATTTTACTCATAAGAGATGTAACACGGCACAGAAAACGGTTGGTGGAGGATCTGACGAGATTAAAGTGCAGGGCAAAGAGTTACTTGAGAAGAGAAGGGATTAAATTCCCTAAAACCTGGAACAAAGAAACGTATGAGTTTTTCAGGAATGCAAGTCTTCACACTGGACAGCTTGTAAATGTCATGGACACGATAAACCTCCAGATAAAGGAGGTAGATAAAGAAATCAGAGTACTTGCCAAAAATACTCCCCTCTCAGGTGTACTGAGAACTGCCCCCGGTATTGGTAACTTTGGCTCTTTAATGATTATAGGAGAAGTTTCTGAGGTCACACGATTCCCACGCCCTAAGAACCTGGTGAGCTATGCTGGGTTATGCCCTGGCATCTACCAATCAGGTTCAAGAAGTCACCCAGTGAGGAACAAAGCGTGTAACAAGTACTTGAAATGGATCATGTACGAATGCTCAGGAAAAGCAATCACCATGGATACCAAATACAAAACACATTACTGGAAACTCTTCAAGAGAAAAGGAGAGCACACAGCCAGACGAAGCACTGCTAGAAAGATGTTAACAGATGTCTGGTACATGCTCACCTATGAAGAACCCTACAGACCATAAATTGCAGTCCTTCATGAGGGACAGGGATCCCCCCCAAATGTTACTAGGAGATGAGTTAACAGCTTCAGCTGTTAAGGAATCCTCAACATCGTGACTGGGGGGTCCCTAACCACTAACCATCATAGGCCTGTGAGCCTCGAGAGATGTCTGTTGGTCATTCCCTGTCCCATACTGGTGTGAAGTGACACCTTAAAAATGTGAGGTGAACTATGTAACCAAAAAAAATGTAAACTCCGGACGTGCATCTTTAAGATCCTTGGGGTAAACACTTAAAAGGCAGGGCTGCATAATACAGCCTGCCCAAACCCCCATGAGGAGAAGCTTACCCTTCTCCTCAAAAAAATACTACAAGTTCAGACAGACCCCCAGTTCGAAAGGGGCTCCCCCGACTGCACGGAAAAGGTTCTAAGAGATGTAACATATTGACCTCCAAAGACGTGACAACCCCCTTCTGACGGGGTTCAAACTGCTGGGTGTTCATCTTTTTCACAGTTGACAAGGTAGTATGTTGTTATTAACTGTTTGATTGAAAGATTTATATGACTCAAATCAAGGTCTCAAAAGAGTCGTTACCGCCTATCGTAACGCTCTTTCCAAGTCCTTTAGGTCAAAACACAGACAGTCTTTAGATTTCTCTGAAAAAGATTGTGCAAAGATCGCAAAGTGTTCCTTTCTCTCTTGATTGTGCCATTTGAGATGTCTAGATTTTTCCTTCAATTGAGAAAGAACGTTTTCAGCAATTACCTTATCCTTCCATTTGCATTCTGCAAATAGTATGTCTTTTCTCTTTTCATTTACTGCCACTATATCTATTTCTTTGTCCTTGTGCCACCACGTGCCTATTCTTGTACCAGGTTCTTCAAAAAGCGTTATAGTTAAATTCCTTAAGAGCATCTTACAAACATCTTCAAAAATTCTTCCCATATATACAGAGTATTCTCTCTCCAAGACCATCAACACTGTGTTGACATCCTCTTCTATCTCCTCCTTATAAGGATAAACATATTTTAGCCAGAATTTGAAATAGTTGTCGTTTAATCTATAAAGGAAGTTTCTCGGTTTGGGTGGCTGAGTTATTGGGTATTCCTTTTTCACAAAGCCGAGATTCATCAATGTTGATAGATATTTGTTTATGTTTGTGATGTCAATCTGAGACTTAGAAGCTATCTCACTCAGTTTTGTGGCGCCGTCATCTATTGCTTTCATTATATTAAAGTACGTATTCACCTCTCTCAGTTTCTCTCTCAGCAAGATTTCTGCCTCTTCATAGAGGATGCTGGCCTTGTTCAAGAAGGTGTTCTCTATGTTCTTGTTGAAGGCTTGTGTGTCTTTAAACTCCTTCAAATAAAAAGGAATTCCTCCTACTGCGCCGTACACCCTGAACACATCTTTGACATCATAGTGAGGAAGAAAATCCCTCACATGCTTGAGGTTTAAAGGTAGAATTTTGAGCTGGCCTGTTCTTCTTCCGTAAAGCGGAGATTTGTATGCAAGTATTTTGTGCTCCATTACTGCTACTGAGGATCCCAGCAAAATCAGAAACACATTGTACTTTTTTAGCAATTCATCCCACAGATACTGGAACTCGGAAACAATAGGCTTGTGTTTTGAAACCCAAAACGGAAACTCATCTATTATGAATATGAATTTTTTCCTTAAATCGATTTTTTCGAGTATTTGCTTGAATAGACCTTCGAATTCTCTTGTTTTTTCGAGATATATGTTGAATTTTTCTGCGAATTTCTTATTATAACGTTCTATCTCTAGTTCTATAGGTTCTTCCCTTGCAAGAAAGTAGAAATGCTCTTTGGTTGAAGCGAATTTCTTTACCAGCTCTGTTTTGCCGATTCTTCTCCTTCCATAAATTATGAAGAACTCAGGATCGGATGATTCGTACCTCTTTTCCAGTGCATTCAGTTCGGGTTTTCTATTTATAAATCTTAGTAACATATTACTTAGTAACACGTTACTATACATAAAGGTTTTGGTTGGAAGGGTTTCAGAAATGTTTATAACAATTTCCATGTTACACGTGTAACAAAAGAGAAACCCCAAAGACTGGACAACTCCCTAACTGAAAGGTTGACATGATTCAGATGGAAGGGTTCCTCTGGTAAATTTTTATCAAAAATTAACTAGAATTTTAAAAAGCTTGTCTTATCTCTTTAAAACAACATTCTTAGACTTTCTAGATTCAAGTGCTCAGTAATTAAGGGCCCTAAGGATGCAATGAGCCCGATCATGGCAAGAGTTATAAGGTTGCAGAGCTGTAACAAAGCAGTGGTTCTATGACAGGAAAAAGCGAAGTTAGGATTACAGTTTTGAAAAAGTTAAATTCAAAAGAGATATTTGGTGACAGCCCTCCTCTGGGAGAGAATGTAAAAGCTTGCCCCGTATATGAGGTAGGTCAAGAGTTTATTGTTGGTGAAGATGGTGAGATGCCGGAAGGATTCTGTCATTGGGCTTGGAACGACCTGTACAAGATAATCACGGCATTGAGGTACGGCGCAACCTGGGAACCGGAAACAGAAGAGAAAGGGGCTACTGTGCACTGTTGTACTGATGGACTAAGACCAGTCATATTCAAACTCGAGCGCGTTTAGCAAAGTCCTTCAGAAGTGAAATCATATATGGATTGGAATCTCCACTTGAGGAGGAAAGTGTCCTGTGAAGAGGAAAAGGCAATGAAACAGTATGAAAGTGTTTTTATGTGTTCTTCTGTACTCTAGAGGTTCAACTTTTCTTCCTACAACCTTCACTATCTGAGCATCATGAAATGAGAGTGTCCTGTCTATTAAGTCATCAAGAATCTCAGGAGAAAATCTCACAAAAAAAATATATATTGGAAGGAGGGCATATGTAATAATCCTCAAGGAGTGATTAAGAATTTTGTCCCAAAGCCGGTTCCAAGAAATATCGTAAGTGTTTAGTTTTTTGAAGTGAGGCATAGAAAATCAATCTTGTTAAATGGACGAATATAATACCTGTATCATGCAATTTAGGATCAATATTCCACGATTCCTACAGTTATTCAACACCAGATAACAAGTGCATTAACATGGGGCCAACTCGATTTACAGTTTTCTGATGTAGTCTGTGTCATGAAGGATACTCCTACCAGTTTACTACTTCTTCTCCTTGACAACCAACTTCGACCACTTGGCAGCACGCTCCAGTTCTCCCTCTTCGAGGGGGCCTTCTGTGCCCTTGACGATGAAACCTTCAGGAGGCAAAACGAGATTACCACCTTTTTTTTCTAAGATGTCAGCGATTTTTTTCGCAGCGAACCCAAAGATTTTGACCCATCTTTTGGAGAGTCTTGTATCGAACGCAGCTACATTAATACCATTAACAGTAGACTCCGGAATTTTCTTGATGAAATCCTGAATCGCTGATGTCGGTCTTCCTCCGTGAGTCGGAGAACCCACAATGAGCAGGTCACATGGTTTCAATTCTGAAGAATTCACTGCTCCCACACGGAGCACTTCAGCCTCACCAGAAATTGCATCACCGATAGCTTTAGCAATTTTCTCCGTGTTCCCGTGCAAAGAATCATAAACAACTAGAGCCTTCATTGGAAACACCTTCTGGTTTTTTTTGCTGAAATCGTCTTGTTCTTTTTGAATTTTTTGTCCTTCTTTTTTTCTTGTTTGGTGATTACACCTTCCTGATTGCTAGTACTGATTCTTTCCATAGATATATTCAAGACCTTATCAGTTTTAAATATTTTCTCTTGATTTCATGAAGCATCTTTTAGCAATTTAAGACGATCTTCCTGCTTCCGAGAGAATTGGAAAATCGTACAGCAACGGAAAATCTGGGGAGTAGCAAAACGTTATAAAAACACAATCGCTAAAGTCAAAATTGGTGATCAATTATTATTTTACTTAGTTGGAGAAACTGTTACCGGAAAGCATCGAGATCCCGCTATCAGTGGTGAAGCGAAAGCGGCTTCTCAAGTATTAAGTTATCAAAGGTCTCGGGAGAAAATCTCACGTGATAGGTCCTTTCCTCTCTCTTTAGTGTTTTTCCACATGATCTGCACCTATTCAAAGATTTGTCAAGTTTTTTTGTCATTTTCTCAAGGTTTTTGTGATAAAAGCCAAGATTGTTACACGTGTAACAAAAGTGAGGCAATCACCAACACTTTTGCAACCCCCTTAGAGATAAAAGGTTATATACGTGGTAAGAGATATTTATCAAACTTCATTGAAAAGGTGATGAAATGACACTGGACATAATAACTACAGCTGGAAGGCTGCTTTTGCTGGAAGATTCTGATTTCGATATATCTACAGGACTTCTTGTAAAATATAATGAATATCATGTTTTTGTGGTCCATAATCCAGACAGATGGGTAGTAAACGGCCATATAAAAGAAGCTGCAGTAGTGGGAGTTGGAGGCAAACTGGAACCAGGTGAAACAGTACTGGATTGTGTAAAAAGAGAATGTAAAGAAGAAATTAATACTGATGTGAGAATTTCAGACTCAGAAGTAACGTATGTGGTTACTGATGAGTATATTAACAAATTCACGTTAGGGGGAGCAGAAAAGCCGCGACCGTATTACATCATAGAACTGAAAGGGAGAGAACCAGGTAGAAAACCGTATATTGTGGTCTTCAGTTATAAAGGTGAAATCTATGAGGAACCAAACCCAGGTGATGTGAGTGCTATACTTTTGGCTAGAGAGAGTGCCTTGCACCATTTGATGTGTGGACCAACAACTGTGAAATTTATGAAGGAACAGCCAGTTAAATTCATTGAAAGAATACATTTGCCAGATGATTTACATTTAATACCGTGTGGGACTCTTTTGACATATTTGAAGTTAAAGTATTGGCACAAAAAATGATATAATTTTATATTAACAGAGATCATCAAATCTGTGGGTATTGATGTTGTTACACGTGTAACATCTGCAAGACGATCACCTGACAATTTTACAGCTTTTGTGAAGGATCACTTCTCAAATACTCTCCTATAAGCATTCAAATTTATGGTATTTTTTGAGGAAAAGGACATGTAATAAAAAGTATAAAGGATTTAGAAGGGAGAAAGGGTCACTTTAGAGTAAACCCTAACCATATTCAGAGAAAATCTGTGATTATCAAATAGGTTTTAAGAATAAGGTTTTTATAGCAATGCTCTACAACTTCTGCGAGGTGTTAAAAATGCACTACGAAAGTGTTTACAATGAGGTTTACGAAATCGTAAAACCCAAGTACAGACTCTTCACAGCTGGACCAGTTGCCTGTTTTCCAGAAGTCCTCAAGATAATGAATGTACAAATGTTCAGTCACCGGTCGAAAGAGTGCAAAGAAATTCACATGGACACGGTTGAACGGTTAAAGCAGTTTTTAGATGTTAAGAAAGGTGAAGTATTACTCTTTCCAAATTCTGGGACTGGTATCATGGAAGCGAGCATACGCAACGGTGTGCCCCGGGGTGAAAAAGTGCTGGTAGCTGTGATTGGAGCCTTTGGAGATAGGTTCAAACAAGTGGTAGAATCGAATGGAAGAGAAGCTGTATCACTAGAATACGAGCCTGGAAAGGCGGTTCACCCAGAAGATTTAGATGCTGCATTGCAAGAACATCCAGAAGTTACAGCTGTGACAATAACCCATAACGAGACCTCAACTGGTGTCTTGAACCCGCTTTCAGAGCTGGCAAAGGTAGTAAAAGAACACGGAAAACTCCTCTTCGTGGATGCTGTAAGTGCTATGGGTGGAACAGATATACAAGCTAACCTGTGGGGCATTGACGTTGTCTTTGCAAGCTCTCAGAAAGCATTCGGCGTACCACCGGGGGTAGCAGTAGGTGTATTCAGCGAGGAGTTTCTTAAAACAGCTCAGAGTATAAAGGAGAAGGGCTGGTACTTTGATGTCCTCAAATATGTCAAATTCCAGAACGAAAAACAAGGAACTCCCTCTACTCCACCAATACCCCAGGTTCTCGGATTAAACCTCATTTTGAGGATTATAGAACAGATGGGTGGGAAAGAAAAATGGCTGAACATGTATAAACAGAGATCAGAAATGATACAGAATGGTGTCAAAGAAATGGGACTCGGAACACTTGCAGAAAAAGGTTATGAAAGCCCAACTATTGCTGCTGTACTGACACCGGAAGGTGTAACCGGAACCCAGGTGTATGAAGCAATGCGGGAGAGGAATTTTGAGCTGGCAAAGGGATATGGTGCGGTAAAAGAGAAAACCTTCAGAATCGGCAACATGGGGCATATTCCTCTTGAGGATATCCAGGAAATGCTCGAAAATTTAGGTGAGGTGATTCATAGTTTGAAATAGCTTTTTAGTTTCCTAATCAACAATAAAACTTTATATTCATCTAATACTTACTCCCGATAGAAAATAGGAGGAACAAATACACCAAATTGCTTGATACCAC
>JGI2171J19970_10000361_pt1 | contig 23448 bp, 24 predicted proteins | sample DeeMarSWOR324_28_FD_19970 | JGI IMG/M metagenome (IMG submission 19970) | reverse complement strand
TTGTTTGAACGCTGAATACCTTGTTCAATATTCTTGATCATTTCGCGCCCGTTGTCATCCATTTTATGCGCATTTTTTTTCTTTAAATAGTACGTTGCATTAACGATGCCTTGTAAAGGATTTCGCAAGTCATGTCCAACCATGGCTGCCAGTTCTCCTATCGCTGCCAGTCTCTCCGCTTTTACAAGTTGCTGTTGCGAAAAGCGTAGTTTTTCTTTTGTCTTCTCTAACTCTTGTCTAAGAGCGAATATCGAAGAAAAGCCTCCTTCAGGATTGAGTTTTGTAGTCAAGAAAACGAAACCGATGAAAAAGTAAGCCATAGCAGACGCAAAAATGTTGAATTCGGCAGACAAACCGTAGCCAATGCCAATGCCACCTAAAGCAAAGCAAAATACAGCAAATAAGAGCATAATGTCCGAAACGCGTCTCTTTTTAAGTATAATACGCGCTAAAAGAATAAACAAGAATATCGAGATTATCGAAGTAAAAAACAAGTTCAAAACACCTGTCGGAAATGGAGCATTCAACAAAAAGATTGCCCCTATCATAACCACAAGAAACGTTTTAAATAGCGTTCCAAAGTTCTTGACATTGAATTGGTTGGAAATAGCTGCTAGAAGCATGGCAAACACTGAGGGAATAGAAGCCCATTCCGGTGAAAGCAGTATTACTGATGTGCTCTCAGATAAGAATGTTATAGAGTTTACATAGCCAAAACCGGCAAAAGAGAAAGCTAGCGCGAACATTAGCTTGCGCTTATCCCGATCTTTATAGTACATAAAACCAAAATATGTTGCCAAGCTCTCTACAACAATAATCAGAGCAATCCATGAAATTGATGCAACAAGTTCATCCAATCTTCAACACTCTGTTCTGTTGATAATCCGACCTAACGTTATAAGTAAATTGCGAATTTCCAATCGTTACTAAAAATCATTGCAACTACTTCTCGGTAAGGCCAAAATATGTAGAACATAAAGAAGTGCTGTCTTCATTTCGGCTTCAAAATCTAAGCTCAAAACACGAGCAAAATTATGGCGCCGGGAATGGGATTCGAACCCATGCGGACCAGAAGGTCCACGGGCTCTCAAGGCCCGCGCGTTATCCACTCTGCCATCCCGGCTCCGCAGTGTAATTGGGTTTCCTGTTTATTTCTGTTTTCTGTTTCTGAATGGCGGGGCTCAGAAAAGGTAATTAAGAGCTAAGCCTTAATTGGCGTTTTTATGGGAAAAAACGTAACCGTGTCCATGAGCTTGGAATTGTTGGAGACGATTTTCGAAGGCGCAAAGCGGCTTTATCCGAGGGAGACGATTTTGCTTCTCCGCGGCAAAAAAAGCAAAGACGCAATCCGCGTTCTCGAGCTTGTGGTTCCGCCTCTGGCGACGTACGGGCGCAGTTTCGCCAATGTTCCGCTTCACATGTTGCCCATGGACTTTTCCATTGTGGGTACTGTTCATTCACATCCTTCTGGCAATTTAGCGCCGTCGGATGTGGATTTCAACCATTTCTTCGGTCGGGTCCTCATGATTGTGGGGTTTCCCTTCGCTGGCGCGGAGAACGTTGCGGTTTACAACTCGAATGGAGAAAAGCTGCGGTTGCAGATAACTAAGGATTAAGCAGGCGTGCGCTGTGTTAGCTTTGCTGGGCGCTTGACGATTTGTATGCTTCGATGAATTCCATGGCGAATTTGTTCGCGTTTTTTTCTGTGCCCTTGTGTTTTTTGTCTACTGATGTGCGTAGGTGATGGTAGAACTCGTGCAAAATAACGAAGGGGTTTCCCATGACGTCGCTGCTGAGCAACGAAATAGTTTCGTCTTTGGGCGTGTAACAGCCAGAAATGTTTGTCTTGCGGCCTTTGGGCAAGCCTATTTTCAGTTTCGGCGTGTTTACTTTGTAGTTCTTTGCAAGGAGCGCCAAGGCTTCTTCTGCTTTCCCGTTCAGAATGAGCCAGACGACCAGTGGTTTGAAGTTGGCTTGCAACGCGTGTGTTCCCGCAACAGATGAAATGTGCGTCTAATTAAAAGTGTTCGGGTTCTTCATGCGTTAGATGGCGCTGGCAACCACGATTAGGTTGTTCAAGACTGCGATTAGAAGGAACACCGTGGCTGCTATGTATGCGCTTCTGAGAATTATGCGCGTGCATCGGAAGGAACGGCTGTCCTTGTCTTGTGCCCTTAGCAGTGTTTTCTCTGCCTTATAGAACAGTAAGCCTACGATTATGGTTGTGGAGAGTTTTATGGCTGTGAACGCTGGCAAACTTGTTCTGGTTATTTCGGCGAGGAACGGGTTGCCCTCAACGGCTCCGAAGTAAACTATTCCGATAATTGTGGTTAACCAATCCATGGAACCCATCAGAATAAACGATAAGCAAGGAACTGCCCTGATTCTGAGTATGCTTGCCTCCTCCCTTCCCTTCTCAACTGTACTGTATTGCGCTGTTCGGATTTAAGTATTGAACTGCGACTCATGATATATTTCGCAAATCGAACTAAACAAGAAAACCGCGCTTGCTTTGGCTTAGGCTGCGACGGCGTTCAAAAACCCATAAATATTTCGAGCACCGAAAACATTTAAGCACAGGCTGAAAAAAGGGCCGGTAGTCTAGCTCGGTTAGGACATCTGCTTGACGTGCAGAAGGTCACCGGTTCAAATCCGGTCCGGCCCACCACACTTAGACCCGAGACATTTCTCATCCAAGTCGTTAGCGTAGAAAGCGAAAGGGAACAAGCATTCCCTTTGTTTAGTGTTTGCGTTTCTTGAAGTAGAACAGCAGACCAGCACCGACTACCACGGCAATAATTAGTGATACTATTACTGCGGCTTCAATCGTTGATGCTGACAAAGACGTGGGCGTTGGTATAGGTGTTGGTAACGGAGCCTGAGAAGGCAAAGGCAAAAAGGCTTCTGTCTTAATCAGGTAAATTTTGCCCGTGCGAGGATTATCAAAATAATCGTGTCCGACACCTAATGCAGCAAGTGCCCCATCGGATGTTTCAATCACAGAATATAATCCAAGAGACCTAGTTCCATCAAGACCAGTATAGTTAAGATTTTTTACCCATTGTGTGTTGTTGTTAGAGTCGGTTTTATAAATGTCTCCACCCCTCCAATAAACGAATCCGCCATCGCTGGTTCGAATCCTTGCAGAAGAAATTCCCAAGTCTGGTACGCTTGAAAAGTTTGCTACCCACTGTATGTTTCCTTGAGAGTCCATTTTGATGAGGGTAGGGGTGTATTGATAGGTTACGCCGACCGTCCATTGTCCTGCTATTTCGTATCCTTCATCGTTCGTTTGGATAATGGTTGATGCTAATAAGTATTCCCTCACTTGTCCACCGAATTGACTTCCAGAATCGATAGTCTTGTTCCATTGCATATTTCCTGAAGAGCCAACCTTGTAAACGGTTGATGGGTGAAACCCTATTGAGTGAGTCCAACCCAAATCCATGAAGATGTATCCGCCATCGCTTGTTTGAATCAGGTTGGATGCTGATTGGGCGATACCAATATAGCCTTTCATAGCGTATTCCTTTTGCCATTCAATGGAAGGAGCCGAAACGGGTGCATTGATGGAGGTTTGAGAGAATACAATCGGTAGCAATTCAACGCAAAGCAAAATGGAGGCAGTAAGAACAAGAGTTACCTTTTTACTCATGCTGTTTCCATGATAAATAAGGCATTTCCGTGATTAAAGCGTTCTTGTAAAGATTTCTTGTGTCAAGTTTTCTTGACTAAGAACCCGCAGTTCACTCTGCGCTTCAAGCTATATATAAGGGGGCTATAGTCTTTCCCGAGCATAGCAGATTAAAAGAATCAAGGTTTCTTGAGCTAAAAGTTGTTTGCAGCTATTCTGCTGGTTTTTGCTTTCTCTATGATTTGCTTAAGCGTTTCCTTCTGAACCCCTGTTTTTCTGGCAAGCGTTGACGGTTTTTCTTCGAATAGTTGCGTCATGAGTACTATTCCTGAATTGACTAGTTTTGTTTTCGTTTCGCGCTTCAAGTCTCTAAGACAGCTTAGTGGATACAAGTTTTTTTCTTCAATCATGTTTTGTAAACTAAGGTTAGCTGGTGAACTCCATCCGATTTGGAGGATGTTCCTGCATTTGCCGTAGCGTCTTGCGTGCTCTGAGTATCTGGTGTTAGTGACTATCATTGCTCTGTCAATTTTCAAGTTGCTTTTGCCAAGCGCAAAGCTTTCAGTGACATCCTCCAGAATGGCTCGGGCTATTCGGCTTTCATCCAGCCCTGTTGGAGTGTGATAATTTATGTGATGTTTTGCTTCAACAAAATATGTTACGCCATCTTTTCTTGCGATGGCATCAACTTCATGTTTCACACATTTTCCTGTTACAAGCCTGTTAGGAGTCACCTCAAATCCGTTGTGCGCCAGTAAAATCTGGACAAAGTTTTCGAATTCTGGCTTTGAGTCCATCAAGCTTAAACCTTTTCGCAGATCAAGAAGATGCCTGATTGCGGGCTTGTATTTGCGTAGCAGCCTAAACGTCATCTGAAGGACCTTGCTGGTTGGTATTCCGTCATACAATCTTTTTTCGACTTTTTCTGCAACCTCATCGGCAATTTTCCTGCTTGCACCCATCCTCAAACAAGTTTTAACGACTTTCTCTCTATCAAACAACTGCCTAGTGCCATCCGCCTTTGTTACAAAAACGCCCAACGCTCACACCACCCAACCGTCACCTACCTGTTAAATATATAATTAAATATGTTTTCCGCAAACAGCAAAGATTTCTGGACTAAAGAAGCCATCAACTGAAGTTTTCTTGACAAAGGACCTGAAATTCAACCTACGTTTCATCCTTTAAATAAGGGGTATAGTCTTTTCCGAGCAGCTAGCCAGCGCTAGTCTAAGCAACAGTTGACTCTATATATAGAGGGGGTATAAGTCAAAAATCGCACAACAGTCTTGGGCTCCAAAAGCTCTTGAACCTCGTTACTAACCTTACGTCTTCACTTGCACCAGCAATCCAACATTCGCCAACCCAAGCAGACCCCAAGCCATACAAAAAGCAGTCACATGCCCTTAAACCAGCCAATGGAATATTCCGCCTACATACGCCAATTACACTTCGTACCTTAATTTTTTGTTCAACCGCCAAGCGCCTTACTTTTTCTTCTCTTTGATTTTCCCTTTGAAGCGTCTGATGTTTTCCTCACAGATGCCCCTTTTCCACTTACATACGCCGTCAATAATCTCGCCAAGGTAGTACTCGAACTCTTCCTTCGTCAAGTCGCTGGAGCACTCCACTTTATACACGATTTCTCCTTTCTCTCTGCTTGCAGTTATCGCAACCAAGACGTTATCATGACTCATGACCACAACCTCCGTGCTTACTTTAGGCAATTTTACATTTAAAGCTGTTCTACATTAGCTCATGAATGTGCGCGCAAGGACCGAAAAACACGAGTTATGTTTGAGGCGCTTATTCATCGAGTCTTAACTAATTTCAAAAGGCCATAGGTGTCTTTTGCGTATTAAACTACATGACTTGCTTTTTCTCTGTGTTATCTGAGAGTCTTTTAGTACTTCAAAGTGAGATAGAGCAAAACTCCTAACGCAAGTGAAGTGAACAAATCGGGCAACATTGCAAACGGTCCGAGACCATACAGGTGAAAACCGAAGACGTATATTATAATTGGATTGGAGACAAGGGTATAGAGAAGCAAAACCAACGCAAACACTATCAACCCGATAACAAATTCAGATCTAGTCTTTCTATACAAACTAACGTAAGTTCCCAACAGGAAAATCACAAGCGTTATGTTTATTGAGGAAATAACAGTTTTAGCTGTGTAAAAAAACTCTAAATCTTCTATAAACCTAATTCTATCTGGTGGAGGTGGAAAAGATCTGGGTTCCAGAATAGGGGTTCTGGGTTCAACTGTGGTCGCCCATAATGCCGCGAGCAGACCCACAGCTATTATCAGAAAGATGGTTAACCCAATTTTTATCCTGTTGCTCATATACGGTTTCATCTATATTACTTCCTTTTTTCTTTTTTCCAAATTTTGTTCACAATTTCCTCAAACACAGCATAATTATCCTCTAAAAGGGCAGAAAGAAAATAGGTGGTGCCATAACCTTCTCCTGCAGAAGTGATGAGCCTGTTTTTCTCCAGAACTTTAAGATGATGCCTTATTGTTCTATAATCCATCTTAAGCAGTGTAGCCAACTGATTCGCGTTTTGCGGCGTTTCCTTTAATGTTTCGATTATTTTGGCTCGAGTCATGCCACCTCTCGTGCCAGCAATCAGCCATCCAAGCAGATACTTCAAAGGACGCCCGCTAGCAGACATCATACCGCCCGCATGTACCGAGGAGTTTTGATTAAACTATTTGCGCTTTGGTAATAAACATGTTTCCCAATTCCATTTAGCCAAATCCAGCGAATATGGCTAGATTGGGAACATAATTGGGTATAATTCTGAAAAATCATTTAATAACCAATTGAGCAAGCTGAAATCGGACGAAATGGAGGTGAATGAGCATCAATAGAAAAATCGTGGGCTTAACCTTGCTAACACTTGTTGCTTTAGCAGCGGTTATGGGAGGCTTACTATTAACAACACAAGCAACTGATACAAACAGCACGACAGAAAAGACTACTGAGAATACAACGACGGTTACTACAGACGACAGTTGCAACGTTGTTCCAAACTGGAACATTGGTGGAATGGGCTTTGGAGAACCAGAATTCGGAGGAGGATCAGGTCATAGACACAGAGGAGGGTTCGGCGGCTTTGGACCAGGCTGTATCCCTGTTGAAGTTAGCGCGGAATTCGAGGAGAAAGTAACCAACATAGCGAAAAGCGACACGGACGTACAACAACTACTTGACGAGGGTTACAACGTTACAAGAGTAATGCCTATTGTTAAAACCATAATCGATGGAGACGGCAATGTTGTGACAAAAGCGACTAATGCCACCGTAATGCTTGAAAAGGATACTACAGGACGCGCCATTGTATCAGTGGATCTGGAACAAGAACAAGTGATACAAATAATAATCCTAACGAGAACGGTGATCAATAAGCCTTGAAAACAACAAATGGAAGATTGCAGAACCGTCGACCTTATGCCTCAGGAGCAACAAAAAAATTGACTACGACTTCCCATTTTTCCTCACTTTTCAGCTTAAACTAGTTTTGTGTTAAAAGAAAAGTAGACTCGAAATTTCTGAAAACTGAAGAGCCCATTTGTGCCCTCCGCTGTAGATGTGGGACGGCCTTGGGTATAATTCTGAAAAACCCTTTAATATTCTTGCTTGCGCAGCAAGATACGACAACCAGAAAGGGAGATGAAAACAACGGATAGAAGCAAAGTCACAAACTTGCGAACCAAGGATCTAGTCCGAGTAAGAGCACAAACCCTCTCGCTATCTTTTCATTCTCTCTTTTTGGCTGTCTTTTTTGGTTCTGTTTTGAAAGGTGAGTTAGTTGGGTGTCGTAACAAGAGCAGTTAGAAACATTTCGAGACGTAAAGTAAGAGCTTTGTTAGTAATTATCGCATTAGGATTTTGCATGGCAATTATGATCTCCATTCCCGCAGGCATCACCGCAAATCAGGCATCAACAGAGACCCTAACCCAGAACCTCAGCAACACAATCACTCAAACAGAAGCAACAATCAACCAAACATTAACACAAATAGAGTGCACTCTTTCTCCAAGTATGGAGGGGTTCGGTTTTGCACCTCCCGATAGGGGGGATTTCAATTTTGTGCCTCCTAATGGAGATTCTGGATTCACGCCTGGACAGTTCGGTGGTGGTTTTGTGCCTGGGCGGTTTGGCGGCGGCCCATTCGGCGGTGGGGGAACTACCGCCATGAATGAAACCCTCTACGATGACATTAGCTCAATTGACGGTGTTGCCGCTGTTGCGCCGAGCCTGCAAGCGTCGGAAGGAACAGAGCAGACCATGGAAATGTTTGGGCAGAGTTTCACACGTCTTGTCCCAGATTACGTAATCAAAGGTATTCCATTGACTTCCGACATCATCGGCAAATATCCGATTTTGCCAACGAATATTACTGCTGGAAGAAACCTGCAAGCAGGAGACAGCGGAGTTGTGCTTCTAAGCGAAAACAACACAGCATTCTTCGGAGTTGGAGTAGGTGATACAATTGACGTTTTGAATCAATCTTTCCAGGTGATAGGTATCTACGGGGCATCTGGCGTTGAGGATGCTATGACGCTCTACATGAACCTTTCTGACGCTCAGTCGGTGACTAACAATACTGGCTATATAACCAGTATCACCGTGTTCGCCGCTAGCAGTAATGTGGTCACTGAAGTAGCTAACGCCATAAGTTCCTTGCATCCCGAGCTTTCAATAGTTACTGGTCAACAGCGCCTAAACCAACTAGAGACTCTGCGGGATACCTATGAAATCCAGCTTGAAAGTGCTGAGACGTCCCTTGCTCAAACACAGGCTATTGCGGTTCAGGAAATAGTTATTGCAGTTACGGCTACGAGCCTGATAGTCTTGTTCGTGATGCTATATACCGTGCGTGAAAGAACAAAAGAAATCGGCACACTTAAGGCGATAGGTTTCAGCAATTTGAATATTATGAGCCAGTTTATGCTTGAAGGAGTAATACTGAGCTTGATAGCAGGAGTGGTTGGCGTAGCGATAGGTGTTGTCGCTGCACCCGCCTTGTCAGGATTATTGCTTCCTGCTGTAAACGTTGGGTTCAGAGATGCTTTTGCACGTGCAACTGGCACGGTATCATCAGTATCAGGAATTATAACGCCTGAACTAGTATTCATCGCGCTTGGGGGAGCTGTACTCTTGGGCGCTTTGGGCACGTTGTATCCTGCTTGGAGAGCATCCAGAACCAGTCCCATGGAGGCATTGAGATATGAGTAGTGTGGCATTGAAAACGGAAAAATTGGACAAGGTCTATAAACTTGGGGGGCGCCAAGTTCGCGCTCTCTCAGAGGTTAATCTTGAGATTGAGAAAGGCGATTTCGTTTCGATTATGGGTCCTTCTGGCTCTGGAAAAACTACGTTGCTGAACGTACTCGGCTGTCTCGACAAACCCACTCAAGGCAAAGTTATCTTAGACGGCGTAGACATAACAGATGTGCCAGAGAAAAACCTCCACAAGACACGAAAGCATAAGATAGGTTTTGTATTTCAGACTTTCAATCTGATGCCTTGGTTGAATGCAGTGGAAAATGTGGAACTTCCAATGGAAGGCACAGGAAAAACAAAGGACGAAATAAGAAAACGAGCTATCGAACTGCTAGAAACGGTAGGACTCTCAGAAAGGAAAGAACACAGACCCCAAAAATTAAGTGCAGGAGAACAACAGCGAGTGGCGATTGCACGAGCTTTGGCAAATAATCCGGCAATAGTTTTGGCAGATGAAGTCACAGGCAATTTGGATGGAAAAACCAAACTCGAAATCATCAAACTACTGGGAAAATTAAACACCGAGCAAGGAACTACAATCGTCATAGTTACCCATGACAGCCAAGTGGCGTCCATGGCAAACAGAATGCTATTCCTCTCTGACGGAAAAATTTTGGCGAAAGAAAAACAAGGAACACACCAAAATAAGTAAGCGCTGGAGGAGAGCAAAGGTGACAATTCACAATAGCCAAGTAGCGGCTCAAACTGAGCTATTGTCCTTCTTGCAAGAAAAGACTATAAAACACTATGGTGGATAGAATTGGAGACCGACCAAAAACTTAAGACACGCCGCTTCTCGACGACTCTCATTGTAATTATTATCGTAGTTAGCCTGATAGCTGGAGGACTTTTAGGTTATTCTATAAGTAACTTGATTATTTCAGGAAGTATAAACGACCTACAAGAGCAAGTCTCGGCACTTCAAGGACAGGTGTCAAATCTCCAATCCACGCCGAATGCAGCAAACCAAAATAGCACTTATATCATGGGAGAAAATGCTTCGCTTGCCCCGCTGTATGCGGAAGTTAAAGACTCAGTCGTCGTAATCCGAGGATTGACAGTGCAATATGACATTTTCCGTCGCCCCTACTATTCACAGGTGCAAGGTTCAGGTTTCGTCTACAACTTTGCGGGGCAGATGGTTGTCATCACGAACTATCACATGGTCCAAAGCGTGCTCAACATCACCGTAACTTTCATAAACGGAAACGGATACGAAGCCACAGTTCTCGGTTCAGACCCTTACGCTGACCTGGCAGTTCTTTCGACGAATGCAGCACAAAGCGAATACAAACCTCTTGAAATCGTGAGTTCATCAACATTAGAGGTTGGTGATCCAGTGATAGCTGTCGGCGGTCCTTATGGATTAGCGGGGTCAATGACTACAGGCATAGTGAGCGCACTGGGCAGAACAATAACTGAAGAAATGGCGGGTGGTTATCCAATAGCGAACGTTATACAAATGAGCGCTCCTATAAATCCCGGCAACTCTGGGGGGCCGCTTCTGAACTATCAAGGTCAAGTTGTCGGCATAACCACCGCCATCGTAAGCGACTCCCAAGGGCTAGGCTTCGCAATCCCTTCTAGTACAGTTTTGCGTGAGATTGAATCCTTGGTGACGGAGGGTTCTTACAATAAGCATTCGTGGCTAGGCGCATCGGGAATAGATATGACTTATGAAATCGCAAAGGTGATGAACGTGGACGTAACCTATGGATGGCTAATTGCACAGGTTACAAGCGGTGGACCCGCTGCTCAAGCAAACCTGCGAGGAGGAACGCAGCAAGTCACAGTTGCCGGGCAATCTGTCACGATCGGAGGCGACATAATAATAGCATTAAACGGAATAAGAATCACGGGCATAGATGATCTTTCGACTTTTCTGGAAGAGCGTACCTTGCCAGATGAGACAATCAATGTGACAATAGTTAGAGACGGCCAACCTATAACGCTGACGCTTAAGTTGGATGCACGGCCGCCGTTGACCTAGCTTGATAGTCTTTTTAAATCAACTTTAATAGTGCTTGCACCAAAACAGATAAAAACTCGCTCAGTATCCATGAAAGCGAACGTGAGGACCGCGTATGCCGGCTGAAATCTTGGATGTGGAAAAATTTGTGGCAATGAGCGCCCGCGCCAAATACTGCGCAGTTAAAAGGCTTAAGGAATCTGTGAAACTAAAGCTTCGCACGCCAAGCAAGCTCTACACTTTGAAAGTGGAACCTCTAAAGGCAGAGGAAATAATCAAAAAGCTCAAATGCGAAATCCAAGAGCTCTAAACTTGTTTTCTCTAGTGCTCGGAGCAGTCTATAGCCCCCTTATATAAAGGAACTTTGAATAGTTCTGAGAGAAGGGGCAGATCTGTAATGTTTTTTAGGGAGAATGCACGTGTTTATTTGTGGTTTTTATGGTGCGTTTGAAGTGTAAGAAACGTGGCAACGTTTTTGAGCGAGACCTCAGGGCGGGACTGGTTTTGGGGCCACATCTTGGTCCGTACAAGCATTTGACGTGTCCTGCGTGCGGAAAAGGCGGCTGGTTCAACATTTACTCCTCAGTTAAGGACCCAGTGACTTGGCCGCCTCAAGAGAAGAAGGAAGCTGAGCCTGAACAGCTTTCTGAGGAAGAGTTGGAGAAGAAGCGAATAGAAGAATCAAAGTACGAAAGCACCTGAGTTGAAGTGTCTTGATTGAAACAGAGAATCTTACCAGAAAATTCGGAGACCTAACCGCCGTAGAAAACCTCACGTTGAAAGTTGATGAGGGTGAAGTGTTCGGGTTCCTAGGACCTAACGCGGCGGGAAAAACCACTACCGTGCGAATGCTTTGCTGCTTGATTTCGAAAACCAGCGGGAAAGCCCGAATCGGCGATTTTGAGATTGATCGTGAAGCGGACTGCTTGGCGATAAGGAAGATGGTCGGATTGCTTCCTGAGAACGTAGGCTTATATGAAACCCTCAGCGCTTACAAGAATCTAGACTTCTACGGCAGGCTCTACGAAGTCCCCGATCAGAAGCGGCAGGGAAACATAGAGCACCTGCTCAAGCTCTTAGGCATCTGGGACCGCAGGGAGGACGCAGTTGGAACTTTTTCGAAAGGCACGAAACAGAAGATAGCCATCGCCCGCGCGTTAATCCACGACCCCCAAGTGCTGTTTCTAGACGAGCCTACCGCAAACTTGGACCCTGAAGCTTCCAAGACAGTAAGAGACTTCATTCTTGAGCTTAAAAAAGAGAAAAGAACAATCTTCATGAACACGCACAACTTGGATGAGGCAGGGCGAATCTGCGACCGCATAGCGATATTGAAGACCAAGTTAATCGCAGTTGGTTCTCCTGAGGACCTTGAGCGAAGCACGTCTGGCAGGAAGACTGTTGTTCACTTGGAAAGCGTCACTGACGCGGTTTTGGCGGCAGTCAAGCAGCTAAGTGTAGTTAAGAACGTGCGCACAAGCGAAAACAAGCTTATTCTTGGCATAGATAACCCGGAAAAGGATAACCCGCAGCTGGTCAGGGCAGTTGTAAAGGCAGGCGGCGACGTGCAGTTTGTAACTGAGCTAAGGTCGTCACTTGAAGACGTTTATTTGAAGCTGGTTCGGGAGGCTGAAGTACAATGAGGCTATGGAAATCTTGGATCGTTGCGACAAAAGACCTGAGCTTGTTCAGGAGAAACAAGTATATCCTCTACAGCTTAATCGCACTGCCATTCCTGATGGGTCTTCTATTTCCTGTTATCGCTATTTTTTCACTGCAAACAGAAGCGACTTCACTTACAACGGCGCAGCTCACCGAAACCGCTACGCTGCTCATAAACCTGTTCACATCATATTTTGTAATCATAGCCGCTATACTTCCAACGATAATTGCCTCTTACAGCTTTGTAGGAGAAAAACTTGAAAAAAGCCTCGAACCCTTGCTGGCAACACCAACCACCGACGGCGAACTACTTTTCGGCAAGAGCATAGCCGCGTTTATCCCATGCGTCGGCGCAACATACATCGGAGCATTAATTTTTACCATCGCCATAGACGTGTGGTCAGGCATCAACCTAGGAGTGTTGCTGATTCCCAACGTGTACTGGGCGATAGTGATGGGCGTCATGACCCCCTTGGTGTGCGTCCTCAGCGTTGAAGCCAACGTAATCATATCCTCCAGAGTCAACGACATACGCGCAGCTCAACAGTTGGGCGGCTTTGTTATCCTGCCAATAATACTTTTAATGGTGTTAGCTTCAACAGTGCGAACTTTCCCGCTAGTTACACTCGCGCTAATTCTATCAGGAGGAATAGCCCTCGCAGATATAGCCTTGTTCTACTTAAGCAAAGCCACATTCCAACGAGAAGAAATACTAACAAAATGGAAGTAAAACAATCGACAACGGCGATAAGCACGAAAACGTACACAAGATTAAATAATTCTCGAACAGAACCTTTCCAGCGGTGAAATTCGGGTATGCCATGCACGGTTATTGTAGGTGCCTTTTGGGGCGATGAAGGCAAAGGAAAAATAATTTCGTATTTAGCTCTCAACGACAAACTTGATTTCTGCGTGAGAACTGGCTCAGTGAACGCTGCACACACGGTTTGGATGGAAGGCAAAAAGTACGCGTTGCACATGGTTCCAGCCGCCTTCCTGAACCCAAAATGCCGCTTACTAATCGGCGCAGGAGCCAATGTCCACGTTGCAAAATTCCTTGAAGAAGTCGAGTTGACAAAAGTAAAAGACCGCATCGGCGTGGACCAGCAAGCCTCAATAATAGAGAAAAAACACTCTGTACAAGACAAAACCAGCGCTCACTTGAAGGGACTAGGCACCACAGGCTGGGGTGTTGGACCCGCTCTGGAGGAACGCGCAAGAAGAACCGCCAAGCTCGTCAAGGATATTCCCGAGTTGCTACCTTATATTGCGGATGTGGCAACAGAAATTAACGAGGGAATAGATGCGGGCAAAAAAGTTTTGCTTGAAGGAACCCAAGGTTTCATGCTTTCGCTTTTTTATGGAACATACCCTTACGTGACTGGAAGAGACACGGGCGCCGCCGCCATATGCTCCGAAGCAGGAGTAGGTCCGACAAGAGTAGATGACGTTCTTATAGTGTACAAGTCATTCATAACCCGAGTTGGCACTGGACCTCTGCCTGGGGAAATGACGAAGGAAGAAGCCAGAAAAAGAGGCTGGTTTGAAACCGCCGCCGGAACAGGTCGCGACAGACGTTCTGCTCCGTTCGATTTTGAATTAGCCAAAAAAACCGCTAAAATAAACGGCGCAACGCAAGCCGCGGTGACAAAACTCGACTGCATGTTTCCCAAGTGTCAAAGCGCGAAAAAATTTGACACTCTTCCCACAGACGCAAAACAGTTTATAGAAAAAGTTGAAAACAAGACTGGACTACCCGTGGTTCTGATCGGCACAGGACCTGAAGCATTGGACATTATTGACAGAAGAAAATAGCAAATTTTATTTCTAAAAAACTGTTAATGTTTCATTTTAGAGGTAACTTAAATGCACAAAGCTAACGGTTACGTTAAGGCTTCAGCCAGTCTTCTTGCACTTCTATTTGCGGCGGGTTTGCTTGTTGGGGGGCTATTGAGCTTTTACATAACCTTCCAAGAAATGACCAATCTGAGTAACGAAGTCGCATCTCTGCAGAGCCAAGTCTCAGAGCTCAGAGGCACCCAGAACCTTACTTACCAAAACATCGCAATCTACCAGAACGCCACAGCGTTGGCGGATATCTATGTAGGTGTGCGAGATTCGGTTGTTTTGGTTCAAGGAACCACAAGCGACGGAGGAGTCCAAGGCTCAGGTTTCGTCTATGCCTTTTCAAATAGAAACGTTGTGATAACCAATTACCACGTTGTACACGAAACTTCAGGGTTAAGCGTTACCTTCTCAAACGGAAACGGCTATTCAGCTACAGCCCTCGGAACTGACTCCTACGCGGACTTAGCGGTTCTTTCGGTTGACGCCCCTGCCAGCGAGTTCAAGCCTGTCGAAATTGTCAGCTCGTCTACGTTGCGTGTAGGCGATCCAGTTATAGCAATAGGAAACCCCTACGGTCTAGTCGGTTCACTAACAACTGGTGTGGTAAGCGCTCTGGGCAGAACCCTCACGGAAGAAGAGTATGCAGGTGGCTTCGCAATTGCGAACATCATACAAACCAGCGCGCCCATAAACCCTGGAAACTCTGGTGGTCCACTGCTGAACGCGATTGGAAAAGTCGTGGGCGTAACAACGGCAATAGTCTCTGATTCGCAGGGATTAGGCTTCGCCATTCCATCAAACACTATTCTCAGAGAAATCTCCGCCTTGATAACAACTGGAACTTACCGCGACCACTCTTACTTGGGCGTTTCAGGACAGGATATGAGCTACGATATAGCGCAGCAAATAGACGCAAGCGTTACTTACGGCTGGAGAATTGCTTCAGTCACAGCGGGAGGCCCCTCAGATGGCAGATTGAGAGTCAACGACATCATAATTGCCATGAACGAAACCCTGATAAGAAATAATGATGATCTGGCGAGCTATCTTGCAGAGAAAACCCTGCCAGGACAGCTCTTGATTCTTACCGTGGTGCGAGGCGGCTCAACAATTGACGTGAACGTTATTCTGGGAAGAAGACCCGCACAGCCAACATAAACTTTGAGCTACCTCAAAAAGTTTCTTTCCCAGAAAACAATTTAACCCGAACAATTGGAGCCTAATTCAATGACGGATGTGTGGCGCAAACCATATCACGTTGTTATTGAAGTGGAAAACAGGCAATGTAAAATACTGGAAAAGTTTGCGTCCCTTGGACTCAAGCATCTGAAAGTAGCGGACATTAGAAGCTCAAGCAGCGGGTCAATCAAACATTTGATAGAGCTTGATCGTGATCAGCTCAAGAAAGTTCCTAAGGACTTCAAGATTATTGTGCCTACAGGCAAAGCTCAAGGCAAGCCATCTATGTGGTTTGAAAGCGAAGGCTGCGAGGTTTGCAACACTATTCTATCTCGTGACGCGTTTCTGATATCAGGAAAAAGCATGGAAGAGCATACAATAATGTATAGCTTCATTGTGTCCACATTCGAGGCATACACGAGCATNATCTCNGCTCTGGAAAATTCTGGNCATAAAGTAAACGTGCTCAAAAGGGGAAGTTTCGAACCAAAAACCGGGATCTTAACGGAGAAGCAGGAGAGGATATTCTGGTTGGCGTTAAAAGGTGGATTCTTTGATTATCCTCGAAAAATTGGCATGCGCGAACTCTCCGCCAAACTGGGGATAAGTCCGTCAACTCTTTCGGAAATACTCAGAAGAGGAACGCGAAGATTGCTAGAGCATTACTTTGAAAAAGAACCCTCCTGAACCCTGCCGTTAGCATCGCAGTTTGAGACCACCTGACAAGACGGGATAGTTAATCCCTAACATTTTCGGGGCAATAGCTATCTGCAGGTAAGACTAAACGATTAAGCAGGTGTCATCAAAAAATGGGTCAAGAACAAATGTTTTGTTATCAATGTGAACAAACCGCAAAAGGACAAGGCTGCACAATTGTAGGCGTCTGCGGAAAGACCCCTGATGTGGCTACGCTCCAAGACTTGCTAATCTACATGCTGAGAGGGCTTTCACAGTTAACCATTAAAGCACGGAAAGTTGGCGTCAAAGACGAGGAGAAGATTAGTGTATTCACTTGCGAAGCATTATTCGCTACATTGACAAATGTGAACTTCGATCCAGACGGAATCATCGAATACATCAAGAAAGCAGCAGAACTACGCGAGCAATTAATGAAANGAATACAGTCAGCAGGAGGCCATATTGACGTAAGCAGTGGGCCTATCAGCTTAGCTTTAGAGAAAACTAAGGAAGGCCTAATAGCGCAGGGAAAACTTGTTGGAATAAAATCTGACCCTACCATTGATCCTGACCTTCACTCGCTTCATTGGCTATTAACTTACGGCATAAAAGGAGTAGCTGCCTACGCATATCATGCGTATATTCTCGGCAAAAAAGATGACAAAGTTTTCGATTTTGTACATCAAGGTCTCGCAGCCACATTGGACAAGTCGCTTGGCGTAAACGACTTTTTAGGCTTAGCCATGAAGTGCGGTGAAATCAACATCAGAGCCATGGAACTCCTTGACGCTGGAAACACTGAAACGTACGGTCACCCAGTGCCCACAAAGGTGCCTCTTGGCACGAAAAAGGGGAAGGCAATCCTTGTGTCTGGGCACGACCTTAAAGACCTAGAGGATATTCTGAAGCAAAGCGAAGGAAAAGGAATCTACGTTTACACGCATGGAGAAATGCTGCCAGCTCATGGATATCCAAAATTGAAAAAGTATGCGCACTTCTATGGTCACTACGGAACGGCATGGCAAAATCAGCAAAGAGAATTCGCAGAATTCCCCGGCGCCATACTAATGACGACGAATTGCCTTCAAAGACCAATGGAAAACTACAAAGGCAACATTTTCACCTCAGGTCCAGTTGGATGGCCAGGAACGCCGCATGTGAAAGGTAAAGATTTTTCTCCAGTGATAAAACGAGCCTTGGAAATGCCGGGTTTTCAAGCTGACAAAGAAGGCAAGTATGTAACTGTGGGATTCGGCAGAAACGCGGTTCTAAGCGTGGCTGGCAAGGTTATAGACGCTGTGAAGAACGGGCACATCAGACGCTTCTTGTTAGTTGGCGGATGTGACGGAGCGAAGCCAGGAAGAAGTTACTACACGGAGTTCGTTGAGAAAGCGCCTAAAGACACGATTGTGCTGACTCTTGCATGTGGAAAGTTCAGGTTCTTTGATAAAGACTTAGNAACTATCGACGAAATCCCAAGGCTCTTGGANATTGGACAGTGCAACGACGCTTATTCAGCAGTTAAAATAGCTCAAGCTTTAGCTGAGGCATTCAACGTGGGAATTAACGATTTACCGCTGTCTATTGTGTGTTCATGGTATGANCAGAAGGCAGTTGCTATACTGCTATCGCTGCTCTACTTGGGCATAAAGAACATCAGGCTCGGACCAAGTCTTCCTGCTTTCATAACGCCGAACATACTCAAAGTGCTCGTTGAAAAGTTCAACATCATGCCAATAACAAGCGCCGAAGAAGACTTGAAGGCAATCATGAAGTAGCTACTGCTTAGAACACGGGCTCCAACCTGTTTGGAACCTATTTTTCCCCCAAATTTTCACGCGTAGTAGCGCTGTTAAACGCTTATCTCTTCTCAATCGGGACAAAAGTTCTGCCGTATTCACCAACGTACTTTGATGATGGACGAAGAAGAACTGCGTCTTCGTACTGTTCTATAACGTGGGCGGTCCATCCGGCTATCCTGCTTGAGGCAAAAAAAGGAGTAAAGAATTCGAAGGGGACTTCTAAGGCATTCAACGTTACGGCTGCGTAGAAATCTACGTTGGGAAAAATCTTTTTCTTTTCGTGAACAACGGTTTCTATCCTAGTGCATAAATTGTACAAGTCTTGGTTATTTGTTCGATGACATAAGTTTTCGGCTATTCCTCTGAGATGTTTTGTTCTGGGGTCTTCTGTTTGATAGACCCTGTGACCAAAGCCCATTATCTTTTTTTGGTCATCTAACATCCCTTGTATGTAGTCTTCCACTTCTTCCTCGGTGTTGATGTCATCAAGCATGTACATTACTTTTTCACTAGCCCCGCCGTGAAGGGGACCTTTAAGGGTTCCAATCGCAGAAGTTACAGCTGAATACATGTCTGCATTGGTGCTTGCTGTTACACGAGCAGCAAAGGTAGAGGCGTTAAACCCGTGATCTGCATGAAGTATCATGTAGCGGTCAATAACGTCTTTTTCTTCCTTGTCTGCAACCTTTCCTCGGAATAGGTATAGAAAGTTTTCACTGAAACCAATTTCTTCATTTGCAACGACAAGTTTCTGGTTAGTGCGTAATCTATGAAGGGTGGCGACCATTGTGGGAACCTTTGCCACTAGCCGTATAGCCCTTCTTTTGTTTGCGTGATCAGATTTATAATCGTGGTCTGGGTCGTACATACTAAGATGAGAGACTTCGGTGCGTAAGACTTCCATTGGATGACTGGCTAGGGGGGCGGACTTTATGCTTTCGATAATTGCTTGAGGTAGTTTCATCTCAGAGACAAGTTGCGCTCTGAAATTGTCTAACTCGTTTTTGTTAGGAAGTTTATTGTAAAGTAAGAGGTGTACCACTTCCTCATAGCAAACCCTCCCTACGAGGTCGTTGATATCGTATCCTGAATAATAAAGTGCGCCGAGAGGATCTACGAAACTGATTCTGGTTTCGGCGGCAGCAACCTCTCTCAGTCCACGGATAACTACTCTATCGTGATTGTTAATCATACGTTATTTTGCACTATCCTTTCGTTGAAGTTCTTCCGATACCTACGCGCACGCATGGCGCAAGAACAAGATGGGCGCCCTCGCGAGAACAACAAGGATTTTGAGACCACACGTTTTTGCTTCGTGACCAAACTGCTTGTGATTAAAGCACGTGTTCACGTAGGTCGGCAAACTAGAGATAAAGAGCATTCCAACATTTTTAAGTTTTTCTTTAAGCAAGTTTTTCATGGTTAACACTCTTGTTTTTAAGCAATTACAACATAACTTTTTTAAATGATAAAGCCAAATATAGCAAAAGCCAGTGCATAAGTTGTGTATTGCACATTTTAGTTGCGTTCAACTGGCTTGAGAATAATAGGCAGAAAGGGAGGTTTCAATATATATGCCAGAACATAAGGAATTAGAGAATAGCATCTGCACTGTAGAGCAACTTGCAAAATATGTAGATTTATCTCCTAATGGAAAGGAACAGCTAGAGCAAGTTGTCCAAGTTCACCCCATGCGCGTTAGTCCATATTACATGTCGCTGATAAACTGGAACGCCCCACATGACCCGATAAGGAAGATGGCTGTGCCCTCTTTTGAGGAACTGAACCTTGAAGGTTTTTACGATACAAGCGGTGAAGCTGAAAATACAAAAATGCCTGGTCTTCAGCACAAGTACTCTGAAACCGCGTTGATATTGGCTACAAACAGGTGCGCCACCTACTGTAGGTACTGCTTCAGGAAACGCCTTGTTGGATTACCAACTGATGAGATAATCAAGCGTTTTGAAGATGCCGCGGAATACGTCGAAAAACACAGCGAAATAAACAATGTTCTGATTAGCGGCGGAGACCCGCTTGTGCTTTCTAATGAAGTTATCGAAAGGTTTCTAGAGACGTTGATCAAGATTGAGCATCTTAGTTTCATACGATTTGGCAGCAGGACCCCAGTTACTCTTCCAAGCAGGCTCAGAGACCCAGAACTTTTAGGTCTTTTCAAGAAGTATTCGCAAATGGATAAACGACTTTACGTCGTGACCCAGTTTAATCATCCGCGAGAAATAACTCCGCAATCTGTTAGCGCAGTAAGCAATCTCATCAACGCAGGCGTTATGCTGAGCAACCAGACAGTTCTCCTAAGAGGAGTTAATGATGATCCGGATACGCTTGCAACTCTAATGAACATGCTGGTAAGTATCGGCGTGACACCTTACTATGTTTTTCAATGCCGCCCAGTCAAGAGAGTCAAGAGTCATTTCCAAGTTCCGATATGCGAAGGAGTAAGAATAGTGGAGAAAGCAAAGGCAGACTGCAACGGACACAGTAAACGCTTCAAATATATTATGTCACACAAAACCGGCAAAGTAGAGATCCTAGGTATAATGAATGGGGAAATATACTTTAAATATCATGAGGCAAAAGATAGGGAAAACTTGGGCGTAATGTTCAAACGCCGAGTAGATGAAAAAGCAGGATGGCTGGATGATTTCAACATGGATGATGGGCTACATTAATAAGGAACAAAAATTTAGGGTTGCAAAAGCTTAAAGTGAAGTGATATGTTCAGAGCAATGCTTAGTCTCGCCGAGTTGCTACAGCAATACGTCGGTTTAAGTCAAATTGTCAGTGAAATAACTGCTTTCGCGATTATATTAACGCTGGCAATTATTATTGCGTGGATCGGGCATTCACTTTTTAAAAGGTACCTAGTAAGATGGGCTGCAAAAACCCAGACACACTTGGATGATGCTATACTCCGCAATGTACGGGCACCAATATTTCTCCTTGCGATTTTGTTTGGTTTATATTACGGCTTAGTGAGCGTTACTTCGCTTCAGGCGTACTCTCAAGAATTTACTTTAGCATTCACAGTTGGTCAAATCTTGGTTGTAACCTTCATAATAACGCGTATAACTAATGTTCTGATAAGCTGGTACGCGGAAGAAAGCGTAAAACGTGGAAGAAAAGTAAGCAACCACATATTATACATTCTCAAGAAAGTCTTACAGTTTGTCATATACTCTTTTGCTTTACTTCTAATCCTCGGCGTTTTTAATGTAGACCTCTCAGGTGCCGTTGTGGGTCTTGGTGTAGGCGGCATAGCTATAGCTTTGGCTTTACAGAGCATTTTAAGCGATGCTTTAAGCGCTTTTTCCATATATTTTGAGCGCCCGTTTGAAATTGGTGATTTTATTGTTGTTGGCGATTACGCTGGAACTGTTAACAAAATAGGCATAAAGTCCACGAGACTTAAGCTACTACAAGGGGAAGAACTGATAATTTCAAACAAGGAACTGACCACCAAGGCTGTAAGGAACTTTAAGAAACTGAAAAAAAGGAGAATCACGTTCACGGTTCAGGTGGCTTGTGACACGCCTATTGAAAAACTCAAGAAAATCCCAGAAATCATAGCTGAAGTCATAAAGAAAATAGAACTGACGGAGTTAGGCACTGTTCATTTTAGACAATTCGGTGCCTTCAGCTTTGATTTTGATGTAGTGTATTATGTTAAAACAGGAGATTACACTAAGTACCTAGACATACAACAGAGAATAAATTTCGAAATCTTGGAAGAATTTGAGAAAGAAAAAATCGAGATGCCGTATCCAACTCAAAAGATCTTTTACGTCAATGAAAGAGAAGCACCGTAGTAGGTAAAGAAATACCCCGTTATTGGGCAGAGATTTCTAGACCAGGAATTTTCTTTTTCTCGTAGACTATATCCGCTCCCTGATGAAATAATCCTCTTTCCTTTGCTTATCTCTTTTTTAGGGTTACTTTTCCGATTGTAATGCTTATAAGAGTGAAGTTGAGCTATGAGAAGAGAAAGGAGAAAGAAGCTTTGCCTAATCTGGTGTTTAATCAGAAAAGCAAAGCCGTTGTCTTCACAATACTTGCCGGCGTCCTGTGGGGAACGTCTTTTCCAATAATAAAACTTGGGCTAGCAACAATTGACTCGTTTGCGTTTGTTTTCTGGCGCTTTCTAGTTGCATCCGTTGCGTTGGTAGTGGTCATGCGGTTGCTCGGGAAACTGAAATTCAAGATAACGGACAAGAAACTGGTTGTTTTCTTAGGCATCGCCAACGGCTCAGGATACATGCTGCAGTATGTTGGCATGAATTACACCACGACCGCAAAGGCTGCGCTTTTTATAAACCTCAGCGCCATGTGGGTTGCACTTCTGAGCCCCAGACTGCTGGGTGAAAGGTTTTCCCGCAAGAAAATGGCGGGGGTCCTCTTTGGTTTGGTAGGTATTATCTTTGTAAGCACTAGCCTAGACTTTTCAGGGTTAATCAGTGGACAGCTTATCGGTGATGTTATGCTGCTCGTTTCCGGTGTTGCTTGGGCACTTTTTATGATTTACAACAAGAAGCTGATTACGGGTTCAACTTCGGCAGTGTTTCAATCTATGACCTGGGTGCTTGTTTTAACCCTGCTTTCAATAGTGCCCTTCACAGTTTTGGCAGGGCCTCGATTATTTGATTTGTCGGGCATTGCGTGGGCAGCAGTTGCTTACACGGCTATTGTATGCTGGGTTCTACCTTACTACCTGTGGCTAGAGGGTCTCAAGCATCTTTCTGCCTTCACCTCTTCGATGCTGCTGTTGTCTGAAATAGTGGTAGCGGTTGTTGCCTCCGTGGTTTTGCTGAAAGAGCCTGTTACCGTGTTCTCCACCATCGGAGCCTTCTTCATAATCATAGCTATAGCGCTTGTCTCGGTTAGGGACAAAGCTAACCCGAGAAAGAAAACTGATGATTAAGAGTATGCTTAAACTTAAATAGATAAACTATTGAAATATGACGGCTCAGCCACCGACACAGTGTGGGAAAACATACAGAAAACAGGCGTCATCAAAGTCGGCACAGACCCAACATGGCCACCTTACCAACTACGAGACGAAACTACTAACGAAATCGTAGGATTCGAAGTTGACTTAGCAAACGCGTGTGCAGAAATGTTAGGTTTAACGATCGAATGGCATGATGTAGTTTTCGATAACATCATCCTCTCTGTGCAAGATGGCACTCTTGACATGGGCGTCAGCGGCTTCTCAGTAACGGAAGAAAGACTCGACGACGTATCCTTCACCGTACCCCACAGCACAACCCTAGGACAAGTAGTAATGCTCGCCAGCGTTATGGCTGAAAAAGGTATAACCGCCAATTTAACCTCGCTTGCCGACTTCAAAACCTTAGGCATTA